>WNGL01003392.1_pt1 | contig 29192 bp, 28 predicted proteins | sample 5400591 | NCBI WGS metagenome assembly WNGL01 (sample SAMN13153377, study PRJNA577476) | soil metagenome | isolation source: 80 cm soil or saprolite under Garry oak tree replicate 1 | place: USA:California | collected 2016-06-15 | reverse complement strand
TCTGCACAAACCATTATTGGCCCGATTTCAGGAATTGGTTCAGGTGTTTTTCCCAGCCTGATTTTTGTTCAGGGAACCGAGCAGCGCACTCTTTACCTTGACCATAGTCCCTTCACCATCGGTCGAAAGATGGAAAAGGACCTGGTGATTGCCGATCCTCGGGTGTCGCGCGACCATGCCCTCATCGTTTCCGAAAGTGGCAAATTTTTTGTCGAAGACCAGGGCAGCAAGCATGGGACCTTCGTCAATGGCGAGCGCGTCGAACGCCGAATGCTCGAGCGCAACGACCGCATGGAGTTTGGGGCGCGGGACACAATCTACGCCGTCTTTCATCCGCAGCACGTTACCACTAATACCGCACGAGATTTCCTGAGCCAGATTTCGGGCATTCAGATTTCAAGTGAAGTTACCGATCTGGAGAAACTGACCATTTTTCTAGATGCTGCGCGCAGGCTGAACACTACCGGCGTGCTCGATGAAATCCTGCTCACGCTGCTGGATGTGACTCTGAAGCTCACTGGCTCGGAACGGGGATATGTTTTTCTCAAGGACCCCACGGGCAAGCTTCGACTGGCGGCGGGGAGGAATTCCAAAGGCGAACTATTGCTCGATGATAAGACGATTTCCCACTCGATACTCGAAGACGCGCTGCGCGCGAATTCGGAATTTCTGCTGACCGATACCAGCCAGTCGCTTGATCTTTCGGGACGGCAGAGCATTGTGGCTTACGATTTGCGAACTGTGATCTGCATACCGCTTCGCAAATTCCAGGTCCAGACCCGCGCGCGTGGCGCTAACGATGGAGCGCAGGTCAGTGGAGAGGCCATGGGTGCGCTATACGTGGATTCGCGGTTCGCCTCGCGTGACATTTCGAAGGTAAGTGGCGACATATTGCACGTCGTGGCTACTGAGGCCGCTTCACTGATTGAGAATGCCCGGCTGGTGCAGGCAGAAGAAGAGTCGCGGCGATATCAGCAGGAGCTTGCTATTGCAGCGTCCATCCAGCAGCGGCTGATGGCGGTGACGATTCCTGATGTACCCTTTGCGCGGTTGTGTGGCAAGAACCTTTCTTGTAAAGAAATCGGCGGAGATTTCTTTGACGCTGTTAACACGGAAGACGGGTTGGCGATTGTGTTGGCGGACGTGGCAGGAAAAGGAGTCTCGGCTGCGTTGTTGGCTTCGACCCTGCAAGGCATGATGTATTCACAACTGGTCGCGCGTATGCCGCTGACGGACATTGTGGCGTCCGCTAACCGCTTTCTCACCAGCAAACAAATTGGCGAGAAATATGCGACCGTCATTATCGCCCGGCTGCGCCATGACGGCGAACTGGAATACGTAAACTGCGGACATGTTCCGCCGCTGCTGGTTTGCGGCGGTGAAGTAATTCGCCCATCACATGGAAACTTGCCCGTGGGACTTCTGCCCGATGCGGTTTATGAAAGCGATCGCTATAGCCTGCACGCGGGGGACCGCTTAGTGTTAGTCACTGACGGAGTGACTGAAGCGGAAAATGCCGAAGGCGAGTTCTTCGATAATGAACGCCTGGAAATCGCTGCCAGAAAAGGAACCATGCAGGACATCTTCGCGGCGGTCTCGGAATTTTGTGGCAGCACGCCGTTGAGCGATGACTGCACGGTTGTGGAGATGGTCTTTTCGGGCGAGTAGTCGCGGAAAAAGCATTTAACCACAGAGGCCCACTGAGGTATCACAGAGCTTCACAGAGGAAGCCTGATTTTGCCCAGTTCCTTCCAGGGCAAAAAACATAGGCGGGCAGCCATCGCCCGCCTGAAACAATCGGTCTGAAACATTCTGTTTCGATCCAACCTAGCTAGTGCGGCTTTCGGTCGTGATCATTGCCCCTGCCGTTTTCGGGACGAGATTCTCTCTGGCCCCGAGGAGCATTCTCGCCGCGAGGTGCGCTCTCATGTGGACGAGCATTCTCGGCACGAGGTGCACTTTCATGTGGACGGCCGGCTTCGGGCCGGTTCGTGTCGGGCCGAGGAGAGTTGGAACGCGGTCCGGAATCCATCCGTCCGCGAGGTTCTGGTCGATTTTCGTTGCGCATGGATGGCGAGGGCCGGTTGTTGTGCGCCTCCTGATGACCTGACATTTCCGGCCGCGGCACATTGTTATTGCCTCGAGAATTTTCGGGGCGCGGTGACATGCGGTTCTCAGCAGGGCGCTCACGGCCCCGGTCAGGACGGGCCGCAACGACATCATGTCCTCGGAATTCGCTGGGGCGTGCCGTTGCCGCGATTGCGGGACGCCCATGATTTACCGATGCCAGGAACTCGCGATTGCCGCGGGCGCCATTCTCGTGTTGCGTCTGCATGCGTGTCGGTTCGAAGTGGCGCTCGCGCGCGGCCAGCTCTTCAAAGTGAGCGGGACGCGCATGGATTCCGCCCTCGCCTCCGTTGTAGCTCACGCGATTGACGGTGACGTTATTGATGACGGTTTTGTTGTAAACATTCACGTTCGTGATGTTGATGTTGTTTACCGTGCGGTTGTAGTAGAAACGGTTGCCGCGCCAGTATCCACCCTCATAACCGCTTCCGAAATAGCCGTAGCCATAGTTCACGCCACCGTAAAAACCGATGTGCGGACCCCAGTATCCAGCGTGCCAGACGTACACGCCTCCGCCCCAACCCCAATACCCGGGCGTCCACAGCAGGCCTGGCTCGGGAGCTACGACCCACGTGCCCGGAACCCAGAAGTATCCATCAGGACCGTAAGCCCAGTAGCCGGGAGTCCAAATGTAGCCGTCGCCCGGACAAGCTGGCTGGACATAAACTGGCAGCACCGGCGGCGCAATAGCCACCGAGATGAAAACGCCCGCAAAGGACGACGCTGGGATTGCCAGCATCAGGATCGCAATGAACAGATATCGCATCATGCGCGGAATTTGCATCGAGTCTCCTCTTTTCGGTCCTCCATCAGAGACCTGTTGTGCTACACAGGTTGTCTCGCAGAGGAGCCAAAGCCTGAGCTTCAGGCGTTATTACTGTATAAACGCTAGTGGCGGAAATATGTTGCTAGGGGCGCGCAGTGTGCTGATTCTATATCGGCTTACGGGAAATTCTTCTGCGGCAAAGTAGTCGGGGATTACTTTCGTTTGTGGGCAAGAAGGTGGGGGTGAACGCCACGTCTGGAACTAATCGAGAAACGGCTCCGTATAATGTAGCGGTTTTTCCAAACTAGAGAACGAATTTCAAATCTCTCCCATGGCGACCGCACGAACTCTCTCCGCCCCCACCAGTGACCAGCAAAGCCTTCTTACGAGCGGCATGCTCGTGATCTGGGCTATTGCTCTGGCGAAGCTACTTTTCCACATTTACTTCAACAACCGTTACGGGTATTTCCGCGATGAATTCGATTACATGTCCTGCGGAGACCATCTGGGTTGGGGATACGTGGATCAGCCGCCGCTCATTCCGTTCTTAATTCACATCAACCGCGCTGTTCTGGGAGACTCGCTGCGGAGCATTCGCTTTATCCCGGCGCTGGCTTCTTCGCTGCTGGTGGTGCAGACAGCGCTCATTGCGCGCGAACTCGGAGGAAAACGATTCGCGCTCTTGCTCAGTGCGGTCACGATTTTGATCGCGCCACAGTATCTCTCGAACGGCAGTTTGCTCGGGACCAATTGCCTGGAACCGAATTTGTGGATGGCTTGCGCTTATTTCGTGATCCTCGCAATCAAGCGCAATGATCCGAGATATTGGCTCTGGTTCGGAGTGTTCGCTGGCCTGGGATTGGAGGAGAAGTATTCCATCGCGTTTTTTGGTTTCGGCATTGTAGTTGGGCTGCTCTTGAGCGAACAGCGGCGTGTCTTCCTGAATAAGTGGATTTGGCTGGGCGGAGTCGCGGCGTTCCTGATATTCCTACCGAACTTGTTGTGGAATTTGCATTACCACTGGCCGTTTCTCGAATTAATGCGCAATATTCGTGCTGAAAGGCGAGATGTGGTGCTTCCCGCGGGGCAATATTTCCTTCAACAGATGATGCTCGTACACCCTCCTTCCGCCCCGATCTGGATCACGGGGCTGATTGCTTTCTTCGCTTCTCCGCGGCTGAAACCGTATCGCGTGCTCGGCTGGAGTTATCTGGTTTGCTACACGGTGTTTTTTGTTTTACATGGCAAGATCTATTATCTCGCTCCGATTTATCCCATGCTGCTGGCGGCGGGGGCAGTCGTAATCGAATCTGCAATAGAACGTCCGCGCTGGGCATGGCTCAAGCCCGCAATTGTCGTGCTGCTGCTTGCCAGCGGCGCGTACTTCGCTCCCATTGTGATTCCGGTGTTCTCGCCGGAGAATTTTCTGGCGTACACAAAGACTTTGCCATTCAAACTTCCCGTCATGGAGCACGCCCATGCCCGCGCGGCTTTGCCTCAGTGGTACGCCGACCAGTTCGGATGGGAAGAGATCGTCGGAGAAACGGCGGTTGCCTGGAACAAGCTGGATCCAGACGAGCGCCCCGATTGCGGAATCTTCGCACAGGATTACGGCCAGGCCGGAGCGATTGATTTTCTGGGTCGGCGATATGGTTTGCCTCCCGCCTTGAGTGGCCACCAGACTTATTTTTTGTGGGGGCCAAGAGGCTATTCCGGAAATTGCATGATTGTGCTCGATGACAGACGGGCAAGACTCGAACAGCTTTGGAGCAGTGTGGAATATGTTGGAATATCGGCAGACAATCCGTATGCGCTGGAGAAAGAGATCCCCGTATTCATCTGCAAGGGGTCGAAGTTTGGAACGTTAGCCGAGGTTTGGCCGAGGGTGAAGCATTGGCGATGAGGCCGGACTGCTCACGTTGGACTTTACGAAATGTGGTTTGGGGCGGGAATCCCCGCCTTTGGCAATGGCAGACTCATCCCAGATCTAACTTCAAGTTGTCGAAGACCGCTTCAAACCCTGGGCCTTCGGGGGCGGCGCACATGATGCCTACTTCCACCTTTACTTGTGGTGGAAAATATCCCTGGCGCACTGAGGTGAAGTCTTTGCCATTCAGTGAACAGAGAGTCTCAATCGAATCTTTCTTGCGGGCGGCTCGCCACCAGATTGGCGCCGCGTTGGACAGGTCGGCCATGGTGGACCAGTCGGAGAAGTCGCGGGTGAATACTACGCTGGCATGGCGCTGGCCGTCGAAGAATTCTGTTCCGCATTTCATCCAGTTCTCGGCATCGAGGCGCACCATGAGTCCGGCTTGATCGTACAGCGCCGCGTACTGCCCGTTGACCCGGGACTCGAAAACAAAATCGCCGCTGGCCGATAGATGGAAGAAATGGCCGTTATCTGTGATGTAGCTGTAAAACGTCTTGCGCCAGAAGTCGGTTTTAGGACGGCTCCGTACGAGCAGCTTGCCGCTGGATTTGTTCCAGGACGCCGGTTCGTTCAACCAGGACATCCGCGCGAACAGATCAGTGCTGTCGCCTGATGCTTGCGCAATCTGTGCGAGCATTCGTCCGCCAAATACGGTGGTGCATGTTACTGCGAGAGACTGCCTAAGAAATGTTCTGCGGGTAAAACCCATCGAGTCTCCTGTGTTTTCACGGAACGAGCGCGCCAAGTCAGTGATACCAGTCTTCCCTGGTTAGGGGCATCCCGCTACGGCCATCGCTGTTTTTCACCAGGAGACACTGATACACGCTCAGCTTGCCGGATTGAAAATAGTACGCAGATCCGGCCAAGTATAGACGCCAGATGCGGTACTTGACCTCGCCAATAAGGCTCCGCGCCTGCTCTTCATTCGCTTCAAGACGCCGCAACCATTGGCAGAGGGTTAGAAAATAATGCTCGCGGAGGTTCTCAAGGTCGCGGAGTTCGAAGCCGGATTCTTCGGCGTAACGCAGCGTAGTTGAAATTGGAACCAGATCCGCGTCGGGAAAAACGTAAACGTCCGTGAAGGTCCGCTCGTCGGGCCTGGGACGATTGCCGGCGCGGCCAATGCCGTGATTGAGAAAAATTCCACCGGGTTTGAGCAATCGAAGCGCGCTATGGAAATATTCCCGGAGAGCACTTTCGCCGACGTGCTCGATCATGCCGACGCTGACTAGCTTATCGAACTCGCCAAGCTGGTGCGCATCCCGATAGTCAAGCAGCTTGACATCGCACCGCGACCCGATCCCGGCTTCACGGATGCGTTCTTGCGCGAGCGCTAACTGTCGTTCGCTTAGCGTGACTCCGGTCGCGTGAACTCCATAATGTCGAGCCGCGTGGAGGATCAGGCCACCCCATCCGCACCCGATATCCAGCAGGCGTTCGCCTTCGCTGAGGCGCAGTTTGCGGCAGATGTAATCAAGCTTCTGGGCCTGTGCGGATTCGAGCGTGTCCTGCTCTGACTTGAAGTATGCGCAGGAGTAAACCAATTGCCGATCCAGCCAGAGATTGTAGAACTCGTTTGAAACATCGTAATGAAAACTGACCGCTTGCCGGTCGCGCGATTTGGAATGAGCCTTGCCGCGAAGCTTCGCCGCGGCCACTTGTTCAGCAGTTGTGGCCGGTAGTCCCAACAGCAGACCGGCCAGGCGCAATTTTTCTTTAGCTGTCCAATGCTTTTCGGCGAGGTATTCGGCGACCTGGAAGATAGCGAGGATGTCTCCAGAAATATCGAAGTCGCCGAAAATGTAGGCTTCACCTAGAGAAACTTGCGTGGCTCCGGCGATGGCGGCGCGCAGGCCGCCGGCATTATTAATGCGCCAGGTGAAGCGGCAGAACTGGCCTGGCTCGGGGTCCCACCGGGTCTCGTCCCAGAGTTCGACGGCGAAATCGCGGGGGTGATACTTGCGCAACAACTTCTGAACAACGGCCATCGCCCGTACCGCGGCCTTGTCTTTATTTGGGACGACCGGATTTGTGGCGACCGGCGGTCTTATTGGTGATGGTTCCGCCATGGCGATAGTATGCTCTCAACTTGCTTGGATGGTCACTGAGAAATCTGTGCCTTCCCAGCGCTGCGCCTGGGGCCAGAAAAATGTGAAGACCACAGCATGTCCGGGGTCAAGGCCATGGGTCGGCAGGTCTGCAATCTCCATTCCTAACCCTGTATCTTGGGTCGGGAGATCGTGTACCGTCTGCCATCCGTCGCTGCTCCAATGCACCGACGCCTTCGCCTGAACCGCGATTCGCAGAGTCTTGCCGGCTGGAACGACGCGGCACTTGTTGTTGAAGCGCCACTCCCAGTAAACCGACCGGCGTTGCTCGACCCGGTAGCGTTTTACGGTTTGCGGAGGCTGGTCGAAAATCTTCCCATCTTTGAGGGATCGGACCAGCTTGATGTATTCCGAATGCGCCCAAACCAGCGGACACGCGGAGCCTGAAGGCTTGCCGAGAAAGAGCTCGCGCTCCGGGATATCGGTGCCGTCCCAGACCTGTTCGGGTAGAAGCCGGCTGCCGCTGGTGGAAAGCTCCATCACGCGCAGCAAGTCTTGCGCAGTCGTCACATTTCCGGCAGCCAGTTCGTAGTGCGCGCGTTCTCCGGCTAAGAGCGGCCACGGGCGGCCAACCCCGGTTCCGTCAAATGGAGATCCGTCTGCGTGTTCGCCGTAGCCGTCGTCGTTATAGCGATACCAGCACGGGCCTTGCGGCAGCTTCACTCGCAGCAGCGCGTCAACCACTTTGATGGTATTCAGAATTCGCGGATCATCCGGCGCCCGCAATCCAAACCTCACTAACGACAAGGCGTCGGGGCTGATGATGTGCGAAGCACGCTCGTTGCCTTCGCCTGGGGGGCGGTTCTTGATAGGAACGAAGCCCTCGGTTGGAGAGGCGGCGCAATCTGTCTCTGGCGGCGCGATGCGAACGTAATATCCATCCACGCCGATCTGGCCGGCTAAGTCACCGTTTGTCGAATAGGTCCAACGTTCGATATTTTCATTCCAGGTGTCGGCGAGATCATGGAGGTACGAAGCGATGGTGGCTTCTTTGACTGACTCAGCGATGTCGGCCGCGGCGAGCAGGCCTGCAACTTCAACTGCCAGGGTGAACGGAGAATAACCTGCGTCTTCTTCCCAGCGGTCTTGCTGGGTAACGGGGCCGTTGGCGGCGATGAAAGTGGCGGCGCGCTTCACCATGGGCCACCAGCGCTTTAGCTCACCTAGCCCGCCGGAGGCTTCGCGGCGGAGTAAATCCACCAAGAGAATCGGGAAGGCTGCCTCGTCCATCTGCAGGCCATTCCAGTAAGGGCGCCCGTCCAGCCACATGTTCTGCGGCCATCGGCCATCAGACTCCTGCGTAACTTCGAGATAGTGCAATACTCGTACAGCGTCGCCAACGGCACCCGCCGCCAGGAATCCGGCTGCGGTTTCTACCAGATCGCGAGGCCAGACCAGGTGGTATCCACCCAAGTCTTCGTCGCCTTTATTAAAACCCCAGGGAATGGACAGGCCGGCAATTACTCCGCCAAGGAAATCCTTCGATTCATGGGCGCGCAGCATGGCAGTGCTGGCGCGGTAAAGATCGCGTTCGACTGGCCGGTCGAGCGGCAGCAGCATCTTTTGCCAGCTCTTCCATTGCGTAACGTAATCGTGGAAAATCGCGTTGTAGTCGTCGAGCAGGGCGGCGCGGACCTGCTCGGCGGCCTCCGCCCAGATGTTTCCGAAGCCTAGAGCGAGAACGAACTCCCCGCCTGCGGCAGCGAGATCAATTTCTCCCGTCAGGGCGACGTTGCCGTTCTCCGCTCGCTGATATTCCTGGGTTAACTGGAAATTGCGGGAGAGGTCTTGCCAGCCGTCGGAATGTCCGGCGAAGCCAACCGACATTTTCTTCCAGGGCGCCGAGCATGCGAACGCGAGTGCGAAGCCGGTCGCGCTCTCCGCGAAGAGCATCGGGACACCTTTGTAATCGCCAACCCATGCCGTGTTGTTGCTGCCGACGTTGCCGAGGTGGGGGGCGAGTAATGCGTATAAATGCTGTGCGGAGCTGCGCTCCGGCGCCGGGCGGACGGGGGCGTCCGCCCCTACGTTGAACCTAATCTTCTGGAGGACAACATTCCGGTGCGGGTCGGCGAAAATTTCTTTTTCAATGCGGTATCTCACGCCGAGTTCGGTGTTGACCAGGCGGAATGCGGGCACACCGGGCTCCACGGGAGTAATTTCGAATCGGCAATGACGCTTTTCTTCGGAGAAGAAGCTTGAACCGTCGGTGACGATCAGCCCCAGGTCACGCGTGCAAGCCATATCCACGCGGGGAAAATAAATTTCGTTCAGGATACCGTGGCTCAGGGTGAACCATACGCGGCTGCTGCGGTTGAGCGCCGTGCCCACTCCAGTTTTGGCGGCGGACGTCCAGCGTGGCGGAATGCCCGGCCATCCCGGGGCGTGGGTATTTGAATCACTCACAAATGGCGTCCGGTTCCCAGCGTGGCAGCTGAGTTATTTGGAAACTGGAATAGTATCAGGCAGCGTCAATCTTCCGAGGTAGAGCGCCATCCCCACGACTGCATCCACTCCCATCTGACGCAATTCTTTAATTTCTTGATGGGTAGAGATTCCGCCGGCAGCGATGAGCTGCTTGGTTGTGGCCTGGCGCAATTCGCGGATAGGGTCGAGGGGGAGTCCTGACATCAGGCCCTCGGTATCAATGTGAGTGTAGAGAAATGCGCAACAGAATGGATCGAGTGCTTTGACCATGTCGAGCGGAGAAATTGCGGTGATTTCGCGCCAGCCGCGAATGGCAACTTTGCCGCCTCGGGCGTCGATGGCGAAGACTACTTTGTCGGGACCGAGTTCCGCGGCGAGTCGCTCCGCGAAGGCGACATTGATGGTGTCATCTTGAATCAAGCTCGATCCGAGAATTACCCGCTGGGCGCCGGCGTCGAGCATCCTGCCCGCACTTTCGACTGACCGTATTCCGCCGCCCACCTGGCAGGGAAGTCGTTGCACAAAAAAGTTAATCAGGTCCGAGTTGGAGTCGCGGCCCATCGCTGCATCAAGATCAATCAATTGAATCAGAGGGAAGGAGGAAAAGCGTGTGATCCATTCCTCAAAGTTGCTGAACTCCAGCGCTTTCTTCTCGCCTTGCACCAGTTGCACGATTTTGCCGCCCATGAGATCAACCGACGGAATCAGCATGGAAACCTCACAGGGACTCCGGCGATCAATAAGTGTTTTTTTAACTCGGAGATTGAACTCAGGCCAAAGTGGAAGATGGAAGCAGCGAGGGCTGCATCAGCGCAACCTTCGCGGAAGACCTCGACAAAATGTTGTGCGCCTCCGGCACCGCCTGACGCGATTACCGGGATGCGAACCGCTTGTGCAATCAGCTTGGTCAGCTCGCAATCGAATCCTGCCCCGGTACCATCGCGATCCATTGAAGTAAGGAGAATCTCGCCGGCGCCACGCTCTTCGGCTTCTTTCGCCCATGAGACCGCGTTTGTTCCAGTGGGGACCCTGCCGCCACCGCTCCAGGCCTCGAACCCGTCGTTCGTGTGTTTCGCGTCAATAGCAACGATGACCGCTTGCGATCCGAAGCGTTGTGCAATGCAGGTGATGAGCGATGGATCGGCGATGGCGGCGGAATTAATGCTGACCTTGTCGGCGCCGGCGTCGAAGATGGCTCCGGCGTCGGCGAGCGTGCGGACTCCGCCGCCGACGGTAAAAGGAATAAACAGTTCCTGCGCGGTGCGCCGGACCGTGGCAACCAACGTTGCGCGCTTTTCGTGGGTCGCAGTTATGTCGAGCAGAACAACTTCGTCTGCGCCAGCCGCGCTATGGGCAGCGGCGAGATCGGCGGGGTCGCCGGCATCGCGCAGATCAAGAAATTGCGTGCCCTTGACCACGCGGCCGGCGTCCACGTCGAGACAGGCGATAATGCGCTTGGTCAGCATTTGCGGAAATTTTCCAGAATTTTCAGTCCTGCGCTGCCTGATTTTTCGGGATGGAATTGAACTCCGAACATATTTTCCTGTTCGACAGCCGCTGAAAATCCGCCACCGTACTCGCATTCGGCCGATGTCGAAGACAACAGCGGCACGCGATAGGAGTGCGTGAAATAGACGAACGATCCGGAAGGCACACCGCGCAACAGCCGCGACGCACCATTTCGAATCTGCAGACTGTTCCATCCTACGTGTGGCGACTTAACGCCCGCAGGAAACCGGCTACACTCACCTGGCCACAGCCCGAGTCCTGCGACGTCGGGAGCCTCTTCGCTCGATGCCAGCATCCACTGCATGCCGACGCAGATTCCGAGGAAGGGAACACCGCCTTCGAGGCTCTCAATGATGGATTCGCGAAGGCCAGATTCATCGAGTGCTTTGGTCGAGGCGAAATGGCCGACGCCGGGGAGCACGATCTTGTCCGCTCGTAAGACTTCTTTCACATCAGCAGTGACAATCGTTTGGGCGCCGAGGTGATCAAACGCCTTCTTCACTGACGTGAGATTGCCGGCCCGGTAATCGACGATTGCGATCACAACAATCCTTTGGTGCTGGGGAGCAGGCGAGCCATTTGTTTATCGTGCCAGCAGGCGGCGCGCAATGCTCGGGCAAAAGCTTTGAACAGAGCCTCGATCTTATGATGGTTGGAGCGGCCATAAAGTATGCGCGCATGAACGTTGGCTTGCGTTCCACGGGCGAAACCGTCGAAGAAGTCGTGCACCAGTTCGGATTGCAAGTCGCCGACCAGGCGCACGCGTACCTTTGTATCGACGATGGCTGCGGCCCGTCCTGAGAAATCAACTGCGGCAAGCCCGAGAGTTTCATCCATCGGCATTACAAAATATCCGGCGCGGAGAATGCCGCGTTTGTTGCCTAGAGCTTGTGCGAATGCCTGGCCCAGCGCGATTCCAACATCTTCTACGGTGTGGTGCTGGTCAACGTCGAGGTCACCATTGGCAGCGAGTTCAAGATCAAATCCGCCATGATGAGCGAACAACTCCAGCATGTGATCAAAAAACCGGATGCCGGTTGAAACCTTGTATCGGCCGCGTCCTTCGATGGTGAGCCGGACGCGGATGCTGGTTTCTTTGGTGTTGCGATCGAGCGCGGCCTTCCTGATTCTCATTGCGCGACCTTTTGCTGCAGCTCCGGTTGCCGGAGTTGTTGTAGTCCCAGCTCAGCCAAAACTTCACGTAAGTTTACGAGCATATGCTGATTGTGTTCGCGAGTGCCGACGGTGACGCGAACGCAATCCTGACAGCCATAGTCACTCGATCGATCGCGCACCAGAATGCCACGCTCGCGCATCCTGGTGATGAAGGGTTTGCATTGTTCGCCGAGATGGAAGAGCACAAAATTGGCGCGGCTGGGCCAGAAATGTAGCCCCCAGGCGGCAATCTCGTGTTCGAGTTCGTGACGGCCATCAATTGCTTGGGTGACGTAACCGCGAACGTAGTTCTGGTCGGCAAGAGCGTCCGGAAGGCAGGCGAGCGCCACCGAATTCAGATTGTAAGGAGAGCTGGCGCGACGGACCACAGACATTTGGCCGGAGTTGCCCATCAGAACACCGATCCTCAACCCTGCCATTCCATAGGCTTTTGAGAAAGTCCGCGAGACAAAGAGATTGGGAAACCCGCGCCAGTTCGGGGCCATGGTTTCGCCGCAAAATTCAAAATAGGCTTCGTCCACCAGCACCGCCGTATCCGGCGCAGCTTCGGCAATCTGTATCAGATCGGCAAGCGCGACAAAAGCCCCGGTGGGATTATTCGGGTTCGCAACGGCGATCAGCCGGGTCCGCCTGTTGATTCGATCGAGGACATTCTGAGTGGGAAATGCAAAATCTGGGCCCGCCGGAATGGAAACCACGCGCGCTCCGGTAGCCGCCGCATAAATTTCAAACATGGCGAAAGTGGGTACCACAATCAAAACCTCGTCGCCTGGTTCGAGGTAGGTTTCGCAAATCAAGTGGATGGCTTCGTCGGTGCCGTTGGTGAGCAGCAATTCTTCGGGCGATACGGCGAGATGCTCGGCCACAACTTCCTCGCCGCTGTGACGTTCTGGATAGCGCGCGAGGGTCTCGCCATCAAGCTTGCGAAGGCGCTCGAGGACACGTGGCGAACATCCGGAAGTGTTTTCGTTGAAGTCGAGGCGCAGCCCTGAGCGATTTCCCAAGGGAGGGTGATACTCCTTCAGCGTACGAATTGAATCCCTGGCTTTAAGCACTGGCACACCTTACGCGAATGGAGTCAGCGTGGGCACGCAGGCCCTCGGTCTCGGCAAGAATCTCGATAGTTGGTGCAAGTTGACGCAGACCCTTCGCAGAGAGTTCCTGGACGGTGATGAGCTTCACGAAATCCATCACGCTGAGCCCACCGCGAAACCGGGCAGCGCCAGCAGTTGGCAAAACGTGGTTGGGCCCAGAGGCGTAGTCTCCGGCGGCTTGCGCCGAGTAGTCGCCGATGAATACTGAACCGGCATTCTGAACCAGCGGGAGATCGCGTTTTTCAACGGTGGTGTGCTCCGCTGCAATCCTGTTCGCCCAGTCAAATGCCTGCTGTCGAGAAGCCGCAATCAGCACCGCTCCGCGCGTCTTGAGCGATTGAGCGGCAATAGTATTCTCACGTAGGGGCGGACGGCCTCGTCCGCCCCGCTCAACCTCATTCATGACCGCCTGCGCCAGTGTCTTCGATGTTGTGATGAACACAGACAGGGTCTGAGGATCGTGCTCGGCCTGCGCGACCAGATCAGCAGCAATAAACGCGGGATTCCCGGAGGCGCTGACAATCACAACCTCTGTCGGACCCGCGAGCATATCAATGGCGCAATCAAACGAGACCAGCTTCTTGGCGGCAGTAACGTACAGATTTCCCGGTCCTACGATCTTGTCCACCCGCGCAATACTTTGCGTGCCATAGGCCAAAGCTGCAATCGCCTGAGCGCCGCCCACACGGTAGAACTCGCTCACGCCGAGCATAGCTGCCGCCACCAGAACCTCAGCGCGTGGGCGGGGAGAGACCACACGAATGTTCTTCACGCCCGCGACCTGCGCGGGAATGACGGTCATGAGCAGCGTTGAAACCAGAGGGAATCTTCCACCGGGAACGTAGCAGCCGACAGAGTCGAGTGGACGGACTAACTGGCCGAGCGAAATTCCTCTACTAGACCGAATCCATTCTTTCGGTTTCTGCCATTCGCAAAATTGCCGGATGTTCTTCGCTGCGGTACGAAGCGCTTTCCGCAAAGGCGCCGGTGCGCTTGTCCATGTTGCACGCAAATCCGAATTACTCACGCGCAAGTTCTGCTTCGGGTCAAGCCCATCGAATTTCCGCGCATACTTCAGCAGATATTGGTCTCCGCGCCGACGCACATCCTCCACAATCCGTCGCACGATTGGCTCGATTTCATCCAGCCGCGAAGCTCTCCCCTCGATCTGGCGTACATAAGCCTCGGCGGGCCTGCCATTCAGCATCCGCATTTAGACGACCACCTTATTCAGCGGGTACTCGACAATCCCTTGCGCGTTGGCTTCCTTCAGCCGCGGGATCACGTCCCAGGCGAGCGATTCTTCGATCACCGTATTCACCGCCAGCCACTCCGGATCGCTAAGAGTGGAAATGGTAGGTCGCTTGAGCGCGGGAAGCACGGCGAGCACTCGCTCCAAATCTTCTTTGCGTACATTTAACATCAGGCCGACGCGATCTTTCGCCTCCATGGCGCCGCGCAACATGAGCGCCAGATTTTCGATCTTGCGGCGCTTCGCGCAATCCTCCCAGGCGGTCTTGTTGGCAACGATTTGGGTGTTGCTTTCAAGGACCGTGTCCATAATGCGGAGATGATTCGCACGAAGCGAACTTCCGGTTTCTGTCACTTCCACTATTGCATCCGCCAGCATCGGAGGTTTTACTTCAGTTGCGCCCCAGGAAAATTCGACGCGCACGTCCACGCCGCGGTTAGAAAAGTAATTCTTGGTGACATTCACCAGTTCGGTCGCGATGATGCGTCCGCTCAGGTCCTCCGGCTTCTCGAAGGTAGAGCTCTCGGGTACGGCCAGCACCCATCGCACTTTGCCGCGACTCTGCTTGGCATAGATCAGATCCGACACAGTGACCACTTCCAGTCCGCTTTCGATTACCCAATCGAGCCCGGTCAGTCCTGCGTCCAACGCGCCGTGTTCCACGTAGCGAGCCATCTCCTGGGCGCGGATCAGCATGCACTCAATCTCAGGGTCGCCGGTGGAAGCGAAGTACGAACGAGAATTGGTGTGAATCGGCAATCCGGCTTGGGCGAAGAGTTGAAGAGTCGCTTCCTGAAGGCTGCCCTTGGGGATTCCGAGGCGGATTTTCATCGCGTGCTCTCCGCGTTGGCGGGTTCAGCTTCCGGGAGGCAGATTGACTTGGTGAAGCATGAGCGAGTGCCCTCATGGCAGACTACCCCTGCTCCCTCGACTTCGACTTGGATGAGTAGTGAATCGCGGTCGCAATCAGTTGAAGCAGAGACGACCTTCAAGCGATTTCCGGAAGTCTCGCCTTTTGTCCAGAGTTCGTTGCGGGTGCGGCTGTAAAAGGTGACGTATCCGATGGCGAGCGTCTTTTCCCATGCCTCGCGATTCATGAAACCCAGCATCAGGATCTCGCCGGCAGAATCCTGAATGATTGTTGGCACCAGGCCTTGCATCTTTTGAAAGTCAATGTTCATGGCTTCCTTAGTCTTTCGAAGAATTCGATTTACTACTGAGGCATAGAGAAATCAAAGCCGTTAACCACAAAAGTCACGAAGGTACACGAAGGAGGCGTAAGCAGTCCTCGGCGACTCGCGCGTTGTTTTCTCTGTGCCTCCGTGGGTGCATATAAACAAAAAGCCCGCTGAACTTTACGTTTCAGCGGGCTTTGGAACTTTGTGTTTTGCTGGCTAACTCAGCCCCACACACCCGCCATCGCGCCGTGCGCGTGATGATGGTGGTGATGGTGCTGGATCAGCATGAAAGATTAAAGCTACGTGATGGGGCGCTGAGAGTCAATTCGGAAAATTCGATTCGCGTGATTGGTTTTGCTGATATGGGTCAGGAAGCCGGCAGCGGCTTGTGGATAATGTCGTAAGTTGATCGGAGAAAAGTCAAAACACTTTAACCGCAAAGGTCGCAGAGAGGGCCGCGAAGTCCGCAGAGACAACCAAATAACCACACTGCCAGCGGCTTGCCAGGGCCGCTAGTTTCTCCATATGCTTGTGCTTCATTTCAGCTCAGGCAATTTTCAGTTTAGGGGGCAACGCAGATGATGATCCGTCGCAAATTGGGTCTATTCACATGGATACTGGCCTCGCTTTGTATGAGTTGGTCCGTTCATGCCCAGCAGGTGGCTGCACCGGCGACATTAGCGGTTCATGCGGGACGGCTGATTGATGTCCACACTGGTAAGGTCTCCCAGAGTGCATACATCATCATTGCCAAGGACCGGATTTTGCGAATAGCCGACTCTGCGCCGGCGGGCATTCAGGTCCTCGATTTATCTCACTATACGGTCGTTCCGGGACTCATCGACGCCCACGCGCATGTGTTGGGAAATCTCAAAGACCAATCCTCTACCGCGGCGTTACGGATGTCGTCAGCTCAGAAGGCGGTTTGGGGTGTGCATAATTTGCAAATCTGGCTGGACCACGGATTTACCGCTCTGCGTGATGCTTGTGAGTCAGATCCTTCGTATGGGCAGCTGGCTTTGCGCGACAGCATCGAAAAGGGGCTTATCCGTGGGCCGCGCATGGTTTCTTCGGGAAGCTGTGTATCGCTTACGGGCGGCCATGGAGATGACGACGTGCTGGCAGCCGACGCTGGGCTTCGGCTGCGACCCAATATCGCTGATTCAGTTGACGGGATCGCGACGGTGGTGCGGCGCGATATTAAGTATGGTGCTGATTGGATCAAGCTGATGGCAACGGGCGGAGTCATGGACCCGATCAGCGACTATCGAGTGCAGGAACTCAGCGAGGAGCAGATGGCTAAAGCGGTCGAGATCGCTCATCGCGCTGGGAAAAAAGTTATGGCGCATGCTGAGGCAAGTGAGGGCATCAAAGCGGCGGTGCGGGCGGGTGTGGATTCGATCGAACATGGAACCGTGCTCGATGAGGAAGGCGCGCGCCTGATGGAGCAGCATGGCACGTGGCTAGTTCCTACACTCGTATGTTTTCAGCACGACATGGAAACCGGGCTGTCGCAGGGACGCGATCCGGTCAGCTTTGCCAAGGGTGCAGCTATTCTCAAAGAGCAGGAGCCAGCCTTCCATCGTGCTCTGGCACATCATTTGAAGATTGCGTACGGGTTGGATGATGATCCCGATTATGTGTCCAAAGAATTCGGCGCGCTGGTGCGCGGAGGCATGACGCCGACTGGGGCGCTTCGTGCCGCGACCGTGAACGCGGCAGAGTTGCTGGGGCGTTCCGCGGATATCGGGAGCATCGAACCGGGAAAATTTGCCGATATCGTTGCTGTAGATGGCGATCCGTTGGCGGATATTAGCGTGATGGAGAAAGTTGTATTTGTGATGAAGGGTGGAGAGGTGTACAAGAACGAGGCGAAGTAACGAGCGCACGGCGAGCACCCATTGCGGCTGCCGAATGCTAAAATGAAGACACCTCGTAACTGATTCCAAGGCGCGGCCTGCCGAATTACTTACACGAATAGAAAAGAGCAGCCTGGATTACGCCGCTAAACTGAAGGAGAAAACATGGCCAAAATCGCCAAAACAGCAGACCGCAAGAAAGTAATGGACACGACCAAGAGCACCGACTGCCCCAAGTGTGGCAAGCCCACGCGCATCGCCAAGCGGGTAAAGGACCGCGAGCGCGGGGTGCCCGGCGGTATTTTTATTTCCTGCTCGGCCTGCGAGTTTTACGAGAAGCTTTAAGATCCAGCCGAGGATATAGTCAGAAAATCATCGGGTGCGGGCGTAGTCTTCAACCTCGTGCAGAATCTCTTCCACTTGCACTCTCGGATTCGCAGCCTCAGTAATGGGGCGTCCGACCACGATGTGTGTGGCTCCGGCTGCGATGGCTTCTGCTGGAGTTACAACCCGAGCTTGATCTCCGTGTGCTGAGCCTGCGGGGCGGATGCCGGGTGTTACGACCAGAAAGTCGCTGCCTAGTCTTGCACGTATGGTCTTCACTTCTTTAGCCGAGCTCACCACGCCAGCGCAGCCTGCGTTGAGCGCCATCGAAGCCAACCTGACAACCTGATCCACAACCTGTCCTGACACTCCGGTTGCATTTAAGTCCTGCTCATCCATACTGGTGAGAACCGTGACAGCAAGGACGTGCAGGTCAGTATCCGCCGACCGCGCGGCTTCTGCTGCCGCATGCAGCATCTTCGTTCCGCCGGCAGCGTGCACCGTGAGCATGCTCACGCCAAGCTGGACAGCGTCGCGTACCGCGCCAGCGACGGTGTTAGGAATGTCGTGGTATTTCAGATCCAGGAAGACTTTTCTTCCGGATGCGACTAGGTCGCGCACAATCTGCGGTCCCTCAGCTGTGTAAAGCTGCATGCCAACTTTGTAGATTTGGACGGCGTCTCCGATGCGGGAAACAATTTTCTGTGCTTCGGAGGAAGAAGAGACATCGAGCGCGACGATCAGCCGCTCATCTGGAGAGATCATTTCAATAGATAGTCTAAGCGAGATTGGAGAATTGAGTAATTGGGAAATTTGATAATTGTGTAATTGAACAACGCCACGGAGGCTGTTTTCAAATTACTCAATCACAAGATTTCCCCATTACTCAATGCTCTCCGGCGTATGATGCTCCTCGCCGTACAAAACCAACTTCACTTTGAGGAGATCACGATGAAGAAGGCCTATGGAATGGGACTCGCTATTTTCGTGTTGTTGCTTGCCCCCTCACTTTTCGCCCAGGAACATTACACGGAAGGCCCGGTGTGGAATGTGTCACTGATTCACGTGAAGCCGCCCCACCTGGATGAATATCTCAACAGTCTGAGGCAAGGTACCAAACCGTTTCTGGATGAGCAAAAACGTCAGGGGCTAATTGTGGACTACAAGATATTTCTCAAGGAGACGCAGAACAGTCCGCAAGACTGGGACACGGCTTGACGGCAAAGACGGAAGCGATACGAGATAAAGTGCTGGGTGGCAAACAGCCAGCTCAGCAACTACAGGAAAAGCGGCAGGAGATACGTGAGATCCTGAGCAGCGAACAGCTGCAGGAAATTTTTCTCAAGTAGTGTTAGCTATCTCGGGATGTGAGATGAGATGTCGGTTTGCGACTCCTGCGGTTAACATCACCCTCCGTGACCTCTGTGGTTAGAAAAACCTTTAACCACGGAGGACACAGAGGTTCACAGAGTTCACGGAGGAAGACGCTACACAGAGGAATTCGGCTAGCGGGTCAGCGCAGGCAGGCGGAGCATTGCCATAGTGGCTGGCGCCTTTCGCGGAGGAACCACATCAAGGCGTACGCGCTGGATACCCTGTCCTTGGAATTTCAGGACTTTCGCTGCGCTATAAGAGACGTCGATAATCCGCCCTGGCACGATCGGCCCACGGTCGTTGATGCGAACCACGACGGCCTTGCGATTCCGCAAATTAGTGACCCTAACCATGGTTCCCAGGGGCAGCGTAGGATGGGCTGCGGTCAGGTCGTACATATTATAGGGTTCGCCGCTGGCTGTGGGCTTGCCGTCAAAGTCCTCGCCGTACCAGGACGCAGTGCCAACCTGGTAGGGTCGGCCATTAAGCCGAACTGCAGAACCTGTTTTGGCAGCCCTTTCGAAAGCCGCCGTCTTGTGGCTAGCCGACCCTGAGCTGGTTGGCCCCTGAGCCGCTCCCAAGCCGACGAGTAAAGCTATCGTCAGCCCCTGAGCGATACGTCGCCGCATCAGATACCCTCCATCGTCAAAGTCGTCCTCCCCGTCAAATCGATCACGCGATGTTCTCGAATGCTAGAGGCCAGGCAAGGGGCTGTCAATCGGCAATACCGTGTATAAGTGCTTGAAAACGGTTATAGATAGGTGAAGTAACATACCATCTGCGCGAAGCGAAACTTCCTATGTTGATGGATCAAAACGCGAAATACTATTGGCAGATAAGTAAGTAACCCTCCGGCCTATCGCTTAAGCAATTTTTTCGTAATTGTTTTTCAGCCACTTACGTTAATCCAGCCATATCCGTTGTGTTTTCAAAAGATTAGCGTTTGAAAGGACATTTTTATCGAGCAACACCAAAGTTCAACCTGCCGAACCAACGCATGTCGTGGCTCCAACGACCAACGATTCATCAAAAGAGGTTTTCAACAGCTGTGGTTTCCGATACATTCCCCACATGACCTTAGCTCCGCCCATCGTCTTGACCATAGCCGGGTTTGACCCGACTTCTGGTGCAGGAGTGACTGCCGATATCAAAACCATAGCAGCCCATGGCTGCTACGGGGTCACGGCCATCACTGCCCTGACCGTACAATCCACGGCTGGAGTGCGACGGGTGTCAGCGGTCGATCCGCAGCTGCTGACGGATAGCTTGGAAGAACTGAACGCCGACGTGAAGGTCTCGGCAGTACATATCGGAATGCTGGGGTCGAGAGAAGTGGCCGACAGGGTAGCTGGATTTCTGGAAGCGGCCAAACTCCCCAACGTTGTGTTGGATCCGGTTCTGAAGGCTTCTTCCGGGGCCAGTTTGCTGGATCAAGCTGGAGTGCGGGTTTTGACGGAGAAGCTGGTGTCCCTGGCGAACGTTGTAACTCCGAACACGGAGGAGGCCGCCGCCTTAACCGGGATGACGGTCGAGAGCGTGGATGAGATGAAGCAGGCCGCCCTGCGACTGCATGAAATGGGAGCGAAGGGCGTTGTAATCACGGGCGGCAACCTGGAGCGAGCCATTGACGTGCTCAGCCTTAAGGATGAGTATGTGCAGATTTTCCGTTCTGACCGGGTGAATGCTGAAAACACGCACGGTACCGGCTGCGCTTTTTCGACCGCAATCACCTGCCAGCTGGCGATGGGAAGATCGCTTTCCGCGGCCGTTCTCATGTCCAAAGCCTACGTGACCGCAGCCATCACCAATGGCTACCCGATAGGAAAAGGACCGGGGCCGGTGAACCACATGTACCAAATGAAGAACCACCCAAAGGCTGCAGGACTTTCAAGGAAACTAGCTTCAGGAAGAGATTAGTTCGCGGACTTCTGATTCTTCAAAAGAATGCCAACAAGGAAGGCCGCGCAGGCCGCCATAAGCCACTGGATCCGCCATAATTGAACCGCTTCAAAATCTGAAACGTCATGCACGGTGACCAGCCCTATGCCGAGGGCCACGATCAGAAAAGCGATTCCCACAAAGAAGGCACACAACGAAGGCAACGGCAAGCCTAGCCAGGTTCTAATGCCACCGAGCTCGAGCGTGCGTATGCCCCCCAAGAACTTGGTCCAGTTCCTGCTGGTGGATGCAGTGGAGCGATGGCGGCTTGATCCGCAGATATGACAAAACGCCGCTCCGACCATGAATTCAGTTCCGCAACGGCGACAGGCTTCCGCGAGATCGGCAGCAGGCTCAGGCTGTGAAAGAGGAGGGCGCCAGAATTCCTGATGTGCTTCGCGAAGAATGTCAGCCATAGAACTTCCCTGTGCGCTTATGGGCAACCTAGTGACCAAAGCCGCGACGCTGGAACTCTAATAGGTACAAAGGTTTAGTAACGCTCTTCCTTAGGCAAAGCGCAAAGTCTGAGAAAGAATTACGCTGACCGTGCAACAGATTCTAAGTAACACTGTGTCTGCAGAGGGTTAAAGGGCCAGAGGTTGGGCATCTGGAAGGCTTCTCGGATACACTTCGAGAAGTCGTTTTCTGAGCATGAGACTGCCGCGCGGGTTCTGTTCTATCGGTTTGTGTGGGTGCCTAATAATTGGTGCATTCTTGTTTGCCCTCGCGCAGGTTCCGGCAAGGAGCGCCAGCGCGCAATCTACCCAACCTTCCATCGCGAACCCTATTGCAAGGCTCGCCTTCCGTCCCGCTGATCCGCTGAACGCCCAAGCCTTTGAGCATTTCTACAACATGGAATACGACCGGTCGATCCCGGAATTCACCCAGATTCTGCAGCGGCACCCGGATGATGCCGACGCGGTGAATCATCTCCTCAACACGGTTTTGTTTGCTGAGCTGTACCGGATTGGCGCATTGAACGCGGGAGAGTATGCGAATGACAGTTTTGTGAATGCTGCGCATCGCCCGGCTGACAAGCATACTTGCGATCAAATCAAGTTACTGGTTCAAAGAGCTCAGGCAATCGAAGAAAAGCGGCTGGCTGCCAATTCAAAAGATGCCGGTGCGTACTACGCTCGCGGAGTCACCAAAGCGCAGTTTGCGACCTACACGGCGTTGATCGAGCACGCCTGGTTTTCAGCACTGCGAAACGCGGTTGGGGCGCGCCATGATCATGAAAAAGTATTGGAACTCGATCCGCATAATCTCGATTCCAAGCTGATTGTCGGCGCGCACAATTACGTCGTGGGCAGCTTGCCCTGGGGAGTCAAAGCGGCTTCGAGCATCGTGGGACTCGGCGGCAACAAGGAAAGAGGTCTCGAGTACCTGCACCAAGCTGCCAGCGGCAACACCGAAACCAGCATTGACGCGAAAATTCTGCTGGTTGTGTTTCTGCGGCGTGAACGCCAGTATGACCAAGCCCTGCAGATACTGAGGACGCTCGAGCCACAGTATCCGCACAACGTGCTGTTTGCGATCGAAGAAGGCAACCTGCTTCGGGCCAAGGGACAGGCCCGCGAAGCCGAGGCAATCTATCGCAAGGTGTGGCAGGAGGGACGCATTGAACGGTACGCCGGGCTGCACTATGAAATCGTAGCTGTCGCTTTGGGAGACCTGCTGCGCAGCGAAAAAGATTACGCTGGGGCGGCAGCCGCTTATGATCTGGTAACGCAAGTTCCCAAGCCTGAGCCGGAGACAGCCCAAAGAGCGGCCGTTGGTGCCGGGGAGATGTATGACTTGCTTCGCAAACGTGACGTCGCTCTCAAGAGGTACGAAGCTGCCGTCGCGGTTGACTCGGGTTCGCAGCTCGCCGAGACAGCGCGGAAGCGAATGAAAGAACCATACAGCGGGAGTTAGCTGACGGCGGTACGACAAAAGCCTTTAATCGCAAAGTTCGCAAAGATTCGCAAAGGTTCGCAAAGGGCCGCGAAGAAAGGCTTTTCTCTGCGATCTTTGCCTTGTCTCCGTGTCCTCTACGGTTGAAGCTTTGATCTATTTACCCGGAATATCGAATGACGGAGGGAAACTCGCCGGTTTGACCGCCCAAGCATAATCTGGTTCGCTCTGTAGCTCGAATACCAAGCGGTTCTGTTTCTCCGACAACGCAGTCAATGAGAGCCAACTGCTGTTGTGTGGCCTTCCGTTCACGTTCACCGAGTGCACGTAAACACCCTCTGCTCTCGAAGTAATTTCCAGCGTGCTCCCATTGCCCAGATGCATGATCACGCGCGGAAACATCGGCGTGCCGATGGTGAATCCTCCCACGCCGGGGATCTCTGGATAAATTCCTAACGCACTCCACACATAAACACCGGAGGTTGCACCCAAGTCATCGTTGCCGGGAAGACCGTCGGCCTTCGCGGTAAATGTTTCGCGGCGGATGCGGTCGATGACTTCTTGTGTCTTCCAAGGATTGCCCGTCCAAAGGTACGCGTACGGAGCGCAGAAGTCCGGTTCGTTCGCGACGGTGAAATTGGGCAATCCCCAGCCGCCGACTTTCTCGAAAAACTTGTCCAGCCTGGGAACGACCTTCTCATCACCGCCCATGTCGCGAAAGAGGCCGGCGTAGTTATAAGGAATCATGAAGGTGTATTGCCAGGTGGAGCCTTCTTCGAAGCCCATTTGATCATTTTTGTCCCAGCTCTTTACGTGAAGGGGAAGCAGGTGATCGGGGTCCCAATTGTCGAGAGCTTTGCCGTCGCTGGTCCGCGGACGAATCCAGCCGTCTTCTTTGTCGAAGAGATTGCGCCAGTTTTGCGAAGAGTGCAGTAATCGGTTGGCGTTGGCGCGATCTCCCATGGCGGCGGCAAATCGCGAGACTGCGAAATCCGCGTTTGCATATTCCAGCGTGATCGAGGCCGCCGATTCTTCATTCTCGGAGAGCGGAACGTAACCCTGGGTGAGATATTCTTCCAGTCCCGGACGCTCCGCGTAATTGTGTGGGCCTTTGCCCGGCTGAGTCGCGCCTTTGAGCATGAAACGTAGAGCTGACTTGAGATCGAACGAACGGGCGCCGAAAACATAGGCTTCGGACAAAAGAATAGCGGGCGAGTCTCCGCCCATTACGTAAGTGACGTCGTTGGCTACGGGCCAGCGCGGAAGCCATCCGCTCTGCTCAGCATCACGGACCAACGACTGCATCATTTGGCTGGTCTGCTCCGGCAGGAGCCATGCTTGGAATTGCACCACGTCGCGATAAATGTCCCAGTCAGAGAAATTTGCAAAGTGCTTCTCCCCCGGCGGCAAGCGGCGGACCTTTTGGTCGAAGCCGATGTAGTCGCCGTTGCCATCATTGAAGACATTTGGAGCGAGCAGCATGTGATAGAGACCGGTATAAAAAATTGTTCGCTGCTCTGGCGTTCCGCCTTCCGCCTGCACGCGATCTAACATCCTTGTCCACGTGGCTTTTGCGGACGTGCGGACTGCGTCGAAGTCCCAGCCTGGAATTTCGCTGGCAAGGTTCGCTTCTGCGTTTTCAATACTGACGAATGAAATGCCAACTTTCATTGGGATGGGTTCTGTGCCGCCGGGAAACGAAACAAACACACGTGTGTGGTGCCCCGAAGCTGGAGTGCCCTTCTCCAGGTTGTCGCCCCACAGGCCTGAATCCGCAAAGGGCTTCTGGAATTTCGCCACGAAGTAAAGAACGTAGTTGGTCGGTGAACCGCAAAAACCTCCGCTGTGAATCGTGCCGACGATCGTGTCCTTACCGCGAATCTCGACGGTGCTCGTATCTTTTGCCCGGTTCTTGGCGTCAATGGTGGCGCTGGCGGAAACTTTGAAGAGGAACGTCCGTTTTGCAGTGGCCGGAAAATTAAATCGTCCAATGCCGGCGCGTGTCGAGACCGTTAGTTCCGCCATGATTCCATTTTCGAATTCGACGCTGTAGTAACCCGGGTGGGCCTGCTCGTGATCGTGCGAGAACGCGCCCGGCTTTATCTCGTCGGTCTTCATTTCTATTTCTCCGACCCAGGGCAAAATCGGGACATCGGCGTAAATTGCGCATCCCGCGCCGCTGATGTGGGTGAGACTGAATCCGCGAATGGTCTTGTCGGCATAGTGGTACCAGCCGTCGGCCCGCGTGTCCGGACTCCACTGGATCATGCCAAAGGGTAGAGTTGCGCCGGGGAAGGTGTTGCCATCCGCGGCGGTCCCGATGAATGGGTCCACGGAGTCGTAGGCAGACGGGGTTGTCTGAGCGACAGCAACGCTTGATATCAGGAGGAGGAAAAAAATGCGACTACGCATGATGACAACCTTCGCGGATCTTAAAACAGGTCTGTTTCCCTTCTGTGCCCTCTGTGTCCTCTGTGGACAGAAAAGATCTTTAACCACAGAGGACACAGAGGGCACAGAAGGGAAACGATTTTTCAATCGGCAGGACTCGCATCCTTTGCAAAGGGAGGATAACGAAATTGGAAAGATTGTGAAACTGTGTTGCCCGGCGTTTTCATCTCCATCATGCGGAACCTTTTCGCCAGTTCGAGCGTATCCTATTCCTGTGGAGGGCACTATGTACTGCAATTACTGCGGTAAATCTATACAGGACGATGCCAACATATGCGCATACTGCGGTACCCGCGTCGGCGCCGTGATCGGCCGCAAGCGACTGGTCCGGCCCCGCGAAGGACGCAAGATTGCCGGCGTGTGCCTCGGCGTGGCGGAATACTTTGATGTGGACGTGACCATTGTTCGGCTGGTGTGGCTGATTACGTCGGTGGTTACGGGTGTCGGATTGCTGTCGTACCCGATTGCGTGGATTGTGATGCCTGAGGAGCCGTATATGCTATCGGCGCAGGCGACGTCGGGGCAGCAGGTCACGAATCCGTAGATAACGGGACCTCAACAACCACGATAGCGGCCGGGCGGAATAGCATAGTATGTCGGAAATCAAGGAGCACATGGGCCGATTTCTCAAGAATTTTGCGGTTGCAGCTGGCCACTGCGCTTTTGAAGATGGCGAGATCGCAGTGTCCGCCCTCTTCATTTTCGGGTGCCTCGGCTTATTGCTGTTTTTGCCCTGCTATTCACTGGTGCCCTGCGCGTTGGCTACGAGTTGATTTTCGATCCGAACTCTGTGGATGTATCGTCCAGGCTGGCTTGCCTTTCCATCAGTCCAATTAAGCGGATTTGAGGTGGCTGCTTTGGGCATCGCAGATGCCCCACGGTCACTTTGCACCGGTGAGTTGTGAGCGCTATCATCACTTATGGCTAAGGCGAAGAACTTCGACATCGAAAATACAGACCCCCTCTTGGACGATGAAGACAAGGAAACCCTCGCCGCGATTGATGAAGGTCTGCGCGATGCCGCACAGGGTCGAACGGTACCAGCCAAAGAAGTCCACCAGCGTTTGCCCCAGTGGATTACCAACTCTTCTACACGCAAAGATCGCTGAACGATCTCGCTGAAATCATCGGCCATATCGCTGAGGATGATCCTGACGCTGCAATGCGTTTTGGGAAGGCTTTACTTGACCACTTGGATCTGCTTCCCCGTTTTCCCGCATGGGCAGTGTCATTCGGAAGCGTTCTCGGGTTCGCAAACTGGTTCATAGCCCAATCCTGGCTTATTACACAATCCGCGAACATGAACCCATTATTGAGATACTTCATTTCTTGCATGGTTCGCGTGATTCCGCAAAATTTTGAAACTGGTCGGCTTGGCCGATCTGACTGAGTGCGGGCGGCCCAACCTTTGCGGATCTTTCCTATAATGCGCTTATGGAACCAATCAAAAGCGACGACGCTGAAATTTTCTACGACGTCGCGGGCAGCGGGCCGCCAGTCATCCTGCTGCACCCCACTCCTGCGGACCATGAATTTTTCTTTCCTATTTCGCAGTTTCTCTCTACGAGATACCGGTTGATCATGCCCGATTTGCGGGGGCATGGAGAATCATCGTTGGGCGAAGGTCCGGTGACGATGCAGAAGCACGCCTTCGACATACACCGGATCATGGATGATGCAGGAGTTGATCGAGCGCCGCTGCTGGGAGTCTCAATCGGCGGGCGCGTGATCTTTGAGTTCTGGCGGCGATTTCGCGATCGCGTTACTGCTCTGGTGCTCTGCAACACTGAAGCGCGCGCTGACAGTCCCGAAGCCCGAGCCAGCCGATTTCGGGTCGCCGATGATGTGCTCAAGCGCGGCACCGAACCGTTCTTCGAGAGCATGCTTCCGAAGTTGTTGGGAGAAACCACTCGCCGCTCGCGCCCCGACCTGGTGGAAGGCGCGCTGCGCATGGCGCGCAGAATGTCTGCTGAAGACGTTGCGGGGGTGCAGCTCGGTATGGCTGAGCGCCCGGATTCGGTGTCAACGCTGAAGACGATCGCCGTTCCCACGCTCATTGTTACTGGAGATGAAGATGTGTTGACTGGCGTCCCTGAAGCCGAGCTGATGAAACAAAACATTTCGGGAAGCCAGATGAAGGTCGTCGCTAAAGCCGGCCACTACTCGCCTTTGGAACAGCCGGAAGAAATCGGGAGACTGCTAAGGCAGTTTCTGGATTCGATTTCGCGAGCGTAAAAAAGCCCGCTCCTCACGAAGCGGGCGTTCAAGCAGAAAGAAACGTTACGCCCCATTCTGGCAGACAGTCAGTCCTTCGCCCTGGAACGTGAACTCTCCATTTACTGATGTGCTGGGTGGCGCTCCGAAGTAAGGCAGTGTGACAAGATCCTGTAAGTTGTAGGTGAAGCCGTTTGCAGTGTATGGAAATCCGCCAAAGTTGGCATTGTTTTCCAGGGGATCCCCATTCTCTAAAATGCCACACGGAGTGTTGTTGCCGTTGATGTTGACTACGAGAGGATCGTCCATCCATTCACCCACTTCATGCGACAGAGCCGATACGTCCTGCGCGAAAGACCCCGGGTGATCTACATAGGTGGCGTGTGCGTACGACTGTGGGGCGCTGACGCTTCCGGTTGAGCTGTGGTAGCCGCCGATGCAGCAGGAGTGGTTCTGCGTCAGATAAACATCGTAAGTGAGAAAAATAGGAAATGTATTCGGCTGAATGTTGAGATTGGTCATCAGGGTGTGCAGTTGCGAGTCGAACCAGTTGATGTCCACTAGCCCGGCGTTAAATCCGAATACTGTACCAGTTGATCCGGCGCGCTTAGGCGGACTCAGCGTCTGCTGGGCCAACACGGTCTGTCCCAGCAGCACGTGGTAGCCGGTGTGGCTTTGCACTGTGCCCCAGAAGTTGGCCCTCTGATAAGCGTCAACATACTGAGTGGTGCCCATATTTACTCCGCCCGAGCTAAAGGGAATGGAAGCAAAAATGGGTGAGGCGACGGTGTTGGCGGTGACCGTTTTTCCATTCGAGAGAACATGTGATGGATCAAACGTGCTTTGTACGCCGCCCCGGCCGCTGGTCACGATCTTGATGGGAATGATCTCCACCTGGACGGTGGTCGAAGCGCCTGTCGATGGTGCAGTGCCGACCATATTGTAGTTATAAGTGGTGCCGCTGAAAGAGAACGATCCATTCCAGGTTTGCAACGGGGTGCTGGCTGCCTCAATAACATTTCTTGGTTGATGCAGCGTAGCGGGCAAGCGGGTGAACAGCGGGCGTTCGCTGCCAGGCGGGATCTGCGATTCCTGGGCAGCCGCAAGTGTTACTACGCAAAAACACGCGAGCACAGCCAGGGTGAGTATCTGAAGTGCTGACTTCATATTTCAATTCTCCTTAAAATTTGTGAATTCGCGAGTGGCGGCATTTAAGAACTTGCAGAATCCCTTCCTGCACCTTGAAATCAGGCCGGAACGAGCAACGGTCGCTAATTCTGAACGCCTAAACAGTTATTTGTAAATGTGCAAAATTCTGCGCTAAAGCCGCAACGGAAGCCAGATTCAGCTATATTGAAGTAACTAAATGCCTCACGACAAATCTGTTGTCATTCGTCCCGCGAAGAGCGTTAACGGGTCAGTCCGTTTGCCGGGGGACAAATCCATCTCGCATCGCTACGCAATGCTGGGAGCGATCGCCGAAGGCACTATAAAGCTCGAGAATTTCTCGACCGGCGCGGATTGCGCCAGCACTCTCGGGTGCCTGCGGACGCTGGGTGTGAAGTGGGA
>WNGL01008095.1_pt1 | contig 29221 bp, 27 predicted proteins | sample 5400591 | NCBI WGS metagenome assembly WNGL01 (sample SAMN13153377, study PRJNA577476) | soil metagenome | isolation source: 80 cm soil or saprolite under Garry oak tree replicate 1 | place: USA:California | collected 2016-06-15 | reverse complement strand
AAGTCACCGTGCACCAGCTGCCGCGGCAGCCCGGCCACCAGGCCGGCTTCGCCGGCCTGGTGGCCAGCTCGGCGAGCCGCTCCGCCTGGCTGGCCATCCGCCGCTCGTCCGGCGGCGGGTGCCAGCCCCGGATCCGGGCGGTCCCGGCCCGGGTGCCGGACAGCACGGCGCCGGGGTCGATGTGGTTGGCGAACTCAACGCTGCGGCCCGCCGGGGAGACTTCCGCACCGGCGAGCAGGGCGTGGACGCGGCCCAGCAGTGGCAGCCCGCGGGCCAGCCGCGGCGGGGTGTGCAGCCGCCCGTCGTGCGGGATTTACCGTTCCACCTCGACCAGCCGCCCGGCTGAGCGGGCTCACCGGGCGCCATCGCGGGCCACCACCAGCGCCGAGCACGGCACCCCGGCGGCATCCAGCTGCTGCCGGGCGTGCTGGATGGCCTCCGGCCGGGCCCGGCTGACCGAGGGCCGGTGCACCCGCACCACCAGCCGCTCATCCCCGCGGCTGACCAGCAGGTTCAGGTTCAGGCTGCCGCCCAGGTCACGGCCGCGCTGGCGGGGGATTGCCCACCCGGCGGCCAGCACCTCCCACAGCTCGGCTGATACCGTCGCCCGGGTGCCGCGCCGGCCACCGCCCGCGTCATCCACCGCAATCCATCGCAGCAGGCCCAGCCTGTCAGCCTGGGTCGAAGTGCACCGTCAGGGCCAGGCGGGCCGCAGGCGTGTAGTTAAACGTGCCGGAGTGCCACAGGTCCGCGGCGTTGAACAAGATAACCGACCCGGGCGGTGCGATGATCTTCACCTCGTCGGGATGCGGGCCCATGCCGGTCGCATAGCCATGCCCCATATCGACCGGCGGCTCGGCGCGGCGGTGCGAGCCGGGTATGACCCGCAGCGGGCCGCTGTCGCGGGTGAACGGCGTCACGCACCACATGGCCGACAGCGTCTGCCACGGCCCTTCGGTCCGGCGTTCGGCGTAATCCGGGTGCAGGCCCTGCTCGCCCGCCCCGGGGATGGGCGCCCGCAGGTCGAGACTCCGCACATGCCAGGGATCTCCCAGCACGAGACTCGCCGCGTCGGCGAGCAGGGGATGCTGATGACAGGGGGCAAAGCCAGGGTCGGCCGGATCGAACACGGCGACCACGCATGCTTCGGTGGTGTCCAGGCTCGGATCATTCGCCCACGCCGCCACCGTGACCCGCACCAGGCCATCCAGCCGGTCCCTGATCCGCGCGAGAACGGCCTGGTCCAGCAGGGACCGCACCACCAGGTAACCCCGGCCGAGAAGGAACCCGCGCTGCCGCGAGCTGAGCTTCGCCTGGGCGGCCACGGACACGACACTCGCTCAGCACTCGCGGCGTTGCAACGCATTTTCGAGAGGCCGCGTCCGTCCCGGTGTGCTCGCCCCGGCACGAGTCCGAGACGATCGGCAGAGACCACGGTCCGCGAAGCGCCCGGCCGCGAGGCGGTAGGGAGGAGGAGGCACGGATGAGTGTTGATAACAGCGTCGCGATTGTGCTGGCAGCATTCGAGGCGGTCGAACGACGCGATCAGCAGCGCTTGCGCGAGCTCTACCATCCGGAGGTCGAGTTCCACTGGCCCGCGTCGTTGCCATTCGGAGGATCGTCGCGCGGCGGAGTCAGGGATCAGCCTGGTCCGAGCTGGTCGGAGGTCTGGCAGCCACTGCAGCCAACGGCGGCCGAACGCCGCATGGACCCTCGCGTTGTCGCCGCCACCGAACGAGAAGTCGTGGCTCCCTGGCGCCAGCGAGCCGTGGGGCCAAGCGGCGAGCGCTTCGAGGCCGAGGTGCTTGGCCTCTATGAGGTCCGGGGCGGGAGTTTCGCGCGCGCGCAGATGTTCTACTTCGACACCACGGCGGTCCTCCGGTTCCTCGCCCGGGCCGGTGCGAGTTCTGGGCCGACGCTGTAGGCGCGCCATGGACTTGACGGACATCCTGTGGCTCGAAGGCCACGACGAAGTGCCAATGCCGGCGACTCCGGAGCGATGGTCTTCTTGGTCGCTGACTCTCTGCCGCAGACCTCACGTCATGGCGGATAGCTGCTGATGATTGGATAGGTTGCCGGCAGGCCTGAACGCTGCTCGCCTGCCCGGGTGCTGGCACGACCGGAGCAGCACAGCCGGCTATGTGGGCGCGAGGTGCATGGAGATGCGGCGGCTGCGGCCAAGCAGCGAGGCGGAGATGGTCGCGCTGTTTCTGCGCACCGAGCTGCCTGCCGCCCGCTTCCGGGACACCCTCCAGGCGCTGCTGGACCAGGCCGGCCTGCCCGAGCGCCTGGTCATTGCTCCCAACCTCGACGACCCCGCCGAGAACCAGGCGCGCGGGCAGCTCCTGACCCGGCATCGCGAATATGGCACCCGCACCGGGCTGTTCGACGGCTTCCCGCATGATGTCTGCTGGGAGTGGATGGCCATCACCCCGGCCGAGCTGGCCACGGTCAGGTATGTCGACTACGACTACTGGGTCGAGCTTTCGGGCGGCACCTGCCTGGCGGTCGACGCCGCCCCCCGCATCCGCGCGGGCGTGGCCCCTTTCGGGGTGAGCAGCGACTGGGCGCTGGGCATGGCCCAGGCGGTCGCCGACGGAGCCCGGTTCCCGCCGCTGATCCTTGTCACGACCGGCCCCTCCGGCGGCCTGGTGGTGCTGGAGGGCCATGTCCGCCTGACCGCGTACATGCTGTGCCCCGACCGGTTGCCGCCGGAGCTGGAGGTGCTGGTCGGCTCGTCGCCGGGCGCGGCTGGCTGGGGTGGCCTGTAGCAGCCGGCTCGTCACAGCGATGCGGGCGGAGACAAAGTGGAAGCGGGCGCTGGGGGGTCCATACGCTCTGGCCCGGAAGGCAAAGACGTCGCCCGCAGCGCCTCACGTCTCTCCGGGAGCCCTGAGATCCGGCCCGAGATCGCGGCCGCCATCGCGTGCGCCGGGCCCGGATATGCTCCCGCCGCGTCAGCCAGCGTGCACCCGGTGCGCGGTGCTCCAAAGCTGGTCCTGCCGGCCGAGGAACGGCAGGGCGGGGCGATACTGGGCGTTCTGCGCTCGCCGCCTTCCGCCCAGCCGCATACCCAGCTGAATACAGAGTCGGCGGTCTGGATCTGAGGGGACCGGCGCTTCATTTCACGCTGCGCAATCAACCCACCCTCTCACGGAGGGAGGAGCAAGGCATCGTTCTGGTCGGCCCGGGCACAGCTGCGTCGTTGGGTTTCGCCGAAGCGCCCGCGAAGCGTCGGCTGACCCGGTCGGCAGCGCATTGCTGGCCGGGCGGTCTGGCCGGGCCCCGCCGGGCGCCGTTATGCCTGGTGGGCGGCTTTGCGGAGTGGGCTTGCTTATCGCGGGGTGCAGGACAGCGACCATGTTGTCGTCGCCGTCGGCTGCGTAAAGGGTGCGACCGTCGGGGGTGACCGCGATCGCCATCAGGTAGCGGCCGACCGGGATCGGTCGGCCGGGAAGGCGGGTGGCGATGTCGATGGGCAGGACATTCTGGTCGTTGTTGATAGCGACATACAGGGTGCGGCCGTCCGGCGCCACAGCCAGCGCGGCCGGGATGGGGCCAACGGTGATCGCCTTCCCGGGCTGGCCGGCGGGGATGGCGATCGGGGTGACGGTGTTGGCGCGGGTGATGGCGAATAGGGTCCGGCCATCTGGCGTCACGGCCAGCGCGCTCGGCTCCGGGACGCTGATCGGCCGGCCCGGCTTGCCGGTGGCGACGTCGACCGGCGTGACCATTCCGGCCCGGCTGGCGACGTACAAGGTGCGGCCGTCCGGCGTCACCGCGAGCGCCGCGGCGCTGTTCGCGGCCAGGATCAACCGCCGTGGCTTGCCGGCCGCGATGTCGATCGGCGTCACCCGCCGGGCACGCCCACGTACCCGGAGTCGGCGACATACAGGGTGCGGCCGTCCGGCGTCACGGCCAGGGCCTGCGGGTTGGGCCCGGCCCTGATCGGCCGGCCCGCCATGTCGGCCGGGAGGCTGACCGGCGTCACGTTGTTGCCGGTCTCGCTGGAGGCGAACAGGGTCCGCCCGTCCGGGGTCACGGCCAGCGCATCGGGGAAGCTGCCGACCGGGATCGGCCGACCCGGCCTGCCGGTGGCGGTAGCGACGGGCGTGACCGTGTGGCCGACGATTTGCATGGCGCCGGTGTCGTCTCCGCCGTTGGCGACAAACAGAGTCCGGCCGTCAGGCGTGACCGCCAGCGCGTCAGCTCCATCCCGCACGCCGATCATCGGCGGCCCGGACACGGCGGGCGCCACCACGACGACGGCAATAGAGGCGCCGACCACTAGCGCCACGACGACGGCCACGCTGGCCAGGATCCGCGCAGCCCGCCGGCCCTCACCGTGCAACCGCGCGGCCTTGCCTCCCGGCGTCATGCCGGAGCCCTCCAATCCCACAGCCCAGTATCCGTACCGAGCAGCCATGGGCCCAGAAATGGATGGTATGCGCACCCGGACACGGCGATCGGTCCAAGGCCACAGCGCGAATATTCGGCGCTCGGGTGCGATCCCTGCTTGAGGCAGTGATTCGAGATGCCGCCTGCTCTGGTGTTGTGAACTGGTCGTTCTTACGTTGAGGTGGTCAATCGCTGCCGGGGCCGCTTTCGGTCCCGGTCCGCACCCGGGAGGTATCCCATGACGACCATGCCGTCGCCTGCTGCCCTGGCCGTGATCGAGCCGGCGTTCTCCGAAGCGGAGAAGCTGGCGTTAGCCGGGTTCCTGGCCGGGTACTCCGGCATGACCCGCGAGGCTTACACCCTGGACCTGCGCCAGTTCACCGCCTGGTGCCGCCAGCGGCAGCTGCGCCTGTTCGCTGTCCGCCGCGCTGACATCGAGCTGTTCGCCCGCGACCTCGAAGCCGCCGGAAGAGCCCGCGCGGCCGTCACCCGCCGGCTGTCCGCCATCGCCGGGCTGTACACGTACGCGGTCGAGGAGGACCTGCTCGACCACTCCCCGGCCGCGCACGTCCGCCGGCCGCGGATCGACTACGAGTCCCGCGCCGCCGGCCTGGACCGCAACGAGGTCGGCGCGCTGCTGGTCGCCGCCGGGCTCGGCACCGCCGCCGAGCACGCGCCGATCTCGCTGCTCGCCCTCAACGGGCTGCGCGTGTCCGAGGCCACCGGCGCCGACATCGAAGCCCTCGGCACCGAACGCGGCCACCGGACCCTGGCCATCACCGGCAAGGGCGCCAAGAAAGCCGTCATCCCGCTCGCCCCCCGCACCGCCCGCGCGGTCGACCTGGCCATCGGCGACCGCTGCGAGGGACCGATCTTCACCACGGCGGCCGGGGAGCGGCTCGGCCGGCACGGAGCCGGAAGGGTCGTCCGCCGCGTCGCCCGCCGCGCCGGGCTGGCCAAGAAGATCGGGCCGCACACGCTACGTCCAGGAAGCGGCCTCCCACGCCGACCCGCGCACCACCATCAGGTACGACCGGGCCAGGGCATCGCTGGACCGGCACGCCACCTACATCGTCGCGGCCTACCTCGCCGGTGCCGCCCGGTAAAGCGAGCCAGGCAACAGACCCCGCCTGGCAGGCTCTGCGCCGCCAGGCGGCCGCAGATCGCACATCTACGGCTCGATCTGTGCGCCGACAGAGCTTTGGTCGCGTGGCCAGTGCACGCGCCAGATCTGGTTGATCTGGCGTCGATGCCCCTCGACGCCGACGCTACGCCAAGCGTGCCGGGGAAGTCGTCGACGCTCTACCGAGGTGGAGGCTGGCATGCAGCCTCTAGTACTTCGCCGGCCTGTAGCTGATGCGAGAGCACCTCTTAGCCTCGATCTGTCGCGTATTTGCGGTACCTGGCTTGCCCGGGTTGTCGGATGAGGTGGTGGTTCGGTCACGACATCAGGTCGTCGAAGTCGCCGTCCCTGGCGCCTTTGATGAACGCGTCGATCTCCGCCCTGGTGTAGATGAGCGCGGGGCCGCCGGGGTGTCGGGAGTTGCGGACTGCGATCACCCCTGCGGGCAGGACGGCCAGCTCAACGCAGTTCCCCTGCGAGTTGCTGCGGCGGCTCTTCCGCCAGATCGCACGTTGCAGGTCGCTGGCGGGCATCCCGTTGCGCACGTGTTCCATCGTGGTTCCTCTTTCCTTCACCGAGCGCGGAGCCACAGGTGGCCGGCCCTTCGAACCGGAGGTGCAGCACGGGGCTGGCGATCCATGAGTTCCCCGGAGATCTCATCCTAGCGTTATGCACGTGCATGAGCACGGGCATTTGCGAGAGCATTGGCACACCCGTCTGCACGTACGGCCGCCGATGTGCGGCCGGTGGCATGGCGGGACCGGCGGAGGCCGGTGTCACGTCCGGGGGCTTCGGTATCGCCATCGTGACCTGGCCCGGCGCTCGCGTGGCCGAAGCCGCGCGCTATCGCGCTGCCGGCCTGCGGTACTGACCAAGCCATCAACGGGCGGCTCCGGGCGCCGGGCGCCCGCCGGCACACGGGCAGTGCCTGCGGGAACGGTGAAGATCAGGCACGGGGAATGGCGGTAGCGGCTGCTCAGGACGCCCGGCGCTGCAGGCCCCGGTTACGCATTCGCAAAGCCGCGCCGGGCGGGCAGACCGCGGCCTTCGCGCGGACCGGTGCCCAGAACGGCACGCGCCGGCCGACCGGCTGGCCGGCTGTGCGTTAAAGGTCGGCGCGGATGCCAGCCAGGATGGCGGGGGTGCGGTCGGGCGGTTCTGCCTGGGTGCACAGGCGTTCCATGGCCTGCAGATACCGGTCAACGTCGCTGCGCTTGTCCAGGTAGATGGCGCTGGTGAGGTGCTCGAGGTAAACCACGTCGGGCAGGTCAGGCTCGGGGAAGCGCAGAATGGTGTAGGCGCCGGATTCGGCGGCGTGACCGCCGAAGCGGAACGGCATGACCTGCACAATGATGTTGCCGAGCCTGACTTTCTCGATCAGCGCCTGCAGCTGGGCGTCTGTGACCGTGGTGCCCCCGATCGGCCGCCGGAGGGCTGCCTCGTCGATCACGGCCCACAGCTGCGGCGGTGCGGGCCGGATGAGCACCTCCTGTCGGGCCATCCGCATGGCCACCCTGCGCTCGATCTCGGCAGCCGGGACGCCCGGGTTTCCGGCGGTGACCACCGCCCTGGCGTAGCCGGGTGTTTGCAGCAGGCCCGGCACGAACTGCACCTCATACGTGCGCACGATGCTTGCCGCCTCCTCCAGCCCGAGATAGGGCTGAAACCAGTCCGCGAGCACATCGCCGTAGCGGTGCCACCAGCCGGGAACGTTGGCCGCATTCGCCAGGACCAGCAGCGGCGCCCGCTCGGCCGCGTCGGTGACCTTGTACAGGGTGAGCAGGTCGGCAACATCGCGTTCCTTGAACGGCACCCGGCCAAGCTCCATCCGGCTGATCTTCGACTCCGACGCCCGGATGGCGTAGCCGGCCTGATCGCGGGTGATCTCCCGGGCCTCGCGCAGCCGGCGGAGCTGCGACCCGAGCAGGATGCGCCGGACGGTCGGCCCGCCTCCCGGTGGCGCTTCGCTCGTCACCGCTTCCCCCTCCGCCCGCTGGCTATTCGGTGATGATTGTGCCACTTCCCCCCTTACAAGGGCGACCCCCCGCGATATGATGCACGTGCATGTGCGCTGGCATATGGTCCGTGCAAATGGTCCTGCATGACGGGCGGAATGGCCAGAACCCCGGCAGGAGCCGGGGAGGAAGCATCGTGGCGAATCCAGCCGCCAGGCTCTGGCCGACCTCGAGCGCCGCGCCCGCCCGTTACCAGCCCTGCGGGGCCAGCATCGCCTCCCTCCCGCTGTGCCCGGCACCCGGCTCCGCCCGGGCCGCGCGAAATTTCACCGCGGCGGTTTTGTGGACTTGGGGCCTGCCCGGCGTAGTGCCCGATGCCCGGCTCGTGGTCTCCGAGCTAGTCACCAACGCCCTGCGGCACGGCCTCGCCGACGTGAGGCTCCCCGCACCATGCGCCCACCGCCCCAGGCCCATCCGGTTGCGGTTGCTGCGCCACGCCGCCGGACTGCGCTGCGAGGTCACCGACCCAAGCGACATCATGCCCGCCTGCCTAGCCCCCGACGATGACGCCGAAATCGGTCGCGGCCTGTGCCTCATCGCCGTCCTCAGCCAGCAGTGGGGCGCCACCCCGCTGCCCGACGGAGGCAAGTGCGTCTGGGCCGACCTCCGCCTCCCGCCATGATCCAGCCGGCACCCTCAGACCCCCGTACGCTCGGCCGGGCAGGCACGCGGCGGGCCCGGCTCTGAGCCGATGAAACCAGTCAAACCGGATCCGCCGCCGCTAACCGCCCGATGATTTGTGACGGATTCTCCGGCGCGCCGGATGAGGGCTACGCTTCACCGTGGACGCGGAAGCGGATTGGCATCGAGAAATCGAGAAAGGGCACGCCAGTGACAGACAGCTGGATCACGCCGAGCCGGGAGGCGCCGGCCGACCTCGACACCGGTGTAGCGAATCCGGCGCGGATCTACGACTACTGGCTGGGCGGCAAAGACAACTTCGCTGCCGACCGGGAGGCCGCCGAACAGGTCATCGCGGTGTTCCCGGGGATCATCCCCGGGGTCCACGCCAACAGGGCCTTCCTGGGCCGGGCGGTGCGGTACCTCGCAGGCGAGGCCGGCATCCGCCAGTTCCTGGACGTCGGCACCGGCATCCCCACCAAGGACAACGTCCACGAGGTCGCCCAGGCGGCCGCGCCCGAGTCGCGGATCGTCTACGTCGACAACGACCCGATCGTGCTCGCCCACGCGCGCGCCCTGCTGACCAGCACCCCCCAGGGCGCCACCAGCTACGTCGAGGCCGACCTACGTGACGTCGACCAGATCCTGCGGGACGCGGCGCCGACGCTGGACTTTGACCAGCCCATCGCGATCTCGCTGCTCATGATCCTGATGCTGGTCGAGAACCCGTACGACATCGTGGCCCGGCTGCTGGACGCGGTGCCGTCGGGCAGCTACCTGGTGATCTCCCACCCGGCCAGGGACATAGACCCCGGACCCATATCGCAAGCCTATGAACGGCTGAACGAGCGGATGGGGGACACCCAGGGCACGCTGCGGACCCACGCGGAGGTCGCCGCGTTCTTCGACGCCCTGGAGATGGTGCCACCCGGGCTGGTCCAGCTCCACCGTTGGCGGCCCGACACGCCAGACGCCGACCTCAGCTACGAGATACCGGCCTACTGCGGAATCGGCCGCAAGCCATAATCCGTGCCCCCGCCCCGGAGCAACACCACCCGGCAACCGGGAACGCGGGCGGCCGGGACTCGCCCGGACGCCAGCACGCGGCATGCCAGCGGTGTCGTCCGTCCGGCAATCGCCGGAATCCCGGCACCAGCGCGCCGGGCATTGTCCCCGGCGGCACGCCATACACCACCGTCTGCGATCGGCGTTCCCGGCGATTCAAATACCAAGATGGCTCGTTATGGACGCCTGGCATGATTTGTCGATGTACGGTCTATTTATAGCATAACTGGATGTCCTGTATGCGCTGAGCTGAGTCTCCGGTGAGGCGAGTCCTCGAGGAAGCCGCGGCAGCATGAGCCGACGTCGGCGCCATCAGCGGTCAATATCGGTATAGACAATCCGATTAGACTTTCCAGTGGGCTGGCGGCCAGGCGTCTCATACGGCCGGGGTGCGGCGGCTGGCTGACCATGTGGCGCTGATCAGGGCCGAGGCCATGACGACGCCGGCCGCGGTGAAGGCGATCGCAAAGTCCAGCGCGTGCCAGCTCGGTTGCGGAAGGTTGTAGAACGGCGTGCTGAGCATGTGCGCAAAGCGCACCAGGAACCGCGCCTCGGTCCCGAGCCCGACTGCAGCGGCTGCGGCCCAAGCCGACGTCCATGGCAGGCTGGCCCGAGCGCGTCGCAGGTGGATGCATCCGGCGACGAGGAGCGGGGCCGGGATGATGGCGCACAGCGGCAGCATGAATGCGGCGAGCACGATCTCGCCAAGGTAAAGACCGCCGGGAATCGACCGGCCGTCCGGGACTGGCGCGGGAATGTTGGAGATCGCGAACGTCAGGGCGCATGCCGTGGCGCCAAGAAGCGCCCATCCGGCAGCGACCGAAAGGCAGAAGTGCAAGGACGGCGTCCAGCGGCCGCCTGGCCTGCGGGAAGCCGACGTTCGTGTCCGCGTCGTTCGTCGCATGGGCAAAGTATTACGTGCTATGTGAAACGTGGAGTCCATGAGCAAGGTTTCGGCGTGATCAAGCCCACAGTGACGTCTCCGAGTGCCGCAGGCAAGGTCCGCGGCCAGGACAGTGGCGCGCTCAGTAGCCGCAAGCGCCACGACCAGCGCGGCTGGCGCGACATGAAGCAGGCAGGCCGTCGAGACTGCGGCCCGGCGCGGTCGGGTCTGTTGTCGCCGCTGAGCCGGCCGTCCCTGCGCCGCACCTGCTGCGCCTGCCCAACTGGTCCGGTCGTGGCAGCGCCGACCGTCGATCTAGCCCACCGCCGTCTATCCAGTCGGCACCCGCAGTGCCTTCTGCCATGCCGATTGCCTGACCGCTTGACAGCGGCTCTTGGCGTGTACCGGCAGGCGTCGGAGGCCGTGACCAGAATGGCGCTCCAAGGGCGCGGAGTTGCACCGGGACGCATCATTCCCCGGAAAGCGAGAGGACGGCGCCGCAAAGGGATCCAGAACCATGCTCGCCCACGGCCACATGCAGCCCTTGGGAAGTAACCCCAGGTCAGCATGGTCGTTTGAGGACCAGGTTACGGCAGACGCCACGATGCGGCATCAGCTTCTGTAACGCCGCGTGACGCGTTGTTGCATCTGCGGCAACGGCAAAGACGCACCAGGGAAGATGAGAGCCCTCATCTCGCCGCTCCTCGGTTTGAGGTATTCGACACGGTTGGTAAACCGCTCCCTACCAGTTTGGACGCCGGGGTGCCGCTGCGGGACGTGCAAGAAGCTGCCTCCCACGCTGACCCTCGGACCACGATGCGGTACGACCGGGCCAGGGTCTCTTTGGACCGCCACGCGACCTACATCGTCGCCGCCTTCATCGCTGGAGCCGCCTGGCAAGTAAATAGCCGGCAGGCACACCGTCGTCCGCCCGGCAGGCCCGGGCCAGCCGGGCAGACGGCACGATGGGCGGACGACGCCCTGCGACGTCACCGACCGTGAACTTGCAGCAGCCAGCTAACCGCCGTTAAGGGCAGCAATCTGGTCGCGGGCGCGGCCTCCCGTGCCGCGCCCGATCGCGGGTGACCTGTGGGCCACGCCCATGGCGGGGTCCAGCAGGGTCCGTTAGCCCGCGGCCAGCTCGCTGTGGTATCGGGCATACAGGGCCGCCACCGCCGCGGGATCGACCGCCCCGTGGTCAAGGCCCTGAACTCCGCCCTGCCCGGCCCGCTCCAGATCGAAGAGTTCTTCGACCAGGCGGATGGCACGATGATCCTGGTGATGAGCGGCAGCGCGCCGGCCTCCTCATGGGCGAGGCTGCTGGTCAGCCTGGTCCGCAGCCTGGCCAGCAGCTGGCGGAGCCGCCGGGGGAGCGCGTCCATAGTGAACGCGTCATCGGTCACCGCCCGAAGGGGGCCGATCAGCTGTTGCTCGTCGCCTTCCATCGCGTCGAGCAGGGCCTGGCCGTGCGGGTCGCCGGTGAGCCTGGCACGAGCCGGCGGCCAGAAAGCCGAGTCCTCGGCGGCGAGGTGGAAGTCCAGCTGGTCGCGGAACGCGGCCCCGTGGGCCTGGGCCGCGGTGCGGCTGGCCGTGGTGTGCACCAGCTCGTCCAGGTCGCGGCGCAGCGCGTCATGGATCGCGGTCATCAGCGTCCAGTCGGACCGGCCGGTGAGCTGATGGCGGGGTGTGGCCATCGTTGTCCTCCTTCGGCTGGCCGGAAAGGGACCTGGATGGGGCCACGGCGGCTTGCAGACCAGCGCCGATAAGGTGCGCCCGGCGGGATCTGCGGTCTGGGCCGCCCCGGCCGCGGCGGGCAGGAGCGCCATGCCGCGGTCAGGCCTTCCACAGGCCCCGCTGACGGTAACGCGGCTCCCAGAGGAGCCGGCTGATCACCCGGACCGGGGCGGGCAGCGCGGCCAGGAATCGCTGCTGCCCGTCGGGTCCAGCGCCGTCGAGGATCCACGGGACGTAGATCGCCGCGCCCTTGACGCCTTGGCGGCGGCGCATCTCGCCGGCGAAGGCGCGCCAGTCCACGGGCGTGCAGACCGACTGGATGAGGGGGAGCGCGGCATCCTCCTCGTGCTTGAGGTGCCACTCCAGTGCGGACGCGAGCCCGGCGACATGCGCGGCGAGGTTGCGGGCCGAGCCGGCCAGAGCGTCGTCGACGGGGGCGAGCAGCGGGTCGATCTGGGCATGCTCTGCCTCCATCTCGTGCAGCAGGGCGAGGCCGGCGGGCCGGCCCGCTGCCGCGCGGCGGACGCGGGGCCACAGGTGGGTGTCCTCGACGCTGTGGTGCAGCAGGAGCTGGGCCTTGAAGTTCTCCCAGCCCGCGCGGACCCCGGGGGCGTCAGCCGTCCCGGCGGCCGACGCCGCCGTGAAGCGGCCCAGGTCGCGCCGGAAGGCATCGTGGGTCACGTACATCATGGTGAAGTCGATCGCGTCCGCTGTGCGATCGGCCGTGTCCTTGGTCGTCATGTCTTTCCTCCTGGTCAGCTTGCGATTCCGATGGCCTGGCGGATCGTGTCGGGCTGGCCGAGCACGCGGAGCATGAGGTGGGCGACGTCGGCGCGGGGGACGGACAGGCCGCCTTTGAGGTTCTGCCCGTAGGCAGTGCGGTAGGTGCCGGTCAGTGGCTTGCCGGTGAGCTGTGGCGGCCGGATGACGGTCCAGTCCAGGCCGCTGCGGGCAAGGATGTCTTCCATCTGCGCCAGGTCGGCGAAGACCTTGCCGAGCCTCGCGTTTGCGATGTGGCTGAGCAGGTGCCGCATGAAGAATCCGTCACCAGGGTCGTGTTTCGGCGGGCTGGGGCGGCTGGGCGTGGCCACGGTGCCGACCGGCGCGGCGCTGACCGCGACGATGCGCCGCACGCCGGCGGCCTTCATCGCCGCGACGATCGCGGGCGTGCCCTGGGAAGCGATGCCGGCGTCAGAGTTCGAGTGCGGGCCAAGCCCGGAGAGCACGGCATCGGCTCCGGCGACCGCGGTTTCCAGCGCTGCCGGGTCGGGCGCGGCTAGGTCGGCGGCGATGGCGCGCACCTCCTGGGACAGTTTGCCCGGGTTGCGTACCACTGCGGTGACGTCGTGACCCGCGGCGACGGCCTGCTCGAGTAGTTCCCGGCCGACGCCGCCGGTGGCCGCGATGATCGTGAGTTTCATGGTTCTCTCCAGGTGAATAGCGAGTTGCTTGGTCTGGGGTCTGGTTGCCGGCGGTTCAGAACCGGGCCTCGCCGAGGTCGGCGCGCTGTATCCGGATCGCTGCGATCGTGATGATCAGGGCGAGCAGCATGATCCCGGCCGCGACCAGGAAGGCGCGGGCGAATCCGGTGGCCAGGGCGTGGTGGTAGATCGCGGACAGTGCTGCCTGGCTGGGGCGGGCCGGGTGGCCGGCCTGGGCGGCCACGGCCGCGGTGTGGGCGGTCGTGGCGCGGATGCTGTTGGCGACGACGGTCCAGGCGACGGTGCCGAGCACGGCGAGCCCGATCGAGCCGCCGACCTGCTGGCCGGTGTTGCGCAGGCTGGACGCGACCCCGGACTCCTGGTCGGCGACCCGCGACATGGCAACCAGGGTGAGCGGCACGAACAGCAGGCCGAGACCGAACGCGGTGACCAGCATCGGGCCCAGCACCGCGCCGGCGTAGCTGCCGTGCTCGCTGATCCGTGACAGCCAGTACAGGCCGCCGGCAGCGGCCGGGGAGCCGGCCAGCAGCAGCGGCCGGGCACCGATCCGCGGGACGAGCTGGGCGGCGGCGCCGGATGCCACCAGGATGGCGGCGGTCAGCGGCAGGTAGGCGACGCCGGATTTCAGCGCCGAGTACCCCCAGACGGCCTGCATGAACACGGTCAGGAAGAAGAACATGCCGAAGATGGCGGTGCCGACGCATAGCATGATCAGGTTCGCGCCCGTCCGGTCGCGGTCGGCCAGCAGCCGCACCGGCAGCATCGGGTCCTTGCCGCGGGCCTCGATGACCGCGAACGCGGCAAGCAGCACCGCCGATGCCGCGAGCGAGGCGACGACCTTGGCATCGCCCCAGTGGGTGACCCCATCCGGACTGGTGGCCGCGTTCGACAGCCCGTAGACCAGCGCGGCGAGCCCGCCGGTGCCGGTGACCGCGCCGGGCAGGTCGAACCGGCCCCCCTGCCGCGGCGACTCGCCGAGCACCCGCGGCGAGGCGAGGGCCGCCGCCAGGCCGATGGGCACGTTGACGAACAGCACCCACCGCCAGGACGCATAGGTGGTGAGCAGGCCCCCGGCGATCAGGCCGACCGCGCCGCCGGCGACGCTCATCGCGGCGTACACCCCCATCGCCCTGTTCCGGGGCGGGCCCTCCGGAAAGGTGGTCGCGATCAGCGCGAGCGCGGTCGCCGCGGTGACAGCGGCGCCTGCTCCCTGGACGGCGCGGGCCGCAAGCAGCCACGCCTGGCTGGTGGCGAACCCGCCGGCCAGCGACGCCGCGGAGAACAGCAGCAGCCCGGCGATGAACACTCTGCGGCGGCCGAGCACGTCCCCGGCCCGGCCGCCCAGCAGCAGCAGCCCGCCGAAGGCCAGCGCGTAAGCGTTGACCACCCACTCCAGGCCGGAGCCGGAGAAACCGAGGGCGTGCTGGATGTGCGGGAGGGCGACGTTGACGATGGTCGCGTCGAGCACCACCATCAGCTGCGCGGTGGCGATGACAACAAGGGCGAGGCCGAGCCGGGGGCCGCCGGTGCCGACCACTGCGGCACCCGGCGCGGCCGCCCGCCTCGTTATGGATCGTACTTGGGACATGAGGCCTTCTCCATGAGATTCGGATTGTGTCTATTTGTGTTCCGCACGGATGCGCCGCTGGCATGCCAGGTGGCACGGGCGTGCTGGTATCAAGCCGATCCGAGAACAGCCCCGGTGTCGTCACGGAAGCCCGTGAAATGAGGAAGGCTCGTTCAGCTACCGCCGGCAAGGCTGGGCTGCCGCCGCGGCCTCTCGTCGGGGCGCGCGCTGGCCCCGGACCGTCGTGAGCCGTGTCCTGTCGGCATCGCCGGGGACGGGCACGAGCTCCTGGCCACGCGGCCACCAAGGGCAGGCTTGGCTGTCTTACCTGCGGGCATGACAGGGCGGCGTTGCCGGGCCTGGAGTGCTGGAGGTTATGCGGCCGCAGACGGCAGCCAGCCCGTCACGGTGGCGCTGGGCTGCTGGCTGCCTCCGTCTCGGCGTCCGGGAGGGTGAGCAGCTCTACGCGCCGGTGGATGCCAAGTTTCTGGTAGACGTGCCGCAGGTGGGTTTCCACCGTGTTGACGGTCAGGTACAGCTGCGCGGCGATCTCCCGGTTGGTCTTCCCGGCCCTGGCCAGGCGGGCCACCGCGGCCTCCTGGGGGGTGAGCTGGCCTGGCGGGGTGGTCCCGGTGCGCCCGCCTGCGCGGCGCCATTCCACCCGGGCCCGCTCGGCGTGCCAGCCGGCGCCGCAGCTCTCGGCCAGCCGCAGCGCCTCGGCGAGCGCCTGCCTGGCCTGGCGGGCGTCGCCCTGGCGGTACAGGAACGCGCCGTAATCGGTGAGCACCTGGGCCCTCGCGAGCTGGATGGGCATCTCCTCCTGGAGGGCGAGCGCCTCGGCGTAGCGGCGGCGCGCTGTTTCCGGGTCGCCGTTGCGCTCGGCCAGCGCCGCCCGGCCCGCCGCCACGACGACCTTCGCCCAACGGGCGGGCAGGGCCCCAGCGGCCGGCGCCAGCCAGTCGATGAGCCGCCCGGCGTCGGCCTCACGGCCGCAGGCCAGGTAGGCGGCGAGCGCGTCGGCCGCCCACGGGACCGTGCCCGGATCGCGCACCTCCAGCGCATCCGCGATCTCCCACAGCGCGGTGAACGTGGCGCACGCACCGTCCAGGTCGCCGCGGCGCAAGGCGAGGGTGCCGCGCGGCAGGTGACTCGCCATCACCGCGTACCCCAGGCTGTCCCCGCGGCCCGCAGCGGCTTCATCTGCGCGGGCGCACCAGTCCTCCGCCTCGTCCAGCCGGCCGAGGTCGAGGAGGATCAGGGCCCTGCCGGCCGCCGCATTGGGAGTCATCACCGGTACCAGATCCGCGGCCTCAAGCAGGCGCGCGGACAGGGCCAGCCCCTCGTCCAGCTGGCCCAGCCGCCACCTGAGCGTGGTCCGGTAGAGCAGGGCCTGCGCCACGGCCATCGGATCCGAACGCCGCTCGGCGGCCTCGAGGATGCTGTCCAGGAGCCGCCGCGCGTCGCCGAAGCGCTCAGCCGACAGGGCCAGGGAGGCGTAGTGCGCGACCGGATCCCACCACGGCGTGCCCGCCGGCCGCCAGGAAGGCGCGGTCGCCGCGCTGCGGGCAGCGGCTTCGGCGACCTCGAGCCCGGCGGGGTCACCGGAAAAATAGGTGCCCACCGCCCAGACCGCCGCCGCGGCGGCACGCACCGGGGCGCTGGCCTCAACGGCCAGCTCACGGGCCCGGACGGCCAGGGGCCCAGCCCGTATCCAGCCGTAGGTCACCATAACCTGGGCGGCGTGGTCGACCATGGCGCCCGCGGTGAGGTCGCGGCGGCCCGGGCCCGCCAGCCGCTGCGCCTCCTCCATGGCGGCCTCGGCCTCGGCGATCCGGCCCGCGTACATCCGGGCCTGGGACAGCTGGCCGAGGATGGCCAGCCGCGTTTCGCCGGGCAGGCCGGCCCGCGCAAGAAGTTCTTCATAACGGGCTACCCCGGCCGCGTGGTCGCCGCCAGCGATCAGTGCCCGGCCCAGGTCGAAAACAAGCTCGGCCGGCGCGGGCGGGCCGGCCAGGTCCACGGCCGCCTGCAGGTGGCGCCGGGCCGCACCCAGCGCGCCGGCGTGCAGCGCCTCCCTTCCGGCCCGGGCCACGACGTCCAGGGCCTCGCGGTCCCCGGCGAGCCGGGCTGCCACCGCGTGGCCAGCCGCCTCGGCCGGGTTGACACCGCGAGCCGCCAGGACCCGGAACGCCGCCTCGTGCAGCTGCGCCCGGACGGGGGCGGCCAGCTCGTACACGGCCTGGCGGACGAGTTCATGGCTGAATTCGGCCCAGCCCTCACCGGCGTCGCGGCCCAGCCCGGCAGCGGCGAGCGCTTCTTGCGCCGCTGCCGCATCCGCCGCCGCGAGCCCGGCGACCTGGGCCGCCACCTCGGGGCGGAAACGCCGCCCCAACACCGCGGCAGCCCGCAGATACCGCTGCGCCGGCCCTGACAGGCCCGCCAGGTGAGACAACAGCAGCCGGCGCGCCCACGACGTGCCGGCCGGTGACTGCCGCTCCGGGATGCCCTGGCCGGCCCGGATTGCGGCAGCAACGTAGTCCAGCAGCAGCGGGTTCCCGGCGCACAAAGCCGCCGCCCGCTCCAGCTCCCCGGTGCCCGGATCGGCCGGACCCGCCTGCTGGCTGAGGATCGTCCGCGCTGCCTCCTGGCTGAGCGGCGCCAGGTGCTGCACGGCAGCCAGCCAGCGCCTCCGGCGGCCAGGGCCGGGCCGTGACCAGCACCGCCACCGGCATTGCCGCGATCCGCCGGCAGATCAGGCGCAGCAGCGTCAGCGAATCCGGGTCAGCCCAGTGCGCGTCGTCAAGCGCGAGAAACAACGGCTCAGCGGCAGCCACGCGCAGGCGGGCCAGGACAGCGTAGAAATAATCCGCAGGAGCCGGGGCCGAGCCGCGGTCCGCCGGATCGGTGAGCCATGCGGGACCGTCCAGCAGGGCCTCCAGGGCCTGGCTGATCAGGCCGAATGGCAGGGCCGCCTCAGCCACGTCCGCCCGGCCGATCCCGGTCTTGAACCGGCCCCGGGCGATCGTCGCCGCGTGCTCCAGCACCGTCGTCTTCCCGAGCCCGGCCTCGCCGGCCACGAACAGCGCCCCGCCCCGGCCCTCCAGCGCGTCCCCGATCAGGCCGCGCACCGCCGCCATGACGGCATCCCGCTCGACCATGACTACGGCCATCTGCTCCCACCCCCTTGCGGGTCGTAAGGTGACCATCGTCTCACCAGCCGCCACGGCCGCCGATGCGCAACGATCCGCGGACCGCGGCCCGCCGCCGTGGCACCTCGCATGATGCCCGCCGTGCTGTCGGCCCCCCTGCGGCCGGAACTGCACGGCCGCGGCCGCTGTGCTGGCTTGCGTCCGGGCCGGGCGCGGTGCGCTGATCTCACCGGGAGCCGGGACGACACCGTGCGGCCGTCGCCTCACGCTGGCAGGAGCTCGTAGTTAACTGGCCCGCTACATGGCGATTGGCCGAGGTGATGACGGATGAAGCGCGTCCGTATCCACAAACCGGGGCGCCAGCTCGAGCCCTCGTGGCGCCAGGAACTTCCGGCCGACCCAAGAGACCCCGACGTGGTCCGGGCCAAGGTGCTCGCCCGCGCAGGCCGACCCGGCAGGGGCCGGCCGGTCACGCCGGCCGGGACCGCAGGCGCCTCTGGGCGGCCTGACGATGCCCGGCCAGCAACCGGGACCGGCCTGGCCGGCTTAGCATCTGCGCCGCGCCGTTTCAGGCTGGCAGCCAGGCGCCCGCTGGGAAGCGGCCCCGGCGTGCCCGGGCCGTTGCCTGCCTGGCACCACGACGCAGGCCGCGCTGACCGGACCCAGGCAGTTATGTCGCCCAGCCGCGACAGCTACGGAAGGGGGAGCCGATGAGGGTCCTGGTTGCCGGCGCGTCGGGGGCGATCGGGATGCCCCTGGTGCGCCTGCTCCGCCATGACGGGCATGAGGTGATCGCGGTGCACCGCGCACTCGAAGGCCGCGCCCGGCTGGCCGAGGCGGGGGCGTCGCCGGTCCAGGCCGATGTGCTCGACCGGCGCGGCCTGAGCCAGGCGCTCGACGGCCAGCAGGCCGACGCGGTCATCTCCGAGCTCACCGCGCTGAAGAGGACCCCGCTCCGGCACCAGGACATGGCCGCCACCAACCGGCTGCGGACCGAGGGCACCGCCAACCTGCTGGCCGCCGCCGGGCAACTGGGTGCCCGGCGCTTCATCACCCAGTCGATGGTGTTCGGCTACGGGTTCGGCGACTGGGCCGGCCGGGTGCTGACCGAGGCCGACCCGTTCGCCCCGCCCGGCAACGGCCGCTTCGAGGCCCACCTCGCCGCCCTGCGCGCCGACGAGGAGAAGGTGCTCGCAGCCCCGGGCGTTGATGGCATCGCGCTGCGCTGGGGCCAGTTCTACGGGCCCGGGCCAGCCAGCGACGCCCTGGTAGCCGCGCTGCGCCGGCGGCGGCTGCCGGTGACCCGCACCTCCGCGGCGGTGCCGTGGGTCTATATCGACGACGCCGCCTCGGCCACGGTCGCCGCCCTGGAACTCGGCGACGCGGCACGCCTACAACATTGCCGACGACGAGCCAGTTAGCATGCCGGCAATGCTGACAGCCATGGCGGCCGCGGTGGGCGCGCCCCGCCCCCGGGCCGTGCCGGGCTGGCTGGTCACCGCCGCGCCGTTCGCAAGGGCGGTCGTGGCCGGGGGGCTGCGGGTCTCCAACACCAAGGCCAAGGCCGAACTCTGCTGGGAGCTGCAGGCGCCCACCTACCGGGACGGCCTCCGGCTCATGGGCCGTCACTACCGGCCATGAGCCAACCTCACCGCCGAGCCCGGCAGATCGCCGCCGCAGAGCCGCATTCCCTGACTTCAGCACAATCCTGCCGGAACGGCGCCGGCCGCCGAACCCGCGACCCAACATGGCCGGCCTAAAGCCGCCGTGGATCCAGCGGTACCGGTCGCGGCCTATCCGCCGGGTGACCGCGGTCAGGGGAGTTGTTCCTGTTCTGATGGACCTGCAGCAAGGGCAAACCGCGAGCTTCGTTCGGTCCGAGGCGGCACTGTGACCTCCCGGCGCCGGTAGATGAGGCCGAGGTGGCTGAGTTCGACGCCATGCTGCGCTGGCGGTGGTCGTGGATCGCCCAGTCCCGCTACCGGGGGCGCGGGCGGGAATGGTGCACCGCTCGGAGCGCCATCACACTTACAAGGCGCAGTGACCCGCGGGACCGCGGCGGGGCACGGCGACGCCTCGCCTGCGGCCTGCGGTGCCTTCGGACCCGATCCGGCTCTGCGGCCCGCTGATCACCGCTGTGCGCCGCCGGCGGGCGTCAGAACCGCCGGGGTACGGCCGGAACACGCGGAAACGGCCGCCGTGATCGTCTGCGTCCCCGGACCGGGCCCTGACCGCGCTCAAGAGGTGCGCTGATCTCACCGGGAGCCGGGACGACACCGCGCGGCAGCCGCTGCAAGCTGGCACGCGCGGGTAGTTAACGGGGCTGCCACATGCTGACTGGCCGAGGTGATGAGAGATGAAGCGCGTCCGTAGCGACTCTGGTCCATGCGGAGGTGGCGTGCGGGTGTCCGTGGAGCGGGAGAAGGTTCGTTTCGCCAGTGGCGGCACCGAGTGTGCCGCCTGGCACTATCCAGGAACCAACGGCGCCTGCGTGATCATGGCCGGCGGCGGCGCGGTGACCAAGGAGCCGGGCACCGACCCGTTCGCGAAGCGATTCAACGATGCCGGGTTCGCTGTCCTTGCCTTCGACTACCGGCGTCTTGGGGAGAGCGGCGGTCAGCCGCGCCAGGTCGTCCGTATCCGGGAGCAGCTTGCCGACTGGCAGGCCGCGATCGCGTTCGCCTCGACCATGCCCGGAGTCGACCCGGCCAGGCTAGCGATCTGGGGCTTCTCCCTGTCCGGAGGTCACGTCTTCCGCGTCGTGGCGCGCAACCCGCAGCTGGCGGCCGCGATCGCGCAGACGCCGCTCGCCGATGGCCTGGTTGCTACGAGCAAGGCGGGGCGCCACCAAACACCGCTCGCGATGCTGCGTTTCACCGGCAGGGGCGTCCTCGACGCCGTCGGCGGTCTCGTCGGCCGGCCGCCCCTGCTGGTGCCGCTCGCCGGCCAGCCGGGGACCGTCGCGATGCTCACGACGCCGGACGGCCTCGACGGCGACAGGGCGCTCAACCCCGGCAACAGATACCCGGACTGGCAGCAGGCGATCGCCGCCCGCTCCGCGCTCCGCATCGGGCTCTACCGGCCCGGCCGCGACGCGTCCCGGGTGCGGTGCCCGCTGCTAGTACTCGTCTGCGACCAGGATCAGACGGCGCCAGCCGGGCCCGCCGCTAGCGCGGCGCAGCGCGCTGCCCGCGCCGAGCTGGTCCGGATGCCCGGCGGGCATTACGAGCCGTTCCTGGGCGGCCACGAGGAGGCTGCCGGGGCCGAGCTGTCCTTCTTGCGCTGGCACCTGCTTGATCATTCGCGAGCGGATGGCCCCGCCCCCGCGGATTCCGCGCTGCGCCGAGGCAGACGGGCATGACGGAGATCGAGCTGCCCGCCGGGACAAGCGAATACCGACACCGGCGGCGGCGGCCCCGCGGTTGTGCTGTTGCACGGGCTGATGATGGACGCCTCGCTGTGGGACGGACCGATCGCTGACCTGTCCGCCGACCACCGGTGCGTGGCACGCTGCCGCTCGGGGCGCATCGCCGGCCGATGCACGTCGGCGCTGACCTGTCGCTTCCCGGGATAGCCAGGCTGGTCGCAGAGTTCCTGGACCGCCTCGACCTGCAGGACGTCACCCTCGTCGACAATGACACCGGCGGGGCGCTCGTCCAGCTGCTCATGTGCGACGGCGCCGCACGCGCGGGACGGGTCTGCTCGCCTCCTGCGATGCAATCGACAACTTCCCGCCAGGGTTGACGGGCAAGACGCTCGTGCTCGCTGGCAAGCTGGCGCCGGCGATGTTCGGGCTGTTCATGCAGCAAATGCGGCTTCGGGCGCTGCGGCGGCTCCCGATCCCGTTCGGGTGGCTGACCACGCGAGGAGACGCGGCCATCGCCCGGTGGATGAAGCCGGTCCTGACCCAGCCTGAGATCCGCCGCGACGCCGTGCGAATGCTGCGAGCAGCAGCGGCGGACACCAGCCTCCCGCTTGCCGCGGCCGAATGCCTGCCGGGCTACAGCCGCCCGCGCCACCTCGTTCCTTCACGGGCCAGGCCCGGCAACCGCGATCATCGAAGAGCCCGCCACACTCCACGATGCCGATCTCTCCCGCTCCTGACCATCGTGTGCCGCAATGTGAGGGCGGGTACTGCTGCCATGGCGCTGCCACCTAGCGAGAAGGCCTGACCGCCATATATGGCGGTCAGGCCTCTAACCTGCTACTTCTTGGTAGCGGGGGCAGGATTTGACCCGCGACCTCTGGGTTATCAGCCGTACGACGCGCGTCTGCCACGTCGTAACTGGTCTCAGGTCGGCGTGCTGACTTCGGCGGACAGGTGACCGCGGTTCGCGGCGGGCGTTGCTCATCTCTGCCGTTTCGGCCTGTCTCGCTGCATCTCGTGCACAAGTTCGTGCACAAGTCTGGTTCTTGACCTGCCGTTGCCCACCGGCTCGTGGACACCTAGCCTGTCGGCACATCCCGTCTGGCCCGTGCCCTTTCTCGCGCCGCCGGTTGAGCTCGGCCGCCAAAGCGGCCACGAGCACGCGCAACTTGGTCACGGCATCGGAGCCGGGCCGCACGCGGCTAGGTCACTCGGCTCCGCCCGCACCGCGAGCGGACAGAGTCGTCCCTCAGTCCCGAAGTAACGGCCGAGCCGACGGCGGCCGAAACCGTGCTTATGCTGCTCAGTGCGGGACTCGGCTCAGCTTGGCTGCGGAAGTATGTGGAATGCGTACCCGGCCCACCTACGTGAACCAGGCATTGAAGTTTGGCTCGAAACCCCAACTACCCAGAGACCGTTCCCTCTGGATCGAGCAGTGATCTCAAGTAATCTTCCACATTCTCGAGGTTGGCTACGATGCCATCGAACTTGGTCATATGGTCACGGCCAGCCTTGTCGCTGAACGCCAGACTATACGTCAGCTTCGTCACTCCGTCAGTCTCGTGCAGATCCATCGACTCGACGGCCTCCGCATCTGGCCACCCGTCGAACAGCCACGTCTCGACGGTCCGGGTCGGCGGCTCGACCTCCAAGTAGGTTCCACGAAACGAGCACTCGGTTCCGTCGTCAGTCACGAAGACGAAGTGGTAGTTCCCTCCTACGCGCAGGTCGATCGAGCACTCCTTCACCTCCTCCCCAAATGGAGCGATCGTTTTCCTCACATGCTCGGGCTTCGTAAATACGTCGAAGACGAGTTCGATCGGAGCGTCGAACTCTCGAGTGATGACAATCTCGAGATCGTTCGGGAATTTGATGACTGCCGACCCGCGCCGATTAGGTGTCACTGCTGCTCTCCTTGTTGTTGTAGCTCTTTCAAGTAGTCATCCACCCGATCCAGTCGGTCGTTCCACGCCCGCTCGTACTTGCCCAACCACTCGTGCAACGGCCGAAGGCGCGCTGGTTCCAGGCGGTACAGCCGGCGACGCCCCTCCGCCCGGCACCTCACGAGTCCCACCTCACTGAGCACCCGTAGGTGTTTTGAAACCTGGGGCTGGGACATCGAGAGGTCGTTCACGATCGCTCCGACCGCCTTCTCGCCTGTGATCAGCGCGTCCAGGACTTCGCGACGGTGCGCCTCGGCAATTGCGTTGAAGACATCCGACGTCGTGGAAGAGCGGGCCACGGTTCCAACATATTCCGTTATCGACATGTGTCAAGCCTTTCGGGATGACAGAAGCCACAGGTTGCCCATGGCCACGCACCACGGGTTCAGAGATCCACCACGGGATCGAGCGGAGACAGGCGAAGGAACGTCTCGTGGAACGTTCGCCGGCGATCAAACCGTGCCGGTCCTACACCTCGCCCGTCCTCCTCGCAGGCGCCGAATCCTGGGGAGTGGTCGCTCCTAGACGCGGTGGCCGCGAGGTGGACAATTCGAGCCGAGGAGCACGGCTGAACCGCTGTGCCCGCGCCGGTGCCGATGAGCCGATCCGATCATGTCGTTCTGCTGCGCCCCGTGGCCCGGCGTGCGGCGCGCGGGCGTCCCAACGCAGAGCGCGCCGCTGACGTCGGGCCAGCGGTCCCGCGAAGCGGGGCCGCCTTGATCTATGAACGGCGCAATTCGGCAATGCGTCAGGTGGGGCAGTCAGGTGGGGCATGCGGCAGGGCGCGCTACGGCTTGCCGGAGAGGCGCTCGGCTTCGTCGAAGGCGAGCCGCCATCGGAAGGCGTCGAGAGCTGGCCTCCAGTGCCAGGTGGATGTGGCTCGAACTCGCCTGGTCCGAGGAGCACGCGTGCACCTTCGGCACGAAGCTGGTCGACCGAGCGGCGGAACGGCGCGCGGCTGGCGAGCGCTGAGTTGACGAACGGAAGGACCACGACCGGGATGGGCAAGCTGATCGCTTCGGCCAGGATGCCGAGGGCGTAGGTGTCGCTGATGCCCTGCGCGAGCTTGTTGATCGTGTTGTACGTTGCCGGGGCGACGATGACCGCATCGGCATGCTGCGACCGGGGCTCGCCAGGTGACCGATAAGCGCTCCGGACGGCTGAGCCGGTCAGAGCTTCGACGGCGGATACATCGATGAAGTCCAGTGCGGCGGGTGTGGCGATGACGTGGACGGTCCAGCCTCGCTGCTGAGCGAGCTTGATTAGTGTCTCGACCTCGGACGCTGGTCCGGCGCCGCAGACGATAACCGAAAGAACAGTGCCGGGCTGGATCGCGAGACTCCGAGGCTGTAGGCGAACTCCTCGGCCTGGCGGCTGACGCTAGGCGGCGCGGAGCTGGTGAGCCCGAGGGCGCGGGTGCTGGCGATGATCCTGGTGGCCGTCCCGTCGGTCCGGGCCAGGTTCCGGCCGGCGGTCAGGTACCAGAAGGTGCCGGCGCCAAGATCATCGTCACGCTGGCCGGCCACGGAGACGGTCAGCCCGGTCGCCAGCGTGGCCAGGCGACTGCCCGAGGGCGCGTAGACCGCATAGCCGAAGCTCCGGCTGCGGGGCCGGTGCAGCACCACGATGAGGTTCCCCGAGCGCGTCCACATCTCCGGCCACCCTGCCGCGGCAACCCGATGCTCAGGGCCGCGCCCCCGGGCGATGAACCACGGGCCAGACGGGTGGACCTCGAAGGCGATGCCCGGCTGGCCGGGCAGGATGTCGGCCATGTGCGCCGCGTCCCGGACCGCGTAGCGCGCCGCGCTCTGCCAGATCTGCGAACGGTCCCGCATGATCACCAGGCGGCCGTCGCGCATCGTCGCCCAGGTGCCCGCGGACCGGTTCACCCAGACGAAGCCGGCCGGGTGGCCGGGCTGGGCTCGCGCAGGCTGAGCGGGCCCGAGCCAGCGGATGGCGCCGTCGCGCGATGACGAACCTGCCGCCGGCAGTGCGCAGCGTGACAGGCCAGGGAAGGCCGCCCCCAACCCGCGGAAGCGCCAGGGCGGCGGGCTCCGGCGTCACGGCAGCCGCCTGCGCGCGGGTGCCCGTGCTCCCGCGCGCGGCGTGCCGGGCTGCCGCACCCCGTCCCGCCCGTGAGCACCACCAAAAGCGCCGTGGCCGCTGATCCCAGTCCGGCGCGACGGCTCACGGCCGCCCCGACCATGCCGTCAGCGTAAGACCCCAGGCTCCCGGCGCAACCCAGCTCACCGCCATATGCTCAACCCGCGGAACGCAACGGCGGCTGCCGTTCCATGGGGTGCCTTTACCGGGCGCGGTCTGCGATCAGCGGGGCGGCCCGCTGCCGGGAGACGCACGCGGGTACGGCGCGCGATTGGCCGCCCGGCCGCTGGCCAGGCGATCACGCAGGGCTACCATCCCATCTATCAGGTCCCAGCGACTGACCGGCCGGATCGCCGATTCTTTGCGTGATCGCCGAGGCGTTTGCTGCATGTTCGTCGGCTTCATATTCGCCGGTTCTGTGTCAACTCGTTGATTCCCTGAGGATCGGCGCATCCGATGATCTAGCGTGACGGCTAGTCCGGAACGTCACCCCCAGGTGGGAGACTGATTACACGTGGACAGATCGTTGCTGGCCGGGATCGGTGCGTCAGTGGCGCTGGTTGTTGGCTGCGTAGGGATGTTCGTGCTGCCACCAGCGCATCGTGTGAGTTCCGATGGCCGACCCAAAGGCGCCTCCTTGGCAGGCAGCCCGGCGACTCCGCCGGTGTCCGTTTCGCCGTCGCCCTCGCACAGCAGGGCCAGGCCGTCGCCGCTGCACACCAGGGCCAGGCCGTCGCCGTCGCCGTCTAAGCAGTACCGGCAGCAGTCGCCGCCATCGCCGCCGCCGTCGCCGTCGCCGCACAAGCTGCCGCGCGTGATGTCGGGCACCGTGTTCGTCGGCGTCGCGGTCAAGAGCGGCATCGTGTCAGGCGTCCGGTCCTTCTCCCGTGCCACCGGCGCCCGGATAGCGATGGTGGAGATCTACACCCGGTTCGGCGCGCCATTGCCTGGGTTGGCGTTGCACCGGGTGACCTCCACCGGGGCAAGGCCGCTGATCCAGTGGAACCCGCGCGGCGTGCCGCTGGCCAGGATCGCCGCCGGCGGGTACGACACGTACCTGCGCAACTACGCGGTGTCGGTCAGGCGGTTCGGGCGCCAGGTCGTGCTGTCGTTCGGCCACGAGATGAACGGCGCCTGGAACCCGTGGGGCGCCGGGCGCGTCAGGCCGTCGACGTTTGTGGCCGCCTGGCGGCGCATCCACAACGTCTTCGCACGCGCGGGCGTGCACAACGTGACCTGGTCGTGGGACCCGTCCCACGTCGGCGAGCTGCCGCGCCCCTGGTGGCCTGGCCCGCGGTACGTCGACAAGATCGGCATCGACGGGTATCAGCGGCCCGGGGATACCTTCGCGCAGATTTTCGCGGCCCGGCTCGCCAACATCCGGAGCTTCACCAGCGAGCCGATCTACATCGCGGAGACGAGCGTCGCGCCCAGCTCGGATCAGGCCAGGCAGATCATCGGCCTGTTCAACGGCGTGCAGCAGTTTCACCTGAGCGGTTTCGTGTGGTTCGACATCGACCGCCTGGAGGCCTGGCGCCTCGAAGGCCGCCCCGGCGCCGTCCGGGCGTTCCGCAGCGCGGTCGCGCAGGCGAACCGCTAGCGACTGGTTCCTGCCGGGCTGCTCCCACCCCGCCTGTCTGTCCGGCGGGGTGGGAGCAGCTGGCCTTGCGGGTTCAGCCGGTGTGGCCGGGCGAATTTTGACTCCTGGCGGCGCTTGGGTTCTGGGGTGCCGCGCCGGGGCCAGTATGTACGTGCCGCCGACACCGATCGGCGGTTCTCGTCCACCGCCTGGCCCCGCTGCGAGGCGTATCCCACAAGTACAGAACCGGGATCTCCGCCAACGGCCAGGTCAGGCGCGCAGCGCGGCGCGCACCAGATCTCGGAATTCTGCGTCGGGGACGCGCGCGGCGTCCTCCGGCGTGAGCCTGATGGTCCCTTTTCCGGCCGCTAGTTCGGGATGACGCGCGGAGAAGCCGGCGTCACGGCTGGGCGATACATATAGCGACAGGCCGTGCTCCCACACCCCGACGTTGAGACGGCGGCGTCCGATCCGGTAGGTCGGCATCTCGTAGGACAGCGCCAGCTCGGCGTCAGGGCAGGTGCTGAGAAACAGCTGGTGGAGGCGGTCGAACACTGGCCGGTGCTCGGAGGCGATCTCGTCGCGGTAGCGGCGCACGGCATCATCCATGACGCCATTGTGGCCGGTCCCGGCCTGCCCGCTCAAGGTTCGCCCTGGCTGGCACTCCACTTGGTCCGCGCTAGCTTGCCGCTCAGCTAGGTCAGTGCGTTATCGGTCGAGATGATTACCGCATCGACGCCGGGCCAGAGTTCAGCGGCGGGGGTGCTTGGTCGCGGAGGATGCCGGTGGTGCCGCCGTGGGCGGCCAGGGTGTCGCTGAGTGCTGCCAGCAGTTTTCGGCGCCGCCGCGGAAGTTGGTGCGCCAAGCGGCGTCGGTCAGCGCGTACAGTTCGCCGTCGAGTCGGTGCGCGACAACAGGGATGTCATAGCGGCGGCCGGTCTTGCGGCCGAAGAAGCGCAGCACCATGAACTGCCTGCGCATCGGTCCGCCGGCCGGCGACCGCAGCAGCCCGCGCATGACCGGGTTGCCCACCCGCATCATCGCCGCGGGCGGATGCGCAGGCTCTACTACCGTCGCGCCCTGCCCGGTCACGGTGCAAGCGTACGCCCGGGACCAGCGACGCAACAGGCCGGGCGCTCGTGACGAGCCGGCCGAGTCAGCGGTACACCGAAGCGGCCAGTCACGTCGGCTATCCGGCCATCACCGTCCCGGCAGGCTGGGTTCGCTGCGGTTACGCAGATGGTGGGTGGAGGAGTAGCGGCCCCCGGAACGCTTCGGCGGCGACCACCGGGCCTACTTGGTGGAGGTGCCGCGCTGAATGCCCGCGCTCCGAGGCGCGGGAGGGTCAGGTGCCCGGCGCGGCAGCCGGAGTCCGAACCGTCTGCGTCTTGACCCGGCCGAAGCTCGCGCCGGTGGTAACAACCGTGGCCGCGGCTGGCCTGGCGTGCGAGCTGATGCGTGATGTCCCGGCGCAGACGATCTGCTGGTCGCTTCCGCGGCCGCCTGCCGATCACCGCGGCGCCCCGTACTGACTACTTCAGCCGGAACGCGAGCTGCGTCTCCCACCTGGCGGGGTCGGGCTGCTCGGCAGGATTGGTGAGATAGATCTCCAGACGGCAGCCCCAGCGCTCGCCGTCCTCCGCGGCGGACTTATCCCACTCCAGGCCATGCGCCTCGGCCCACTGCAGCAGGTTGTCGACGGCACCGATGAGCCCGTCGTAGGGACCGACCTGAAGGGCGGTCACGTACCGGCCGGCCGGAATCACCCCGGCCCTCACGTGGTGATCACCCTCGACCGCTGTCGGCACAGGAACGCCGGCTTCCACGTTGAGTTGCCGTTCCATGTCGATGACGTGGTACCGGAGGAACGGCGGCCCGGCGGGCACTTTGCCCCGTTCAGCTAGCCAGCCGAACACCTCGCCGAACCGGTCCGCGAGTCCGGGCAACTGCTCCATAGTGACGTCCGCCCTGATCGCGACGTACGGCTGCGCGGAGCGCTCCATGATCTCCGGCGTCGTGGACATTGCTGATCCTCCTCAGCTGACTTGCCGTCACCGCGTGCGCGGGACCGACGGGCTGCTGAAGCTCTGCCTTCGCGGAAGTTCCACACCCCAGATCGTGCCACAAACGGCGGCAGACGCCCATCCACCAGGACCAGCGGCCGTCGCATCAACCACATCCCGCAACCGGGCCCGCGGCAGAAGAGCACGCGCAACGAGGGCTCGATCTGTA
>WNGL01001442.1_pt1 | contig 29225 bp, 21 predicted proteins | sample 5400591 | NCBI WGS metagenome assembly WNGL01 (sample SAMN13153377, study PRJNA577476) | soil metagenome | isolation source: 80 cm soil or saprolite under Garry oak tree replicate 1 | place: USA:California | collected 2016-06-15 | reverse complement strand
GTAGTTGTCGTGATAGCCATCATCGAAGGTCAGCACCAGTGGCATGCGCCGCTGCCGTGCTGGCTTGTCGGCTGGCTGGGGGGCAGAGAGTTCTTCCAGGGCCGCCTCCAGGTGCAGCAAGCGGTAGTGTCGACGCAGGTAGAGCAGGTGTCGGCGCAAGTCGCCTCCGCTCGCCCGGTGGTAATTGAGAATGATCAAGCCCCCTCCTGAGCGTTGTGCATGCCAACGAGCCAGCTTTACTAGCCCACTGTAATAAAAGCATGCGGCAACGATTATCCCTAACTGCCTGCGCATGAACTGTTTCCCCTCCTACTTCGTATGTGCCACCTATAATATCGTCGCATCAGGGCTCGGGACGCACCGGCTAAAAAGTGCGACCCGGTACGCTATTACCAAAGCAATTATTGAGTCTGACGCGCTCTGAATTTTTTCTTTAAGCGAGAGATAATACCTAATAGGCCGACCAGTTCTGACGCCATCACCAACCAGTGCTTTTCCAAAACCCCCGGTAAACGGCGTAGAAGATAAGGATCATTTGGCGGAATATTGACTTCTTCGATAGTTGTGACGGCCCAGGTGAAGCCTGCCGCCTGCACCGCACGCAGGCCGTGCTCACCGATGTGTTCGGGCTTGCCAACCGGGTAGGCAAAGGTGCGCACCGCATGGCCCAATTGCTGCTCGAGTACCGTGCGACACTCTTGGACTTCACGCTGGACTTCCTGTGAGTCGGCCAGGTAGGCCAGGATGGGATGATGCATGGTGTGTGCGCCAAAGGAGACCCAGCCGCTCTCCTGCATCTTGTGGACTTCTGCCCAGGTCAGAGGTCGCTCGGCTTCTTCCTCCAGCGTCAACTCGCCAGGTACCCCCAGGCGCTGGCGTACTGCCAGCAGGAAGGCTTCGCGTTGGGTTACCGAGGGGGCATAGCGTAAACGACTATCGATGGCTCGTGCCAGCGCCTCTCGCTCCCCTGGCCGATCCAGGTGATAGGTGCGCTCCTCAATGGTCACTTCGTCCACCTGAGCCTGCTGTGCCAGGCGTTTACCCTCCAACCACCAGAAGTGCTCACCGCTCTGGACGTGACCGGGAATGAGGAAGATGGTGATGGGCACCTGCAACTCGCGGGCCAGCGCGAAGGCGCGTGTGTAGTTGTCGTGATAGCCATCATCGAAGGTCAGCACCAGTGGCATGCGCCGCTGCCGTGCTGGCTTGTCGGCTGGCTGGGGGGCAGAGAGTTCTTCCAGCGCCGCCTCCAGGTGCAGCAGGCGATAGTGTCGACGCAGGTAGAGCAGGTGTCGGCGCAAGTCGCCTCCGCTCGCCCGGTGGTAATTGAGGATCACCAGGCGTGGTCCTGAGCGTTGTATCCACCAGTAGGCCAGTTTCACCAGGCCAGCGTAGTAGAAACACGCTGCGACCAGCACACGTATGCGCTCTCGCATTATACTCCCTTCCTCCTTGATCTCCCAAAGAACACATAGAGTGGACGTTGTATGCTTTATGGACGCTTATTTCGTGTGCGCTACCTGCCGTGCCGCTGCCCCTGCGACACGTCGTGCCGCCGCATCAGTTCCAACCACGAAACGGAAGAGCGGGCCGCAGCTGGACAACGAGGAGATTCCTATAAAGTACAATCCTGATATACTACTCTCAAAACGATTGCTCAAGATGGGTGCTCCCTGATAGGTCTGCACTTCGGATACAAGCGACGGAGCTAACATGGGCAACTGCTTGACGTCAACAAGGTAGCCGGTGCCAAGGATAACGTGGTCTACCTTCAAGGTCTCGTTGTCTGAGAGCATCAGCCTCACGCCATCATCGGTCTCGCTCATCTGCTCTACTTGTTGTAACTCGCGCAGGGTGATTTTGCCCAGAATACGCGGCTTCAGCCAGTGAGCGCCGGCGGGTCCATATTGACCTCGCCCACGCAGCAGTCTATCTTTGGCAACACGAGGAAGTAGCTGGAAGGTATAGGGAAAGTTTTCTAGCCCCCAGTTAAACCAGCCAGGAGCGATACCTGCTTTTGGATAGCGCATACGCCTGATGAGTGTGCGGTTATGTAAAGAATCGCCTGTGAGCCAGCGAACAGTACGGCGAGAAACGATGTCCACATCGGCGCCATTCTCGTGTAACAGCGCCGCCGTCTCTAATGCGCTCTGCCCGCCGCCAATGACTGCCACTCGTTTGCCTGCGAAATTAGTGAAGGTGTAGTGCTCAGAAGCGTGTGTTACTAGTTCGGCTGGCATATGGCTGTATTCGGCGGGACGATAGACGTAGTAGGCAAGCCCTGGTGCCATCACCACCGCCTGGCTCTGTACTACCCGGCCATCTACCAGCGTCACTTTGTAATGTTGCTCTTCTCGCTCAATAGAGGCGACATAGGTTTCGTCGACATCAGGTACAGCGTGCTTTTGAAACCACAACGCGTAGTCGATAAATGTCTCAATTGAGAGGGGATCGGGCGGCTCCAGGTTATGCTCCCCGAAGTACTGCGTGAATTGATACTTCTTGCGCGGATCGGAGAGGTTCGTGGCCCACCAATAAGAACGCAGAAGCATGCCTTCAGGCATATGTTCACGCCAGAGCTTCAAAGGCTTCCCGAAGATTGCTACCTTCAGTCCACGTTCTCGCAGGTGTGCAGTAGTTGAAAGTCCGTAGGGGCCGGCTCCCACTACCACGACATCGCACTGCGAGGTGGATAGAGAGGGTTGCGGCTTCTTCACGTCCATAGATATGTTCATAAAAAAAATTCCTCCTCAAAAAATAGATCTTCAATTAGAATTGCTACTGCATCGGGTGTTTGAGGGCAAGTGCTTCCATCACATTTGCCATCAATTTTTGTGCGCCTGGCACTACCTGACTTGAGGGGCACAACGTGTCAGGGTGAAGTTGGTAGTTATCCAGAGCAGCCGTCCAATTGATGGAACCTGTAGCGAAGATCATTGCTCCTGATTCAGCAATATAATAGGTAGTATTACTCGTGTCAGCATTATGGGCGCTATTTACAGTGTTCGATGTAGCAAGCACCCGTAATCCTGCGGGTGTCGCCCCATTGGGGAAGATACGGTCCCACTCGTAGCCCACAAGGTCGCAACCATATTGCCGTCCCGCTTGTAGGTCGGTCCCATTAAGCAGTGGTGATTTTGCTGACGGACTCAGCACCCAGGGAAAGCCCAGGCGTTGTGGTGTGAAGCCAGCGTACATAATGCCGATCAGAGCATTCTCTGGACGAGCGAGCACAGGATCTCGCCACTGAGCAGTCACGCGACTGTTGTCCTTCCTATAGAGAGGATCACGCGCAAGGTCTTTTAGTGATGTCGACACTTTGTAGCACACAACTGTTCGATCAGCCGCACCAGCGCTATCCCGCTCAAAGCGCACTTGCCAGTAGCTCGCGTTTGCGCCTAAAAACGCCAGGCCCACACCATGATCGCGTGCCTGCTCCACACCATCTCGCATCTCCTTCGTCCAGTATTCATCATGACCAATGGAAATATAGACACTATGGTGGAGTAACTGCCCAGGGTCGTTATGCAGGTCAATGTCACTGATGTAGGACAGATCATAGCTCTGGCGCTCCATCCAGTGGATGGCATCTGCTTCAAAAGCGAGTACCTGGCTGGAGCCAGCTTCCTGCGTGTAGGGTCTATCGAATGAAACCTTGTCCGCTTTCGTCCTGGTAGGAACAGTTGTTTCGCCGGGCTGGCCATTAGCCGCGGTATATAGACTGTAACCTCCCCAGTCGTTGTACGCCGCGTATGTCGTATCGGGCGTGACAACTACGTAGCGGGAGTTGGAATTGCTGAGCACATCGAATGGGACATACGTCTGCAAACCATTAGCATCAGTGAGTTTAGCCAGGTAAACTCCTGTCGTCCAGTTTGACGGAACGGCTAGTGTGTACGAAGGTCGCCAGTTTGCCTCAACAAGACCGGTCTTTTTATCGACGAGACAGGAGCTGCACCCTATGAGTTGATGTGTAGATGCATCGTAATACCCTTGAGCATGCCCAACCTGATCCTCTATGGAAGTCATCAATCGTCCGCCATCACCATCATACCAGCCAAGTCGATAGATATCGGTCCAGAAATGAGTCCCTTCCTGTTGGGTACTCACATAGAAGGTGAGTGTCTTACCCGGCTGCACAGATGTCGCATTGGCATATGCCTGGATCTGCGTGGAAGCAGTTCGAGCCACTGAGATCTTCCAGGTGCTTGTCCCCAATTGGGCATTCTCACGCTCGATTGCATTACCAGCAATCGCCGCAGTTTGTGATCCTCCAGGTGCATCGTTCGCGGGTGAAAGAAAAGCGGGACCAAATAACGCGATTCCTAGCACGACTCCAACCAGGGCGATCAGCGATATAACACTTCCAACAACTCGTAGTTTCAAGTAGAGCCTCCAGAGGACAAATAATGCAAGCTATTAGGTAGGCTTAAGCACAAGATCTACTATCTCATTACCTCATAAAGCAGATAGTACAAATACCCCCGGTAACAAGATATAACCTGGTAGTGTTGATATCATGCTCAGGAAGGTTAAAAATCAGTGAAGCTTTGCGGAAAAGCGTGCAGAAATGCTCATCCAATGCCATTCAAAAGGAGAGGAATGTAAACCAGGTTCTGGTTTTCACAACGATATCTCAACGTTGTCAACTACCAAATTCTCAAGGGAGTCACGATATCCTTGAATGGTACAAAGATAGGTATATTTGGAATGTTCATGCATTAGGAACTACCTGCTGTGCGAAATCATATAGTAACACATAAGATTAGAGCTATATTGTCACGAAGCTACTTTTAGAAGTAAGGATGGTCATGATATGCAAAGTCCGTTGAGACGATATGCAAAGCTTGCCAAACACTGGTTGTGGTTGGTAATACTCGGCATAGTGCTTTGTGGTGGCACAGGCTACGTCATTAGTAAGTTCATGAAACCAGTCTACCAGGCCTCTGCTCTCCTGGTGGTTAATCTAAGTTCAACCACCACTCCCTATGACGTCAATGGCAGCCTGGCAATCGTACCCACATATGCCCAATTGCTCAATAGCCCCGCGGTACTGGATACGGTTCTAGCAAAGCATCAGGGGCTGACATTAGCCCAACTCCAGGGGATGATCTCGGTAAAGCCTCAATCCAATACCCAGAATATTGAACTCGATGTGCAGGATGCCGACCCGGCGCTGGCAACACAGCTGGCCAATGAGATTAGCCAGAGCCTTGCAAATTTTGCAAATACACGTCTCTCAGGAGGTGTCCAGGTTGTGCCTGCGGAACTTCCCACCTCTCCAATTAGCCCCAAAGCAACATTAAATGCCGCTATTGGTGCCCTGGTCGGCCTCGCGCTTGCCGTAGCTTTGATTGTTCTATTTGAGTGGATCGATGACCGTCTGGATAGTCCCGAAGAAGTGCAAGAGATTTTGGGCCTGGACACGCTGACAACTGTTCCGCAACTTTCGCGCAGACAGCGTGTCAAAAATCCTGAGGAGGTACCTGCTTTTGCAGAGGGATGTCGTATGCTCTGTGTTAACCTTATTGCTGCGCAGGCGATCAAACCTTTCAAGCTGGTAATGGTTACAAGCGCTCTCGCCGCAGAAGGTAGAAGTACCATTGCTGCAAACCTTGCCACTTTTTTAGCAATGTCGGGCAAGCGAGTGCTGTTAGTAGATGCAGACCTGCGCCGTCCCAGTCTCCACAAGCACTTTCAACTGTATAAGCTCCATGGGCTTTCAAGCGCCCTTTTGGATATGTGGATGGAGGATGAGACTGAGCTAGATGGTCAGCCAACTGAGATTCAAACGCTGCGTGTGCTGACGGCAGGTGTGCTTTCCTCCAATCCTGCGGAGTTGCTGCATTCACCGCGAGCACACCAACTCTTCGAAAATTTTAAGAAGACAACCCAGTTTGATTACGTTATTTTTGATACTCCTCCACTGCTTCCAGTAGCTGATGCACAGGTACTGGCCACATATGTACAGGCGGTGGTATTCGTTGTTGATGCCTCGCGTACGCCTCGTAAGATTCTCTTACGTGCCAGGCAGGTATTGAACAGAACACGTGCAACCATGCTGGGAGTCGTCATCAATAAGAATCGCTGGTCAGAGGATAGCGAGATTCGTGAATATCTGAACGATGTATCGCTACGGCAGAGTAAACTTGGAAAAAACATGGGCATGCCTCCCAATACACCGCCGGTGAACGGTTTGGTAAAGCATGACGTGAACCATGATGCGAACCAGGAGAACATGGATATCACGGTTACGCTGGCCCGTCCACAAAAGGAAAAGGATAGGGAAAACTAGGATGCATCGTCAATTGCAGGAGAAAATCTCTACGCGTTCCTTGCGAGTTGCTGTCATCGGCCTTGGCTATGTAGGCTTGCCACTGGCTATCACATTTGCAGAAGCAGGCTTCCAGGTCGAGGGCATTGACGTGGACAAGCAAAAAGTCGACCAGGCTAACCGGGGGGAAAGTTACATCCCTGATATTTCGAGCAGTACATTACAAGCTCTCATCCAGAAAAATCGTCTGCATTTTAGCAGCGATTACGCTGTTTTGGATGAGATAGATGCTATCAGTATTTGCGTTCCAACTCCGCTGCGGAAAACACGTGATCCGGATATTTCCTATATAGTCTCAGTGACCCATGAGGTTCAGTCCCACCTGCATGTGGGACAGCTTATCGTATTGGAAAGCACAACTTACCCAGGTACAACCAATGAGGTTTTGTTGCCAGTATTGCAGTCAACCGGACTGAAAGTAGGAGTTGATTTCTTCCTGGCATTTTCACCGGAGCGTATCGACCCGGGCAATCCCGACTTTGGCACACAGAACACGCCCAAAATCGTTGGAGGCATTACCCAGACCTGTACAGAACTGGCACATGCCTTCTACGAAGCGGCAATCAAAAAGGTCATACCACTCTCTTCTGCGCGTGTTGCCGAGATGGCAAAACTACTGGAAAACACATTTCGGGCGGTCAATATCGGTCTGGTCAACGAAATCGCTATTATTTGCGATAAACTTGGTATTAACGTCTGGGAAGTCATTGAAGCGGCAGCGACAAAGCCGTTTGGTTTCATGCCATTCTTTCCTGGGCCGGGATTAGGAGGACACTGTATTCCTGTTGATCCGCATTATCTTTCCTGGAAGCTCAAAACGCTCGATTACACCGCCCGCTTTATTGAGCTGGCTGCGGAGATCAACAGCAGTATGCCACATTATGTCGTGGACAAGATCGGCCAGGCTCTCAATGAGCAGCGTCGTTGTTTCAATGGCGCGACTATTCTCGTGTTGGGGGTTGCTTACAAACGCAACGTAGGTGATGTACGCGAGTCACCCTCTCTAGACATCATCCAGGAGTTAATTGAACGCAAAGCGGTGGTACTCTACAATGATGAGTATGTGTCCTCCCTGCAATTACTCGGTCGAACACTTTACTCACAGACCCTGAGCAGTGGCTTATTGCAGGCTGCAGATTGTACAGTCATCGTCACTGACCATAGCTACTACGATATTCCCTGGATTATACGTGAAGCGCGCTCCATCGTAGACACTCGCAACTCGACGCAGGGATACAGGGATGAGAAAGTGCTTCTGCTCTGAAAGTTGTAAAGAGGTTTCACCAATTTTGTTATGTATGTGCTATTTGCTTTCTTCCGTAGAACGGTCGTAAACCATGCCTGATCCTTTTATAGATGCTGACATTACGCAGCCTACAGGTACTAGCAGCGCATATCTGGCGGCGGTACGCCTTAAATCTCCTAATAAAAACATCTTTCGTGCGCTGATGAGCCTGGCATCTGCGGCGCTGTTGATTCGGGTGATGGGCCTGGTCTATCAGATTATCGTGACTGGCCGCTTCGGCTTAGGGGATGCGATGGATGCGTATTTTGTCGCAGCTCTGGTACCCTCCCTGGTAGCTCAGTTAATAGGTGGTACGGTTGAATACTCGGTCGTCCCGGTTTATATACGTGTCCGTTCCCAGGAAGGAAGGAAGCGCGCATCCGAACTCTTTAGCACTTTGCTGAATGTATTGTTGGTGGGCACCGTGGTGCTCATGGTGGTGATGTTCATCTTTCGCTACGAGGTTGTTCATCTCTCTGCCCCGGCGTTAGGTTCGTCAAGTACAGGGCTGGCGGCCAGCCTGGCGCCCTTTATTATGCCAATACTGGTGTTGCAGGTGTTGATCAGCCTTCTGGAAAGTGTTTTGAACGCGGAGGGTCAATATGGTTGGCCTGCCTATGCAGGCATGCTGGTGCCGCTCACTACAGCCATATTTGTGCTGGTGGTAGGCAAGTATTTCGGTATAGTTGCGTTATGTGTAGGTGGGCTGGTTGGGCTTTGCCTCCAACTCTTTGTGTTCTTCATACGTGTGCGACATGCAAAGCTCGTCTATCGGCCAAGCATAAATTTGCGAAACCCGGCTATCGCTTCGGTCCTGGCAATAGCCGGGCCTGCGTTGCTAACGGCTTTGATCATTCAGGTGAGCCCTCTCGTCGATCAGATCTTTGCATCATCTCTCTCGCAAGGCAGTATCTCTGCCCTAAATTATGCGCTCAAGCTGAATAGTGTCCCCGTCGGGATTATATTTGTTTCGGTCGGGCGCGCGGTTCTTCCCTATCTCTCCTATCAAGCTTCTAGCAACAATATGAAGGCCTTCAAGGAGACGTTGCGGCTGTATCTCTGGGCTGTTGCCATTACTACAATAGCGTTGAGCGCATTCATGACGATACTAGCGCACCCAATAGTGCAGTTACTTTTTCAGCGTGGAGCATTTACCTCTGAGGATACAGCTCTGACTGCGAGCACATTAGTAGGTTTCACTTTGGGCCTGGCGCCTATGTCGTTTGGCTTTATCCTCTCGAAGGCTTTCAATGCCCTCGGCAAAACTCGCGTGCTGATGTTCGTCACCATCTTCAGTGTGAGCGCCAACGCCATCTTTGATTATGTATTCGCGCGTTTATGGCAGAGCATGGGCATTGCTCTGGCTACCTCGGCAGTATACTGCTGCACCATGTTTATCTTGCTCTTCGCGTTGCGCCGCTCAATCGGCAATCTCAATCTTCTTACACCACCAGGAGAAGTGTTAACAGTGATCTGGAAACTGGGCCTCGGCAATAAGTACACACGCTGGATATCATGGAAACAACGCAATTCCTCCTGGTTCAGAATTCCGTATTATGTGAGTCACCAACTCGGGCGCGTCAGCGTCATATTCGCTGTCTTCTTAGCCGGAATGATCGGCATGTTCTTCAACTCCCTTTATGCGTTGCGCGTTTCCTTCGGCGGGATCATCATACTGGTCTTCCTGCGCTATCCCTACATGCTGTTGATTGCCTGGGCACTGATCAATGCATTCATCGGCTCAAACCTGCCATTCTTCAATGGGAACAACTTTCTCTCGGCTTTGACCATTCCGACCTTTCTTCTGATGGCCTGCGTGCCCATCAGACAGACACTTAAACGCATGCCAGTTCTCGTCTTCCTTGCGATCTACCTGGTATGGGCATTAGCTAGCATTGGGCTCTCTCCCCTTGGCACCGTACCATTTCTAATATTCTGGCTCAGTCTCGTGGATTTTGCGGCTCTGAGCGTGCTGACGATCAATGTAATCACCACGCGGCGGCGCATGCTCGGCCTCATCGATGCGATACTGGTGCCAACTACGTTCATTGCTCTGTATGGCATTTACGGTTGGTTAACTAAGCAATATGGTGTTCTCGACTCTACTGGAGTGTTCCGCGCTTACTCAATTTATAACGCGGCGCCAGGGCTATCCTTACTGCTCTCCATAGTGATTCCCTTTGCCATCTATCGCACATTTACATTGCGAGGCATCAAGCGCGTTGTCGGTTTGATCGTGACCCTCATCCTCCTGGTGGGAACCGGAGTGACTTTCTCGCGCGGCGCCTATATCAGCTTGCCGGTGGCCATCGTCGTCATGATCTGCTTCCTCCCCTCGCGTAAGCTGAGAATGGGCATGCTCAGCGGCGTCGCGGCGCTTGCTGTGATCCTGGTTCTCCTGGAAACGGTTGGGCATGTCCCTCTCTTCGACCGCTTCTTTACTCAGGACATAGCATCGATCAATGGACGCACATATCTCTGGCAGGCACTCCTTCAGAGTTTTGATCCGACTCGATTATTGGGTAATGGTTTACAGGCATCCGATGCTCTGCTGGCTAGACTGACTGTTGGCAGTATTGCGACTGCGCCATCCAATCTCTTTATCGGTACCCTTTACGATCACGGCATCATCGGAGTAATCTTGCTCTCTTTGGTTTTTATTGCGATGCTTGTCGGTTTGATGGCGGGAATACGAAAAGCCACTGGAGAGCGCCGTATGCTGTACGCGGCAGCGTTAGCAGCCTTTATCTGTATGTTGTTCCAATCTCAAGAGTCGAACGATTTCTGGATTCAGGCAATCGCGGTCTACTTCTGGATCTTCATGGCCTTGCCGTTTGCACTCAACTGGTCAACGCCCAAACCATTACCGGAGGCCGATGAAGAATCACTCGATGAGACAACGTTGCCGCGAATGAAGGTTGTACGACAAGAAATGCTTGAACACACTTCAGCAGGCCCTGGAGTTTAGGGCCTGCTATGAGATATTGAGGAGATTTATTGTGGAAGACCGTATATGTGCCTGCCTTCTCTCATTTCAGTTCTGGCCTAGGGTTGGTGGTGCAGAGGTTCAGGCGGAGAAACAAGCCCGTCAGCTTCAGGCTCTCGGGCATGATATTATTGTTGTCACGCTGCGTCACGATAGAAAATGGAAACGAACAGAAACTGTTGATGGCTTACCGGTTGTGCGTGTGGGTGGGATATACAAGCGCGGCGGGACATTGCGTCTCGGCAGGCTCGGGCATTTGCCAATCGATATAGGCATTCTCTTTAGCCTCTGGCGACTGCGCCACCGCTATAGTGTAATACATGTCTTCCAGGTATCTCCTGTTGCGGCTGCCGCGGCTCTCATCGGCAAGCTCACCCATAAACCAGTCATCATCAGCGTCCAGAGCACCGGGCCAAATGACACACAACGCGCACAGATGGAGCAGGGTGTAAAGCTGATGGCCGATACGCTTGACACCCTGACCGACCTGAGCTTCTTAAAAGTCGATTTTATCGACTGTGCTTCGGCCTCGGGTGATCTGAGCTATTTGCCTCAGACAGCATTCGGCGGCCACGCAATTCTGAATTTTTTGCGGAAGTCAGATGCATTTTACCAGGTTCTGAGTAATCGTGGCTACCCTTATCTCACCTCGCGAGGATTTCGCGCTGAACAAATTGTGCGTATCTCTAACGGTATTGACACGACGAAATTTCACCCCGCACCTGAATTACGACCAGATCCAACGAAGCCAGAGCGTGATGTCATCTGTGTGGCTCGCATGGACTATGCCAAAGGGGTCGATGTGCTATTGCATGCCTGGGGACGAATGATGCATGCCCCAGATGAATGGCGTAAAGACCTGAAACCCAGATTGCGCCTGGTAGGAGACGGCGTCTTGATGCGGCAGATAGAGCGCATTGCCGTGGAACTGGACATTCAGGACACTGTAGAGTTTTTGGGGTTACGAAGGGATGTCGTTGATCTCTTGCAGCGATCATGGGCGTTCGTCTTGCCTTCCCGCTGGGAGGGCATGCCCAATGCCCTCCTGGAGGCGATGGCTTGCGGCCTGCCCTGTGTGGCGACACGAGTGAGCGGGAGCGAAGACCTTATCTCCGATGGCGTAAATGGCTTACTGGTGGAACCGGAACAACCTGCTGAGATGGCTCTGGCACTCCGTCGAATCGTAGAGAATTCTGACCTTGCGCAGCGACTAGGTAAGGAGGCACATGCGACAGTGATCAGCGATTATCAACTGGCTACTATTGTCGAGCAGTGTCTGGAACTCTATCGCCGTCTGCTTACCAGGGGCAAAGGCTTGTCGCCCTTTGACTTAGAAAGGCTAGAAGTTGGCGGGTAATCTTCGTATTTACATTGCTATCTCTAACTTTCTTCCATTGGTTGGCGGAGCAGAAAAGCAGGCTCTTGCGCAAGCCCGGAGTCTGCGTGAGAGAGGCTATGAAACAACCATTATTACGTTGCGCCATGATAAAGTATGGCCGCGACGTGAAATGATCGATAGCGTGCCGGTTATTCGTGTAGCCGGCATACTGCTAGCAGATCGTGAGCGGTTGCCCCAGCTACTGAAAAAATTGGTATACCTGATGGGCCTGCTGGTTTTGGGTTGGACACTCTGGCACCATCGCCGACGCTATGATGTCTTACACGTCTATCAACTCAACTTGCTGGCGTTACCAACTGCCCTGGCATGTCGATTGAGCAACAAGCCGATGATTATTGCGGTACGTAGCACCAGCACGATTAATACGGGGAGGTCCGAGAGCAATGCTTCGCTCCTTGCTGAATCAAATGATGCTACTGTAGCATCTCCACGAGTCGATGGGCAAAGAGAGGTTGGCGGCGATTTAGCTCCATTAGAAGCCCTCGGAAAGCCGGTCGTACGCTTTACCCGCTCTCTGCTACAGAGTATTCATGCTATGGTGATTGTGCTCAGCTCACGTATGGGGAGCTACCTTGCTGCTCACGGTTTCAGCCTACCTGGTATACGTTTGATTCCTAATGGTGTAGATATCTCGCGTTTTTCTCCGCTCCGCGAGGATTCTTCGCTTGAAGCGCGAGCGCAGGTTGTCGTGTGCATCTCCAAACTGCGTTATGAAAAAGGCATCGACGTACTACTGCAAGCGTGGCACCTGCTACAAGAGCAGCTACCCCGGCCTTCACGTACCAGGCTAATCATCGTGGGAGATGGTCCTCTCCAATCCCAGCTTGAGCACCTGGCGATGACTCTTGGCATTGCAGACAACGTCGAATTTGCCGGATTGCAGAGCGATGTACAGGCACAGCTCCACCGTGGAAGCCTTTCTGTGTTGCCCTCGCGCTGGGAGGGCATGCCTAATGCTCTCCTGGAAGCTATGGCCTGCGGCCTGGCCTGCGTGGCAACGCGCGTCAGCGGGAGCGAAGATATTATTCAGCACGGTGTCAATGGCCTGCTCGTCGAACCCGGAGACTATCAAGGCATGGCCCAGGCGCTGCTGACCTTGCTGCGTGACCGTGCACTAGCCCAGGAGTATGGAAAGGCTGCTCGTGAAACCGTCGAGAAATACTATGCATTTGAACACATTACAGACATGTATGTAGAGCTTTATCATAAAATTGCGGAAGACAGATATTCAGTCATAAAGGATATGCCAGCATCTGAAATGTATCATCTACCGTTCTGAAGCTGGAGAAAGGATGCACGTTTATGTGCGGAATAGCGGGATTTGTAGACACAGAACTTAGTCTGAACAGAGCTGAACAGCTTATCGATAATATGTGTCAGATCATTCGGCATCGCGGGCCAGACGACCAGGGAGTCTGGGTTGGTGATGGGGCGGCCCTGGGCAGCCGCCGTCTCTCGATTATTGATGTGGCGGGTGGTCACCAACCCATATTTAACGAAGATCAGAGCATCCTCATCGTCTTCAATGGAGAAATCTATAACTACCTTGAACTTCGCAAAGAACTTCAAGAGCGTGGGCATCACTTTGACACCAATAGCGATACCGAGGCCATTGTTCATGCGTATGAAGAGTTTGGTGATGATTGTGTCAAGCACCTGCGCGGTATGTTCACGTTCGCCATTTGGGATAGGAAACGACGGCGCCTTCTTGCAGCCCGTGACCGCTTTGGCAAAAAGCCGCTGAATTATTATTGGGATGGACAGCGACTGATCTTTGGCTCCGAGATCAAATCCATCCTGGAAGCTGGCATTCCAAGGGAAGTCAACCCTATCGCTCTTGATGAGTATTTAGTCTATCGCTATGTTCCCACGCCCAATACTCTCTTCAAGAACGTCATGAAGTTGCCGGCAGCCCATATCTTGATCTACGAAGATGGGCAGATCAGCACGAAACGCTACTGGGAACTCCCTTTTACGCCAACTTGCCAGGACGATGAAGCTACCGCTATCGAGCGTATACTTGCCTTACTCAAGGATGCAGTAAAAGTTCGCTTGATGAGTGAAGTGCCCCTGGGTGCGTTTCTGAGCGGAGGAGTCGATTCGAGCGTGGTGGTAGGGCTGATGAGCCAGATGATGTCGCAGCCTGTCAAAACATTCTCCATTGGCTTTGAGGAGGACGATTATAGCGAATTACCCTATGCCCGGCAGATTGCAGAACACTTTGGTACCGATCATCACGAGTTTTTTGTGCGGCCCGAGCTTATATCGGTGCTCCCGCAGCTGGTCTGGGCCTATGATGAACCTTTCGGCGATGCATCGATGCTGCCCACGTACTATGTTTCTAAGTTGGCGCGCGAACACGTCACCGTCGCACTCACAGGTGATGGAGGTGACGAAATCTTTGGTGGCTACGTGCATTATGAGCGTGAATTAGCGACAAGCCGCATCCCGCTCTTCATGAGGCTCTTGCTGGGATACGGAAGCTTACTGATGCCGGCTGGTATGCGCGGCAAAAAACGCTTCCACAATATGCTCTATGACCATGCCACTCGCAACGTCTGCACTACGACTCTCTTTCCTGAAGGCTCCCGCCCCTCCATGTATAGCCACGACTATTTTACCCATGTGCGCGATCACAACCCGTTTGAACGCCAGTTAAGTGAATACCGTAAAGTGTCACATCTGGATGCGATAGCCAGTATGCAGTATGTAGATGCGCGAGTGTATCTGACAGATGATATCCTGGTCAAGGTTGATAAGGCCAGCATGTTGAACTCATTAGAGACACGCGCCCCCTTGCTCGATCAGCACCTGGTTGAATACGTAGCGTCACTGCCTTCGACGATGCGCATGCGCAATGGCGTGTTGAAATACTTGCTGAAGAAGATTGCTATAGACATGGTGCCTCCTGAGACTGTCACACGACCGAAACACGGCTTTAGAGTTCCCATCAAACAATGGTTCCGTGGCGACCTGAACGCATATGCCCGTGATCTGCTTGATTCCCCAGGAGCGCAACAACGCGGCATCTTTAATCCGCAGTTCATTCGTAACCTACTCAGTGCCCATGCCAACACAAAACTGGTTAACTTTAGCGAGGCAATCTGGGCATTGGTCTGCCTGGAGTTGTGGTTCCAGATCTATATGGATGAGCCGCCTCTGCAGGTTGGGCAAGCCCCACGCGTGCACGTGGCAAAGAACCATTAGTGGAAAGTCAAAATACTATGGATGGTTGTACAGAGGTGGCCGCAGGTGCCTCAGGTAAAAATAGGTCGTACCGCGTGTTGATGGTCACAGGCATCTATCCGACAGCGGCGCGCCCTGATAAAGGCACCTATATCAAAAGCCAGGTTGACTCGCTCATTGCCGCTGGTCTTGAAGTAGAGGTTATCCATCCAAAGCCCGGTCTGGTACCCCTACGCTATGCCAGGGCAATCGCTCAGGTCTTTCTCAAGACGCTGACGGGGCGTTTCGATGTTGTGCACGGGCATTATGGGTTGTGGTGCTTGACTGCGCGTATGCAGTGGACTACACCTGTCGTGGCTTCTTTCCTGGGGTCCGACTTACTGGGTGTGGTGACTCCTGATGGAGGATATAGCAAATTTGGGGAGCTTGTTGCGCGAATTAGCCGCTGGCTGAGTCGGCGAGTGGATGCCGTTATTGTCAAATCCGAGGAAATGAAGAAGGCTGCCTGGGAAGGGGATACTATCTTCGTCATTCCCAACGGCGTAGATTTCGAGTTGTTCCGCCCCATCCCACGCGCGCAGGCTCGCGCCGCACTCGGCTGGGATCAAGACTGCTACTATATCCTCTTTGGCAATGACCCGCAGAGAACGGTGAAGAATTTCCCACTGGCGCAGGCTGCTGTCGAGCGACTGCACGCAAGAGGGATAGATGCCGAACTGGTCGTTGCCAGTGGCTTGCCACACGAGCAAGTCGCCCAGTACATCAATGCGAGCAACGTGCTCATTCTCACTTCGTTTACTGAGGGATCACCCAACGTTGTCAAAGAAGCTATGGCCTGCAATGTACCGGTCGTCTCCACAGATGTAGGGGATGTCTCGCAGATCGTTGGTCGCACCAGCGGCTGCGCTGTATGTTCCCACGATCCTGAAGCGTTGGCAACCGCGCTCGAACAGGCGTTTCGACATACAGAACCAACAACCGGCAGAACCGACATTCAGCACCTGGATAGATCGGTTGTAGCCGGGCGGATTATAGCAGTCTACGAGAAAATAACAAACAAAAAGGAAGGCCGGGTATTCATCGCCCGCGCTTAGATCTAGCCTCTGTGGGTAATTTCGCTGCATTTGTCGCACTGCCTATATCCTCTTTTTTAGAAAACACGACCCTCGAATGCAGTGTACAGAACACGGATGATACAAAAGGAATTTTCCTGGAAATAGGATACAGGTATCGACGAACACGACCGAAGTGGCATTTGATGAACACCGGTTCGACAAAAGATACGTTACCGAATTCGGCAGTGAAGAGTCTTCTGATTTTTGACCTCGTGAAGTATGTTGTAGAATTCTTCAGATACTCGAAGTTGAAGTCTGCAACTTCCTTCCAGCTTTGGCCCTGCTGAAATGAATTTCGTATGCCTAATAAAGCGCACAAGGCCAGGTAGCGATGTCCTTGAAATATTCCTCCCAACGGTATAAAAAGGTGCCCCTCTATGAGTCTGTACCTGGAAGGGATAATATGCAAACTGCTGCCGCCCGGCTTGAGGACCCTTTTAATTTCTGCAAGTGCTTCCGGGTAGTTCTGGACATGCTCAAAAACCTGGTCACTGATAATAACATCAAAAGTATTGTCATCGAAAGGGATTTTATAATTACTCATATCGATAAGGCGGAATGCATCTTCATCTGCCTCAACAAGCCCCTCCTCTTCGCAGCGTTTTTGGACGTTCTCATAATCTTTTACGATATCGACTCCAAACGCCTTAAATCCCTGCTTTCTCAAATGATAGACAATCCCGCCTTCGCCGCATCCAAAATCCAGTATCAGTGTTTCAGTGTTAATTTCCGAACCCAATTCTCGCAACATATCTTGAAAAAAGTTCACTTGAAGGCGCCCATAATCCCCTATACGGACTTCTGCGTGCATTGCTTCGTTCATCGCTTCCCTATCTTTCCAATTTGCTTAAAGCACTAGCCTGAGCTATTCTACCACGGGTGTAAAGAGCCGGAGAAGAGAAGTGGATGAAGATCTGGTATAAAAGTCAGGTATGATGACGCAAAGGACACGTTTCTCAACAAGTATGAATACATCATAACCGTCCGCACTCACGATCAAACACCAAAATTATACAAGAGGATAGTACAATTTATGGGTTGAGGGGTCAGGCGTATTTGAATGTAGGAGTTGAAATTGTGCTTTTCTCTTGTTAAGTTGGGCTGAGGAACAGGGTCAGTAATTATGAATGAATTTGTCGATACACGTTTTCAACGGCAAGCAAGCGTGAATGCCTACTTCCAGTCCCAATCCTGGTTCTGGAGAGAAATCTACGCCGACAATTGTGTGCGGGCTGATATTATCCGGGACCGCCACGCGGCTGTATTGAGATGGATCGACGATCTGGCCCTGCCGCCTGGCAGTCAGGTGCTCGAGATCGGCTGTGGGGCGGGCTTCATGGCAGTTGCCCTCGCCCAGCGCGGATTTCGCGTCCAGGCCATCGACTCTGTGGAGTCAATGGTCGAACTGGCACGTCAGCACGCCAAGGAGGCCGATCTTGCTGATCGACTGAGCGTGGCTTTAGGGGATATCTATGCCCTGGCCTTCGCAGATGAATCCTTCGACCTGGTGCTGGCTATCGGCGTTCTTCCCTGGATTGGGCGAATCGAACCTGCTATGCGCGAGATGGCTCGCGTGACGAAACCGGGGGGCGGTGTGATCCTCACGACTGCCAACAAGATGGGGTTGACTAGCTTTCTCGACCCCCGTCTGAATCCGCTGTTATCGCTGCCTAAACGGTATATTAAGAATATACTTGCCCGGTTGGGGCCGCGCCAGCAGATGCCAGGCATAAACTTCCATGGTAATCGTTTTATCGACAAAACCCTGGCTCATGTCGGTCTTGTGAAGACCAGAGGTATGACCCGTGGGTTCGAATTCTCGTTTTTCCGCCGTCCAGTCTTCTCCGCGCGTCGGGGTATGAAGCTTCACCGGCGATTGCAGCGTCTTGTTGATCGAGGTGTGCCCATGTTCCATTCCATTGGTATGACCTATTTTGTTCTGGCCAGGAAGACAGTATCCTCGCCTTATATGTAATTTCAGCAGTTGTCTCAGTGGAGGGTTTCCTCTTGACCGGTGCTTCTGACAAGTCTCGTAAAGTGCTAATCACTGCCCCTCTCGAAGAGGGCTGGCTCGAACGATTACAACTCCTTTCACCCGACCTTCACATCGAGTGGAGGTCAGCGCGTTCTGGCAGAGTGGTTCCGGACGACCTGTGGCAGGCAACAGAAATCCTCTATACCTCGTTCGCTACCATTTTGCCTTCTCCGGAAAAGGCTCCTCGCTTGCGCTGGGTGCAGCTCTATTCAGCCGGAGCTGACCGCATTGTTGATACTCCTCTTTTTCGGGCTCCAGTCACCTTTACCTCAGCGAGCGGCGTCCACGCCATCAATATGGCCGAGCACCTCTTCAGTGTGGTGCTGGCCTGGTTCCATCATCTACCGCTGGTGCTTGAGCAACAGCGGCAGAGACAGTGGCCGTCAAATGCGGAGCGCAGCACTTTATTTACGCCAGAGGAACTGTGGGGGAAAACCATCGGCATCGTGGGATACGGCAGTATTGGTCGCCAGGTTGCACGGCTGGCCAGGGCTTTCGGGATGCGTGTGCTGGCCATGCAGCGAGGTACCGATCACCATGACTATGGCTTCCAGTACCCCGGTGTTGGCGACCCCGAGGGAGTTCTTCCCGATCGCTATTATACTCCTGATCAATTGCATGCCATGCTGCGTGAAAGCGATGTAGTGTTCATCGCCTTACCCCTGACGCCCCAGACCCAGGGGCTATTTGACGATGCAGCTTTCCAGGCTATGAAGTCAACGGCTTTCTTAGTGAACCTCGCTCGCGGTGAGATTTGTAATGAATCGGCCCTGCTACGCGCTCTTGAGGAGAAACGCATTGCCGGGGCCGCGCTGGATGTGTTTCACCAGGAGCCTTTGCCTGCGAATCATCCCCTATGGCAGCTACCCAATGTCTTTATCACCCCTCACAGCGCGGGCCTCTCTCCACTATACAATGAGAGGGCCGCCATGATCTTCGAGGAAAACTTGCGCCGCTACCTGGCTGGTAATCCCCTCTATAATGTCGTGGACAAGACCCTGGGATATTGATCGGCCGCCGGGTAATGCCGGTTTTCTCATCGGCTTGATTGCAGCTCAATTCCTTCCACTTCCTACGCGTTCCGAGAGAATGTATTTCTAGAACATCCAAGGGGAGGACACCTTGTGCAGATCACGCGAGGCTACAAGACCGAACTCGATTTGAATAACAAGCAAATCACGCTCTGCAAAAAGCATGCAGGAGCAGCAAGATATGCCTACAACTGGGGCTTGCGCCGCAAGCAAGAGGTCTTCCAGCGGACCGGTCGTGGCATCTCTGCGATGGAACTGCATCGTGAGTTGAACCATCTCAAACAAACCGAACTGCCTTGGATGTACGATGTCTCAAAGGCAGCTCCTCAAGAGGCGCTGCGCGATTTGGACGCGGCGTTCAAAAATTTCTTCAGGCGGGTGCAACTCAAGAAAGAAGGCAAGTGGCGCGGCCCGGCTGGCTATCCCCAATTCAAGACCAAACGCAAAGGACTGGGAAGCTTCCGACTCACTGGGTCCATCCATATCTACGAGAAAGCCATTGACCTACCTCGCCTGGGCACGCTCCGCTTGAGGGAGTGTGGGTATTTGCCAATCAGTGGCGTACACATCCTCTCGGCTACCATTTCAGAAGAGGCTGGCCGTTGGTTCGTAGCGGTCCAGGTAGAAGAAGAAGCACCTGACCCTCCCGTTGCCACAGGGGAACCCATCGGGGTCGATGTGGGGATCAAAGCGTTGGCGCAATGCTCCGATGGGCGCAGCATTGGCAATCCCAAAGCGCTGCGCTCTGATCTCAAGCGGCTCAAAAAGCTGCATCGGCGACTCTCACGCAAACAGAAAGGGAGCAAAAATCGCGTCAAAGCGCGTCACAAACTCGCTCGCCAGTATGCACGTATCGCTCATATCCGTCGTGATGCGCTGCATAAAGGCACCGCAGAGCTCACCCGTGCCTATCTTACTTCCGAAGAACGTGCGCTCCGTCGAACAGAGATCGCTGCCCGCTTGCCAGAACCGAAAACCAAGGTCAGAGCAAAGAAAGGCAAGCGATCTCTGCCGACGGAACCGCCTCCCTTACCGGAGGGTATTGCCAGAAAAGTGAAACGGAAGCAGATCAAAAAGCAACTCCGGCGGGCGACGCTCGCTGATGCTCCTCTGCGCCCGCTCATGGTGATCCTTGAAGACCTCAATGTGGATGGCATGAAGCGCAACCACAAACTGGCGCTGGCGATCAGCGATGCGGGCCTGGGCGAGTTCAAGCGACAAATGATCTACAAGACGGCCTGGCAAGGGGAAGCCTTGTTCATGGCAGATCGCTACTTCCCGTCCACAAAGATGTGCTCCGGATGCGGTCACATCAAAGAAGAGATGGACCTTTCTGAGCGGATCTATGTGTGCGTCAATCCGATGTGTCTTCTCGTAATTGAAAGGGATCTCAATGCAGCGCTGAACTTGGTAGCGCTTGCCAAAGAAGTGCTCACGCTCGTTCAGCACGATTCTACCGGCAGCCTGGAGGCCCTTTTTCACAAAGCTATGATACAAGCGATGAAAGTTGCAAATCATTCTACGGCGAGTTCCGCCGGAAGATAACGCCTGATGGAGAGGGACGCTCTGGCTGAGCTGTCGCAAGATGGACCAGTGAAACGGCCCTCGTTGAAGCAGGAACCGAACCGGATGATTCTGGCATGTCCATAAAAGTCCACATTTCGGAGAACGGTAGCAATCACTTCTCATCTCAGCCAGATTCTCTACACAATCACCGCTTCCTAACCAAATCTGTAACCCTGCCCGTAACCCGTTCTAAACCCACCCTTGCTATGCTAAGTGTGGAGTCGTGTGAGAACGCTCAAAAGTTGAATTCCAGGCAGAGTGATAAGCTTTCTGGCCCACAATCTGTTCATGTATGTACGATGGGTGAGGCTTCCAAGCCATTCCAGATGGCCTATCTAAGGAGTGTCGAACGTGAAGAAGTCCGCCGAGGCCCACCTGGGACGGCAAGCAACCGTAAATGCCTACTTCCAGACCCAATCGTGGTTCTGGAACGATATCTATGCCAGCAGCGATGTGTACGCTGAGATTCACCAGGAACGCCATGGAGCAGTACTGGATTGGATCGATGGCCTGGCCCTGCCGCCTGACAGCCAGGTGCTCGAGATCGGTTGCGGAGCGGGCTTTATGGCTGTTGCCCTCGCCCAACGTGGGTTTCGCGTCCAGGCCATCGATTCTGTAGAGTCCATGGTAGAGCTGGCACGCGAGCACTCGATGGAGGCTGACATCGCAGAGCGGCTGAGTGTGGCTGTGGGTGATATCAATGCCCTGGCCTTCGAGGATGAATCCTTTGACCTGGTGCTGGCCATCGGCGTCCTTCCGTGGATTGGACAAGTCGAGCCAGCTATGCAGGAACTGGCTCGTGTTACCAAACCTGAGGGGTTTGTGATCCTAACTGCTGACAATCGAGCGCGCCTGCACAATCTTCTTGACCCCTTGTTAAACCCGGTCTTTGTCCCACTCAAGCGGCTTGCGAAGAATGCGCTCGCACATACGAGACTTCGTCGCCGGTCACTGAAAGATATAGGAGCGACCAGCCACAGTCGCCGTTTTATCGATACATCTCTGGCGCAGGTTGGCCTTATCAAGTCCAAGGGTAAGACGCTCGGATTTGGCCCATTCTCACTCTTCCGCCGTTCAATTCTCCCCAAGAGGCTGGGTATTCGGCTTCACCATCGACTGCAAAGCCTTGCTGATCGAGGTACGCCCCTATTGCGCTCCACAGGAGCGCAATACATTGTTCTGGCCTCGAAGCCCGCGTCTTTGCCGACCTTGCAATCGACGAGCACCGGGAAAGGTATTTCGACATAAGAGCGCTTAAAGCAAGAAATGGAGCATGTTTTTATGAGAGAGGTTAGCAAGCGACTCAGTACACATGACTATTTACGATTGATCGGTGTTCCAGAACTGCCGCCGCTGACCAGTCCTTTCGACCCCGGCTATGATCCAGTCACACTCGAGAGCCATCTCGAGCAAAGCTCACACCTCATGGCTTCTCTGAAGATCTCGATGGCGTGCTGGCAGATTGCTAACGAGGCAGCAACACGGAGGAAGATAGCGGCGGCGCGCACTCATAATGTACCGGCGGTCACAGGAGGTGGTCCTTTTGAGGTAGCCGTAGCCCAGGGACAACTTGAGGCATACCTTGACCTGTGCGCAGACCTCGGCATTACACGCATCGAATGTGGGGAGGGCTTCACGGAACTGCCGCACAAACCACGCACGATAGTGCAGATGGCGCATGAGCGGGGGCTTGAAGTCCAGTATGAAATGGGCAAGAAGCACGAAGGTCCCTTTACCGAGGAGTCGCTCGACGAAGCAATCGCACGAGGGCATGCCTGGCTTGACGCTGGCGCGGTGCAGCTCGTCGTCGAGGCGCGTGAGAGCGCTAAGGGAGTGGGAATGTTCGGCAATGATGGTTCGTTAAATACCGCCTATGCGGATCGCTTCGCAGAGGAATTCGGGCTTGACATCGCTATGTTCGAAGCTCCCAACAAGCCGAGCCAGTTCGCATTTATGGAGCATTTTGGAAGACATGTCCATCTCTGCAATGTGCGGCTGGAAGAACTCCTGCGTGTTGAGATCTTTCGTCGTGGCCTGCATTCGGATGCGTTCGAGATACCCAGGTTGCGGCCAACGCGCCCTTAGTATGAAATGACGGAAAGAGGAGCTCGTCGTGCGAAAGACAGTTGTTATTGATTGCTTCCCCGAAAGTATAGAGACCTACCGGGACGGCTATGCGATTGTGGCCGTCGATGTCATCAGGGCAACCACGACCGCCGTAACGAGTGTTGCCCTCGGTCGGAAGTGCTTTCCAGCTCCCACCCTCGAAGCGGCGGTTCCGCTGGCCGCAAGGTTGCCAAATCCGCTGCTTGTTGGAGAACTAGGTGGATCGATGCCCTACGGTTTCGACTTGAACAACAGCCCGGCTGATCTGGAGTCCAGGACCGATATTCATCGTCCGATGCTTCTTCTCTCTACTTCAGGTACAAAACTCATCTGTGGAGCTGCCTCCTCGCAGGCGATGTACGTCGCGTGCCTGCGGAACTACAGCGCGACAATTTCCTACCTGGCGGCACACCATCCAACCATCGCCGTTATTGGCGCGGGGTCGCGAGGGGAGTTCCGTGAAGAGGATCAGTTGTGTTGCGCCTGGATCGCTGAAGGTCTCCTCGCCGCCGGATACGAGGCGCAGGATGAGAGAACGCTCGCGATCATAGAGCAGTGGAGGGGTACCCCTGTCGACGCGATTGTCGATGGTAAAAGTGCTGAGTATCTTCGTAAGAGCGACCAGAGTAGAGACCTTGAGTATGTCTTGACACACATCGATGACCTTGATGAAGTGTATCGGTACGAGGGCGGCCAGGTGATAAAGCATGCCGAGGAGTTGTTACTCATCCGTTAAAAGAAAGTGCAGGATTGTGTTTTATGGTATCTGGAGGAACCTTTCTTGAGAAAGGGCAGGTGAATACATCCGTTCCCGTGGTTGTAATCGCTCCTGGTTACCACGGACACGCTATTGCACGAAGCCTTGGTCGCCTCGGTGTTCCCGTTTATGGCGTCCACGCTGATCAGCGCTCTCCGGCGGCACGATCACGCTACTGGCGAGAAAACTTCTTCTGGAATATTGCAAAGGTTGCTCCTGAGCAGACGGTCGAGTGGTTGCTTCAACTTGGTCAAAAGGTTGGATCACATCCAATTCTCATCCCTACTGACGACGATAGCTGCCTCTTCGTGGCGGACCATGCAGAGGCGCTAAAAGAAGCGTTTCTCTTCCCAAATCAGCCTGCTGGGCTGACCCGTTCCCTCTCGAGCAAGAAGCAGATGTACTATCTGTGCAAGCAGTTCGGTATTCCGGCTGCGGAGACGAGCTTTCCTCAGAATCGGGAAGATGTCATCGAGTTCAGCAAGAACGCAAACTTCCCTGTCATGCTCAAAGGCATCGATACCCTGGCGCTGCGCCGACGAATCGGGGTAAAGATGGTCGTGGTCGAGGACGTGGAGACATTGCTGAAACGCTACGAGGAGATGGAAACTCCGGAAGCCCCGAATCTCATGCTCCAGGAGTATCTTCCAGGCACTCATAGGGTATGGATGTTTGACGGCTATTTCAACGAGGAGTCAGAGTGTTTATTTGGCCTCACGGCGAATATGATGCGCCAGTATCCTGCTTACACGGGAGTGACGAGCCTGGGCGTGTGCTACTTCAACGACGCGGTTGCGATGCAGACCAGGAAGTTCATGGCGGCTATTGGTTACCGAGGTCCCCTGGATATTGGTTATAAGTACGATGAGCGCACAGGGCAGTACAAGACTATCGATGTCAATCCTCGCATCGGTATGACCTTCCGCCTCCTTGTCGATAGCGCCGGTATGGATGTAGCGCGGGCGCTCTATCTCGACCTGACAGGCCAGCCCGTCTCGACGGGAGAGCCTCGCGAAGGCCGGAAGTGGGTCGTTGAGAATTTCGACCTGGTTTCATCACCCAGGTACTGCCGGGATGCCAGGCTTGGCATTCGAGGGTGGATGCGTTCGTACCGGGGGGTGGAGGAGGCATCGTGGTTTGCCCGGGACGACCTGAAACCTTTCTTTAGTATGGGGTTGTTCTCGCTTCAATGGGTATTTGAACGAAAGTTTAAAAAATCTGAACGAATACTCTAAACAATATATCGCGTGGGGGGAAGGCATCTATTTATGGCTAACGTGAAAAAAGTACTCATGCTGGTAGAAAATCAGCCCGCGCCTGCCGACCGCCGTGTTTGGCCGGAGGCTCTGGCGTTGCGCGATCAGGGGTTTCAGGTAAGTATCATCAGTCCTAAGGGAACCACGAAGTGCCGTGAATCGCATGTTTGTATCGACGGCATCCACATTTATCGTTACCGATTACCAGGAACGGGACATAAATACGTTGCCTACTTCGCAGAATACGGCGTGGCGATGCTCAAAACATTCTGGTTGAGCCTTAAGGTGCTGGTTCGCCATGGCTTTGATGTAATTCATGCCGCCAATCCACCCGATATGTTCTTTGCGCTTGGCTTATTCTACAGGCTTTTCGGGAAGAAGTTTATTTTTGATCAGCATGACCTGTCCCCTGAAATGTTCCAGGTGATATACAAAGGTCGTCTGAAACTAATTCACAGGGTGTTGCTCTTCATGGAAAGCCGATCTTATCGCACATCTCATCTCGTCATTACATCGAACGTTTCGCAAAGACAGTTCGCTATAGAACGCGGCGGCTGTCATGCCAGCAGGGTATTTGTCGTACGTAACGGGCCAGATCTGAGACGCCTGGAAGTCCCCAGGCCTGAACCTGAACTGAAACGAGGGCGGCGTTATTTGTTGGCCTACGTCGGTGTGATGGCTGTTCAAGATGGCGTTGAATACACCTTGTACGCCCTTCATGAACTGGTTCATAAGCGTGGACGCCAGGACGTTTCGTTAGTCCTGATGGGAGATGGTGACTCTGCCCCGGCGCTGCGCAGACTTGCTCATCAACTCGAGCTAAACGACTACGTCAATTTTACCGGCTGGACGGAAAATAAAGATGTCCTGCGCTATCTTGCCTCGGCAGATGTAGGACTCTCGCCCGACCCGCAAAATGGACTGAATGAGTACTGCACCATGATCAAAACGATGGAATACATGGCCATGGGGAAGCCGGTCGTCGCTTTCGATCTTGCCGAGACACGCTTTTCAGCACAGGATGGCGCCTTGTACGCTACTCCCAATGTCATAGAAGACTTCGCCGACAAAATTGAAATTTTGCTTGATAACGAAGAACTTCGACTCGAAATGGGAGCGCTTGGGCGCAAGCGCATCGAGGAGGAGTTAAATTGGGATCACTCCGTGAAGAATCTCTTGTTCGCGTATGAGACCCTTTTCCGCGCCGATCTGGAACCACAAGTTTCTGACCCTGCCCCGCATCTGATCACTAGCGGCTGAGCAAGAGCACTAAGCCCGAATGGGGGGGCAAAGTGACTTGCTGATGGACAGGAAACCCGTTCAGATCGACATAGTGTGATCTTACACTGAAGATAACAGTATAGGTCTGCGTTGCGCTGGGATTAACGATGCTTACACCATCGGTATAATTGCGCCAGTAGACACTCTGCGATTGATACATAGCACCAGTGGGGCTACCCACCTGGGCATTGTACGCGTAGTAGCGGGTGTCGCCTCCATATCCTTGATGCGTTGAAATGAAGATCGCGGCTGTATGTTCCTTGCCCATCAAGTACGAGGCAAGGGCCCATTGTATCTCACTACTACCCACCGAGGCCGAAGCGAACTGGTTTACGACATAGAATGGCTTATTTTGATGTTGTACACTTTCCATGAACTGAACGAGTTGCACCCATTTATTGTCAGTAATGTCGCCTCGGGCGTTGTCGGTGAAGCCATCTTCGTCGAGTACCCCATCGACATGCTTCACTAACTGTTGCACGAGAGGGTCGCTGGGAGGTATGCTTCCCAGCGCGAGATTGGGAATCAGGGCTAATGGATGGCTTAAATGATGCAGGGCCTGCTGCATGCGTGCCAGCCAGGCAACGACATCTGCACGCCATTGGGGGTCCTCGACCTGCCCGGTATAGCGCTGCCTCCACTGACCATTGACGTAGACACCGCATGCGCCAAAATAGTTCTGTAAGTCTACATTATCTGCCGCGATACCATCATAGCCGTTTTGGCTGGCCGGCAGGCCATATGTCTGTACCTGCCAGGGTACCAGGGCAGGATTGGAGAAATCGAGCGGTATGTTCGGGTCACCAAACTCATAAGCAGGCGTGACCCGGTCGCACTTGTAGAGTATCCAGTCGGGATGAGTCGCTTTCCAGTAGTTCAGGTCATGGGTCGCGCCCGGGTCGGTGAATGTCCCGCTTTCGCGGTGAAAGGGAATGTAGTAGGTAAGGAAAATATTTGGGTCGCCGGCGCGAATTGCCTGGATATGATCCACTGATGCACCCCAGACAAAATCGTAGGGTTTTGCCACATTTGCTGGATCGGAAATGTTGTAGTCAAAACTTTGAAAGAGGTGAATATTGTTCCAGGTATCGATGAAAGGACGTACCCCACTTAAGTCCACAAAGGGCGTTCCTGGTGAAGGAAGAGGTGTCACAAGCAGAACGGGTTTGTTCTTCGATGAAGTGCAACTGCTCAAAACGAGGATAAGCGCGAATCCTGCAAACCAGTAAGGCAGCAGGTGCCTGCTGAAAAGACGTGAAAACATCACAACGTACTCCTGCACATAAATGTATGAATGCCGACCCCCCCAGAGCTTCAGGAGACTGGGTTAAATGATTGGTGCTAGTATAGCACAGTGATGAGTAATCGTCACTGTTCAAAGCCCTTGAATTCTGATAGAGTAGGCAATAGTAAATCAACTGCTAATGAAAGGAGAATGCGCTCTTTCTTCCCGCAAGTTGGGGACTGCAGCGCATGCGCTATTCAAGTGACTACAGCGAAATATCTCGTTACAGGTGGAGCAGGTTTCATTGGTTCGCACATTGCGGAGGCTCTCCTTAACCAGGGAGATACTGTACGCGTGTTCGATAATATTGCTACAGGCAGGCAGGTAAATCTGCAGGCCCTCCAGGGGAATATACAATTCATTCAAGGGGACTTGCGGGATTTTGATGGTGTAAAGGCTGCTATGGAGGGCATAGAAGTCGTATTTCACCAGGGGGCATTGGCCTCGGTGCCGCGATCCATCGCCGACCCGGTTGGCTCGCTGGAGACGAATATCAATGGCACGCAGAACGTCTTGCTGGCGGCGAGAGACGCCGGTGTGCGGCGCGTAGTTTATGCCAGTTCTTCATCTGTGTATGGGGACACGCCGACATTGCCCAAGAGGGAGGATATGCCAACCAATCCAATGTCACCCTACGCGATTCAAAAGCTCACGGGCGAGTTGCTGTGCAGGGTGTTTACGCCTATTTACGGCGTTGAGACCGTCGCGCTGCGCTATTTCAATGTCTTCGGCCCTCGTCAGGATCCCAACTCGCAATATGCAGCGGTAATTCCCCGCTTTCTGACCGCGCTCCTTGAGAAGCGCCGGCCTATCGTCTTTGGCGATGGAGAGCAGACACGCGATTTCACCTACATCGCTAACGTCGTGCAGGCCAACCTGCTCGCGGCGACCGCGCCTGATGCCGCTGGCTTTGCTATGAATATTGGATGTAGCGAACAGGTCTCGCTCAATACCGTACTGCATATTGCAGGAGAGCTGCTGGGTGTTGCCGTCGAGGCCGAATATCGCGAACCACGCCCCGGGGACGTACGGCATAGCCTCGCAGATATCCGCCTCGCAGAACGTCTCCTGGGCTACCGGCCAACCGTCAAATTCCGTGAGGGATTAGCGCATACGCTAGCCGCGCTGCGCAGGGATGCTCGCTAGCCCGAGTTGCCCGGCAACATGCAGAGATACATATTGCCAGGCAGCTCAAATTGCATAGATCAAACATCGCTGAGATAGGTAGCCCAGTCACCATTGGTGGGAACGTATTCTGAAGCGAACCAGGTATGGTTGCCGGTGCTACCATCATAGGAGGTAGCCTGGTAGTCACCATAGTACGGTCTCGTTTTCGCTGCCTGCCCCTGGATAAGGAATTTGGGTGTCTCCATCTTCCCGAGCGGGTCTGTTGTGAGATGCACTGTGTACATATCGCCCGGATTGATGGTGTGGCTCATCGTGGCGAATACCATGAATACACGGTCTTGCTTATCGTCCATAACGGCTCCAAAGGAGGCCGCCTGATCACCTGTGAAGGCGAAGATACCGCTCTGGTAGAGTGTCCCACCGGTAATAGTTCCGCCGCTCAGAGTGGGCGTGACCTGCCCCCAAAAGACGCCTG
>WNGL01001441.1_pt1 | contig 29230 bp, 26 predicted proteins | sample 5400591 | NCBI WGS metagenome assembly WNGL01 (sample SAMN13153377, study PRJNA577476) | soil metagenome | isolation source: 80 cm soil or saprolite under Garry oak tree replicate 1 | place: USA:California | collected 2016-06-15 | reverse complement strand
ACTTCGTGCTCGCCTTCCTGCTGATCTTCAGCCTGGCGCTCGGCATCGGCATCGAGAACGACAACACCACCCAGCTGGGCACGATCAGCAAGTGCGTGGCGGCGAACACCACCGAGCTCAACAAAGGCACCTGCACCGCGTCGGACCAGGCGTCCCCGGCCAAGCTGGCCGGCCTGCGCGTCGGCGACCAGGTGACGGCGTTCAACGGCAAGCCGGTGAGCAACTGGACCCAACTTGGCGACGCGATCCGCAAGGCCCCGGCCGGGTCGGCCGCGACGATCACGGTGAAGCGCGGCGGCCAGACGCTGACCCTGCACGCCACGCTGGCCACGGTCAGCGGCCGCAGCGGCGCCTACCTCGGCATCGCGCCGACCGTGGTGTTCCAGGTGGCCGGCCCGGTCCGCGCCGTGCAGTACGCGGGTTCGGCGTTCGGCCAGGTCCTGGTCGGCTCGGTCAAGGCGGTCGCGGCGCTGCCCGCCGCGCTGCCCAAGCTGTTCAGCAAGGACCGGGGCAGCACGGCCGGCGGGCAGGTGAGCAGCGTGGTCGACGCGGCCGAGGCCACCGGCGCGGCGGTGGCCGCCAACGTCGGCTGGCAGTACAAGGTCAGCTTCGTGCTGCTGCTTATCGCCTCGCTGAACATCTTCGTCGGCGCCTTCAACATGCTCCCGCTGCTGCCGCTGGACGGCGGGCACGTCGCGGTGGTCGTCTGGGAGCGGATCCGGGCCTGGTTCGCCCGGCTGCGCAAGCGCCCCGACCCGGGCATGGTGGACATGGCCAAACTGCTGCCGGTCAGCTTCAGCATCTTCATGGTGCTGATGTTCTTCGGCGTCATGCTGGTCCTGGCCGACGTCGTGAACCCGGTGAATATCGCAGGTTAACTGTGTCTATCGAGAAGTTCGCGTTATCCAGGTCCCGGCGACGGTTCCCGCCGTCGCCCTGCACCGGCCGCTCGCACGGGCCCGAAAGGCCCGTACTCGCGGGCCGGTTCTGGATAACGCTCCTGGTGGGGCGATACCCGACACGCCCGTCAGCGTCCGGCCCCGTCGGGTCGCCCGGTGGTGGTTGAATGGCGGGGTGGAAGATCCGGGGTCTGCCTACTTCAAACGGATGGGGGCCATGAGTATCGACCTGGGAATGCCGCCGGTGCCGTCGGCGCCGCTGGCCGAGCGCAGGGCGTCCCGCCAGATCATGGTGGGTTCGGTGCCCGTCGGCGGCGGAGCGCCGGTGTCGGTGCAGTCGATGACCACGACGCTCACCGCCAACGTGAACGCCACGCTGCAGCAGATCGCCGAGCTGACCGCCTCCGGGTGCCAGATCGTCCGGGTCGCGGTGCCGTCCCAGGACGACGCCGACGCGCTGCCCGCCATCGCGAAGAAGTCGCAGATCCCGGTCATCGCCGACATCCACTTCCAGCCGAAGTACGTGTTCGCGGCGATCGAGGCCGGCTGCGCCGCCGTCCGGGTCAACCCGGGCAACATCAAGCAGTTCGACGACAAGGTGGCCGAGATCGCCAAGGCCGCGTCGCAAGCCGGGATCCCGATCAGGATCGGCGTCAACGCGGGCTCGCTGGACAAGCGGCTGCTGGCCAAGTACGGCAAGGCCACCCCCGAGGCGCTGGTCGAGTCGGCGCTGTGGGAGTGCTCGCTGTTCGAGGAGCACGGCTTCCGCGACATCAAGATCTCGGTGAAGCACCACGACCCGGTGGTGATGATCAACGCGTACCGGCTGCTCGCCCGGCAGTGCGACTACCCGCTGCACCTGGGCGTGACCGAAGCCGGGCCCACGTTCCAGGGCACGGTCAAGTCCGCGGTCGCCTTCGGCGCGCTGCTGGCCGAGGGCATCGGCGACACGATCCGGGTCTCGCTGTCCGCGCCGCCGGTGGAAGAGGTCAAGGTCGGCATCTCCATCCTGGAGTCGCTCGGCATGCGCCAGCGCCGGCTTGAGATCGTCTCGTGTCCCTCCTGCGGGCGCGCACAGGTCGACGTGTACAAGCTGGCCGAAGAGGTGACCGCCGGGCTGGAGGGCATGGAGGTCCCGCTGCGGGTCGCCGTGATGGGCTGCGTGGTCAACGGCCCGGGCGAGGCGCGCGAGGCTGACCTCGGCGTCGCCTCGGGCAACGGCAAGGGCCAGATCTTCGTCCGTGGCAAGGTGATCGCCACCGTGCCCGAGTCCCAGATCGTGGAGACCCTGATCGAGGAGGCCATGCGCCTCGCCGAGCAGGGCGCCCTGCTGGCCGAGGGCGCCGAAGGTCAGCCCGTCGTCACGACGTACTAGCGCTCTAAGCTGACTGCCGGGTCACGTGGCTCGGCAGCATGCTCTCGGCGTAGATGAGCTCGCCGACCTGGTCGGCCACCTGGGCCCTGGCGTCGGCGGGCAGCATGTCGTCGGTGATGAGCACGTCCACGTCGCTCAGCCGGGCGAACGAGCTGAGGCTGACCAGGCCCCACTTGGTGTGGTCGGCCAGCACGACGACCCGGCGGGCGACCCGCATCAGCGTCCGGTTGGTCTCGGCCTCGGCCAGGTTCGGCGTGGTCAGCCCGGCGTCGGGGTCGAAGCCGTAGCAGCCGAGGAAGAGCAGGTCGAAGTGCAGCGACCGGATGGTCAGGTCGGCCACCGGCCCGACCAGCGCGTCCGAGGGCGTCCGGACGCCACCGGTCAGGATGACCGAGTCGGCCGAGCCGTCCAGGCCGCGGATCCCGCTGTACAGGTTGGTCACTCGCAGCGAGTTCGTCACGATGGTGAGCCCGGGCACGTCGAGCAGGCACTGGGCCAGCGCGAACGTGGTCGTCCCCGCGGCCACCGCGATCGCGGTGCCCGGCGTGACCAGGCTCGCGGCGGTGCGCGCGATGGCGGTCTTCTCCGGCCGCTCGAGCACCAGCTTGGCCTCGAAGCCCGGCTCGTGGCCGGTCGGCGCCCCGGGCAGCACGGCGCCGCCGTGCACCTTCTCGACCAGGCCGTCTCTGGCGAGGACCTCGAGGTCCCGGCGGATAGTCATGTCCGAAACGCCGAGCCGCTGGGTGAGATCGCTGACGCGGGCGCTGCCGTCGCTCCTGACGGCCTGCAGGATGAGCGACTGGCGGTGTCTGGCAAGCATTGCAGCTTCCCCTCCTTGTCCCCGGATGGCGCCGGGGACGGGCGGTCGCCTCCGGATTGCGTCATCCGCACAAAGTGAGACGTTTGCGACGCGTGTTCGGTTCCGGGCGCGCATGTCGGAACCGATGTCCTTTCCCGCCATTCCGCCCCGCCGCGGCCCGCCAACCCCCATGATTCCCCATTCTCACCAGCGCCAACGCTCCCTCGCCCGCCCCCACCGCCCCACCGCCCCCGGCCGGCACCCGCGCTGCCCTGCGCCCATGCGAACCTGCCCCGAGCCCGCTGTCTGGGCGGGCCCGTGCCGCCCAGGCGGCCCTTTGCCCACACGGCCCGAGCCCTCGCGCCCCGGCACGGCCCTCGCGCCCGCCCGAGCTTTGCGGTCGCCAGAGCTTGCGCCCGCCAGAGCTTGCGCCCGCCCGAGCCCGCGACCGCGCGACCAGCGAGCGTATCGAGGGTGTTTCGCGTTCGTTGCCTAATAGTGACTTGTTAGCGTTAACATCGTCGCACATGTTCTTCTCTGTGATGAATTGATTACCATGGTGTGGATGAGGTTGTGATTGCTTAGAGTTACCAGTGAGGCGAACGCTGACGCGGCCCCGGATGTGACCGCGCCTATCCGTCTGACCGCGGAGCGAGGGGATGATGTGGCGGACAGAGGTTCACCGCAGCGATTGCTGTTTTGCCCGGCGGGCATGTATGTGTTCGTGCCGAGGCCGATACCGAAACGGGTTCGTTCGATTTTCACGCCTGCGTGGTGCCTTGACAGGTGATCATGAGCAGATTTAGCGTCAGCGGCGGTTCGCCAGGTTGCGCTGAATACCGGCCGCTTTATGGCCACAGCGCGGTCACGCCGGGCGATCCGCAGGTGCGGGCGACGGGTAGATAGTGTCTTCGCGTGGTCTGGATTGCGACGAAGTCGACGGACTCGCCGCGCATGCTGCGGGCTCGGGAGAGTATCCCATCCCAGGGAAAATTCCATGGAGGTCCTTAGATGAAGAAAAAGATCGACCCGGTAGTCGACGAAGCGATTGAGACCATCGACATGAAGGACGGGCCCTCGCGGCGGCGACTGCTGGAGGGGGCCGGACTGTTCAGCGCCACCGCGGCCGCGTCGGCGCTCATCGCGGCCTGCACCTCGTCCAGCACGAGCAGCGCCACCCCGACGAACGGCGCGACGTCGGTGGCGGCGAAGAACGTGGCCGGGAACTTCCCGAAGACGCCGGCCTGGAAGTTCTGGTTCGTCAACCACGCCGACACCAACGAGTTCTTCACCCCGACGAAGTACGGGTACTCCGACGCGGCGGCGCTGCTCGGCCTGCCGACGCCGAACTGGGGTGGCGACCCCAACTCGAACCAGGCCAACATGATCAGCTACATGAACTCCGCCATCTCCGGCAAGGCGGACGGGATCGCACTGGCGCAGATATCGAACACCGCCTTTACCGGCGCGGTGTCGAACGCAATGAGCGCAGGCATCCCGGTGCTCACCTACAACGCCGACGGTATCTACAAGAACGGCGTAGCCGAGATCGGCAGCAACCGGCTGGCCTACGTCGGGCAGGCGCTCTACCTGTCCGGGCAGGCCATGGGCCAGCAGATCAAAACGCTGGTGCCAGGCGGCGGCGAGATCGCGATCTTCATCGCCACCCCGGGAACCGGCAACATCCAGCCCCGCTACGACGGCGCGGTCTCGGTGCTCGGCAGCAGCTACAAGGTGTCCGAGGTGGCGACGAGCACCGTCGACGGCACCGAGCTCTCGACCGAGAAGTCGTACATGCTCGGCCACAAGGGCACCCTCAAGGGCGCGTTCGCGGTCGACTCCGGGTCCACCGCGAACCTCGCCGGGGCCCTCGCCGGGTCCGGCCTGAAGATCCCGGTCGGCGGCTTCGACACCGACCCGCGGACGCTCGCGGCCCTCAAGGCCGGCACGGTGAAGTTCAGCATCTTCCAGGACCCGTACCTCCAGGGCTTCCTGCCGGTGCTGTACATGTACCTGTACAACCTGTCCGGCAGCCAGCTGGCCCCGCCGGACACCGACACCGGCCTGACGGTGCTGACCCCGAGCAACGTCGCCCAGTTCCTGACGAACACCCGGTTCCAGGGCGGGTCCGCGGGCCAGCAGTACCTCGCGCGCCCGTCGGGTGCCATCAGCCAGCCGCCGGCCACGACGAGCACGTGACGTCGGATCCGCGCCAAACGGGGGCAGGCCGACCTGGGTCTGCCCCCTCGCGCGGTCGTAGGCTGGACTGGGTTATCTGCGGTCGGCCGGACGCGCACCGGCAGGAAACGATGGCTTGCCAATGATGCACTGACGGCAGGCGGAGAGGGAAGAACGGAGATGGGGCCAAGTGAGTGAGACGGCGCAGCAGGCCGTAGGGGAGACCGGTGCCCCTCCGGGTGGGCCGGCGGGTGCCGATGGCTTCGGCGGCGCGCTGCTGCGCGGTCTCGGGGCGTTCGCCCGGCAGCGCGAGGCCACGGTGTTCGTGGTGGCCGTGGCGCTGTTTCTCTACTTCGCGATCGACAAGGGGTCGTCTTTCACCGAGAAGGCGAACCTGGTCACCGTGTTCTCCGACAACGTGGCGCCGTACGCCATCATCGCGCTCGGCGAGGTCTACCTGCTGATCTGCGGCGAGATCGACCTGTCGGTGGGCTTCGTCGTCGGGTTCGCGCCCTTCCTCATGCATTACCTGATCGACTTCTACAGCTTCCCCGGCCTGCTCGCGATCCTTATCGCGTTGCTGCTCGGGCTCGCGATCGGCTGGATCAACGCCTTCTTCACGGTTACGGTCCGCGTGCCCTCGTTCATCACCACGCTGGGCACCGGGTTCATCCTGCTCGGCCTGACGAACTACACGTCGCACGACCAGCCGGCCGCCGTCCCGAAGCAAGTGCTCGGCATCGGCAAGTGGATCGCCAGCTACTCCTGGGCGCCAATCGTCTGGGCCGTCGTGCTCGGCGTGATCTTCCATATCGTGCTGACCCGGACCCGCTGGGGCCTGCACACCGTCTCCGTGGGCGGCAACCAGCTCGGGGCGCGGGAGGCCGGCATCCACGTGAACCGGATCAAGTACGGCAACTTCATGATCACCGGGGTGCTCGGGTCGCTCGTCGGCCTGCAGCAGATGTACTTCACGAACAACATCACGCCCACCGCGGGCTCCTATCAGTGGATGTTCTACGCGGTCACCGCAGCGGTTATCGGCGGCACCGCGATGCTAGGCGGCGTGGGGACGATCATCGGCGCCTTCTTCGGCGCGGTGTCGCTCGGCATCCTGCTCGACGGATTCCCGCTCATCGGGGTGAGCGCCGACCTGCTGAACATCGTCTTCGGCATCGCGGTCCTCGCCGCCATGGTCGCGAACGTCCAGCTCACCAGGCTGCGGGAGAGGGGACAACGCTGACATGACCGCGACGACACCGCACAGCCAGGCGGTACCCGCGGACCCGGCCGGGGAGGTTCTGCGCTGCGAGCACATCTCCAAGAACTACGGCGCGGTGACCGCGCTGACCGACGTGAACATACGGCTGGGTCGCGCCGAGGTGCTCGGGCTCATCGGCGACAACGGGGCCGGCAAGTCCACCCTGCTCAAGATCCTCTGCGGCTTCCAGCCGCCCACCTCCGGGAAGATCTTCCTCGAGGGCCGGGAGGTCACGCTGAAGTCGGTCGACCACGCCAGGTCGCTCGGCATCGATGCCGTCTACCAGGATCTTGCCCTGGTCAACCAGCTCACGGTGTTCCAGAACATGTTCCTCAACCGGGAGCTGGTCCGCTGGCCGCTGGTGCGCAATCGCATCATGCGGAGGGAGGCCAGGGAGCATCTCGACGAGATGGGCGTGAAGATCCCGTCGGTGAACTCTCCGGTGGCCATGCTTTCCGGCGGGCAGCGGCAGGCGGTCGCGGTGGCCCGCTCGGTGTTCTCCAATCCGAAGATCCTGCTCCTAGACGAGCCGCTGGCCGCGATGGGCGTCAAGGAAGGCGCGATCATCCTGGACCTGATCACGCGGCTCAAGCACGAGGGCGACGTCTCGATCATCATCATCGCGCACAACTACGCGCACGTGCTCGAGGTGTGCGACCGGGTCAACCTGATCCAGGACGGGCGGATCACGCTGGACAAGCGCACCGCGGAGACGTCAGCGGAGGAACTCACCGAGCTGGTGGTGGCCGAATACCGCAAGGCCCTCGAGGAACGCCAGCGCTCCGCCTGACCCAGGCAGCCGGCCGCCCCGGCCAGGCTGGGCGGGTTCGTCGGGCATGATGGGTGCCATGTCGATGTCTTGCCAGGGCCGGCTCCGGGCCATCCGCCAGGGCCGGCTCCGGGCCGCTCGCCAGCCCTGGCCCCGGGCCGCTCGCCGGACCCGGCGGCTCCCAGCCCGCCGCGCCGTGGCGGCGCTGACCGCGGGCGTGGCCGTCCTGCTCGGGGCCGGCGCCTGTTCCGCGGCCGCCACCTCCGGCCAGGCCGGCCAGGGCGGCCAGGCCGGCCAGGGCGGCCAGGGCGGGCAGAGCGGGCAGGCCAGCGGGGCACCGCAGGCAGGGAACGGCCAGGCGGCAGGAACCCCGGGGCCTGGCTCGCTGCACTGGCACCGCTGCACCGGCCAGCTCGGCGAGGCGGGCGTGCCCGACTGCGCCACGCTGAGCGTCCCGCTCAACTACGCCGCACCTGGCGGCAGGCACATCAGCCTGGCCCTCGACATGTTCCCGGCCACCGCGCCGCAGAGCCAGCAGCAGGGGATCATGCTGGTCAACCCCGGCGGCCCCGGCGCGAGCGGACTGGCATTCGCCGCCGAGATAGCGCAGGGCCTGAACCCGGGCGTGGCCGCCGACTACGACATCGTGGGCTTCGACCCGCGCGGCGTCGGATCCTCGGTGCCCGCGCTCAGCTGTGATCCCGGTTTTTTCTCCGGCGTGCGCCCGAACTACATTCCGGCGAATGCCGCCGCCGAGCAGGTACTCGTCACTAGGGCGAAAACGTACGCCAGCGACTGCGAGAAGAATTTCGGCTGGATGCTGCCCTATATGACGACTGAGGACGTGGCCCGGGACATGGACGCCATCCGCGCGGCGTTCGGGGTGCCGAAAATAAACTATTACGCCTTCTCGTACGGCACCTATATGGGCCAGGTTTACGCCACCCTTTTCCCCGGGCGAGTCCGCCGGATGGTGCTGGACAGCGTGGTCGATCCGACCGGGGTCTGGTACGCCGACAACATCGAGCAGGATTACGCGTTCCAGGCGAGCATCGAGGCCTTCTACGCCTGGGTGGCCAGGTACGACGGCACCTACCATCTGGGCAGCACCGCCGCGCAGGTGCAGGCCGCCTGGTACCAGGCCCGCAACCAGCTGCGCGCGCAGCCCATCATCGGCAGGATCGGGGCCGACGAGTTCGACGACACCTTCTTGCAGGGCGGCTACCTCGACACGCTGTGGCCCGGGTTCGCGCAAGCGCTCTCGTCCTACCTGAACGACGGGCAGACCGCGGACCTGATCACCCAGTACCAGGAGAACGGCGCCCAGGACGAGAACGGTTTCGCGGTCTACAACGCGGTGCAGTGCTCGGACGTGACCTGGCCGCGCAACTGGTCCTCCTGGACCTCCGACACCGAACAGGTCTACCGCACCGCCCCGTTCCAGGCCTGGGACAACGCCTGGTTCAACGCCGCGTGCGCGTTCTGGCCGGTCAAGGGGCCGGCCAAGCCGCCGCAGATCAGGGGCGCCGGGCTGCCTGGCATCTTGATGCTGCAGGGCACCCTGGACCCGGCCACCCCGTACGCGGGTGCCCAGGACGCGCGCAGACTGCTGCCGTCCGCGCGGATGGTCGTGGTCGAGGGCGGCGGCAACCACGGGCAGTCCATGGAGCAGCCCTCGAACACCTGCGTGCAGCGCTACCTGAACGCCTACCTCGCCACCGGGGCGCTGCCCGAGGCGTCGGGGCTGGTCAACGCCACCTGCCCGGCCGTGCCCGACCCCACTCCATGACCCTGAGGCGACAAAACGCGACAGAACGCACACGATGAGAATTTCCTGCGGTAATGCCCCGTGTAGGCTGGGGCCATGTTGCGGGTGAAGCCGCCGTGGTCCGCCTCGGTGCGGCTGCTCGACGAGCGGGATCGCGGTGCGGTGCTCGCCATCTGCGACCGTGATCCGGTGACGAACGTCTTCGTCAGTTCCCGGGTCCGCGCCCTCGGCCTCGAGCCCGGCAGGCTCGGCGCGCAGATGTGGGGCCACGCGCCCGCCGGGCGCCTGGAGTCGCTGTGCTACTCGGGCGCCAACCTGGTCCCGGTCGCCGCCACCCCGGACGCCGTGGTGGCTTTCGCCGACCGCGCGCTGCGGCAGGGCCGGCGGTGCTCGTCCGTGGTCGGCCAGGCCGCCGAGGTGCAGGCCCTGTGGGCACTGCTGCGACCGCACTGGGGACCGGCCAGGGAAGTCCGGCCGGTGCAGCCGGTCATGGTCACCTCCGGGCCACCGCTGGTGCCGCCCGATCCGCAGGTCCGCCGGGTCCGGCCGGACGAGATCGACATCCTGTGGCCGGCCTGCGTGGCCATGTTCACCGAGGAGGTCGGCGTTTCCCCGGTCAGCGGCGACGGCGGCGCGTCCTACCGGGCCCGCCTGGAGCAGCTCATCCGCGGCGGCCGGGCGTTTGCCAGGATCGAAGGCGGCCAGGTGATCTTCAAGGCGGAGATCGGCGCGGTCACGCCGCAGGTATGCCAGGTGCAGGGCGTCTGGGTGCGGCCGCAGTCGCGCGGCCAGGGCCTGGCCGCGCCGGGCATGGCCGCGGTGGTGGTGGAGGCGGCCCGTTCGATCGCGCCGCTGGTGTCGCTGTACGTCAACGACTTCAACGCCCCGGCCCGCGCCGCGTACCGGCGGGTCGGCTTGGCCGAGACCGGCCGCCTCATGTCCGTACTGTTCTGAAAATCGGGCCGAACGGGCCGGAGCGCGTGCCCCCGTACCGGCCGGTTCGCCACGCTAGTCGCGGTCGCGGATCTTGCGCAGGTACTCGACGATGGGCGCGAAGGCGTCCCTGACCTCCTCGAGCTGGCGCGGCGACAGCCGGTCGATGAAGTGCCGTCGCACGTTCTCCACGTGATCCGGGGCGACCCGCTCGATGGCGGACATGCCCTCGGCGGTCAGCACGGCGAAGGTGCCCCGCTTGTCGCCCTCGCAGTCGTCGCGCCGGACCAGCCCGCGGTTCTCCATCCGCGAGATCTGGTGAGACAGGCGGCTCCGCGACTGGCTGGTGGCGTCGGCGAGCTCGGTCATCCGCAGCCGCCGGTCCGGCGCCTCGGACAGCTCGACCAAGATCTCGTAGTCGTGCCCGGTCAGCCCGTGCGCGTTCAGGTCGCGGTCGAGCTGGCGCATGAGGAGCTGGGACAGGTGGACGGTGGCGCGCCAGGCCTGCTGCTCGTCAGGGCTGAGCCAGCGCGGCTGTCCGTCGGTCCCGGGCATAACACGAATCTACCCTTGTCGCGGGGATACGGCGACAGTGTTACCGCTGGCCGGATCCCTTAACCTGGCGCCGGCCAGCTCGGCCTGGCACCCGTCCAGCTGGCGTCGCGCGATCGTCTCGTGCCTGGTCATCCCCAGGTCACCGAGCAGCGGCAGGCTCGCCTCCAGGTAGCCGATGGCGTGCCACGGCTCGCCCAGGGCCAGATGGCTGTCCGCGATCTTGAACAGGCACAGCGCGTAGGAGCACTGGGCTCCCTGCGTCCTGAACTCCTCCGCCGCCTGCCGGTGGGCCTCGATGGCCGCCTCGTAGCGGCCCAGGCCGACCTGGCTGTCACCGAGCAGGTCGAGGAAGTATGCCTTGTCATACAGCTGCCGCATGGCAGCCCCACCCCACAAACCTTCCTGCATTGTCATGGCGGCCCTTCTGGCTGGACGGATGTCCCCTTCATCCGCCCGACGTCTGTGATTAATCTGCCCACCATGCCCGATCTCGCCCCCTCCGCGAGAACAGGCATACGATAGCTGACGAATGTCGCGCTTAGTTCTCAGCCCGGTGAACCGACACCACATCGACATCGCATTGACACGGAGGAGACCGTGGCGCCGCGAACGCCAGGAGATGATGGCACGCCGGCTGGCACGCCGACTGGCGCGCAGGCCGCCGCGGCGTACCTGCGCGAGCTGCTGCTCCGCCCGGGCCGCTACCGCCGCAAGTGGGAGCAGTACGCCGAGCGCAGCCGGGTGGGACAGGTCAACCAGCTCGCGGTGGCCGAGGTGCTCGCGCACTACCTGTGGGAGCACCCCAGGGCCCAGGGTGACGTCGACGTGCTGCCCAGGCAGCTGAAGGACACCGCCTCGCGGGCGCTGTCAGGCAAGCTGCTCAGCCAGGCCACGCTGGCCCTGTTCATGGACGCGTTCGGGTTCGGCGCGTTCGAGCGGGAGCGCCTGCTGAAGCTGTGGGAAGGCTCCGCCCAGGTCCGCGTGCTGTCCGGCCCGCGGGCCATCCGCGAGGACAAGGCGCGCGCGCTCGGCAGTCCGCAGATCAAGACGCTGTCCCTGCACGATCATCACTACCTCGGCCCGGACGGCCTGCCGGAAAGACACCGCGTCATCCACGTCATCGAAGCGGTCGTCGACGGCGTGGACCGGGTGCCGTACCGGGCCGACACCAATGCGCTGACCATCGAGACCGGACAGGGCTTCAGCGGCCTGGCCGGCCAGGTGTACCAGCCCATGGCCGAACTCTTCGTCGTGGACATGCTCCTGGCCAAGCCGCTGGCCGCGGGGGAGACGGCCACCCTGGAGTACTCGGCCAGCTTTCACTACCCGGTGCCGCCCCCGCCCGAATTCCGCCGTATCGTGCAAACCTTCGTCGAGAACCTGGATATACGCGTCGAGTTTCATCCCGCCAAGCTGCCGAGCAACGTCGTGTGGGCGGTCTGGGACGGGATGGACGGCCCCATCGTGGAGCGGGAGATCGTCAGCCTGGACAGCCAATTCGCCGTCCATCGCTATCTGCGCCTGGCCGAGAAGACCGCCGTCGGCTTCCACTGGGATTGGTAGGTCTTCGTGCCATTGACCGGCCCGGCCCGATCCCTGGGGAATCACGCGGTGCGCCGCGATGGCGCCGGGGCATGGCACGATCGAGGTGTGCGGAAGTACGGTGACGCGGCGACCACGAGCGCCGAGTTGCGCGCGCACAACCTCGCCCGGCTGCTGCGCGCGGTCCACGACGGCGGCGGCCAGTTCACCCGGGCCGAACTCACCCGGCAGCTCAGCCTCGCCCGCGGCACCGCCACCGTGCTGGTCAGGGACCTAGCCGGACGCGAGCTCATCGAGGAGCTGAGCAGCCCGGCCGACGCGCCGGCCGACCTCAAGGTGCCGCGCACCCGGGGCCGTCCGACCGGCGTACCCTCGGCGCATCCCCGGGGGCCCGTCGCGCTCGCGGTCGACCTGCGGGACGACTCGTTCACCCTGGCCGCCTTCGAACTGACCGGCCGGTGCACCGTACTGGACCGCCAGGAGCGGGAGGCGGGCTCGGGCCGCGGGATGCTGGCCGACGTCGCGGCCCGGCTGAAGGTCCGCCGCCGCCAGTTCGGCGACCGCGTGGTGGGCGTCGGCGTCGCGGTGCCCTCGCCGGTGAGCGCCGGCCAGATGGTGCAGCCGACCCTGCCCGACTGGCAGGACGTCGACGTGGCCGGCGTCTTCGGCGCCGGCGGCGACCGGGCGGACTCCGGGCCGGTGCTGGCGGGCAACGACGCGACGCTGGCCGGCCTGGCCGAGGCCCGCCGCGGCGTGCTCCGCGGGATCTCCGTCGCGCTGCACCTGCACGTCGCGACCGGCATCGGCGGGGTGCTGCTGTCCGGCGGCCTCCCGGTGTCCGGCGCCCGCGGCGCGGCCGGGGAGTTCGGGCACATGCCGCTGACCGGCGGCACGGAGCCGTGCCGCTGCGGCTCGGTGGGCTGCTGGGAGCTCGACGCGGGCGCTCGCGGGCTGCTCCGCGCGGTGGGCCAGCCCGAGATGGGCGACCGGGTGGTCCGCGCCGAGCAGGTGATCGCGGCGGCCGGGGAGGATCCCGGCTGCGCCCGGGCGCTGACCCAGGCGGCCGAGGCGCTCGGCCGCGGCATCGGCGCGCTGGTCAACGCCCAGGACCCGGAGGCCGTCGGGCTGTCCGGCCTGGCCGCCGAGGTGTACCAGGCCGCGCCCGGCGCGGTCCGGGCCGGCTACCTGGCCACGCTGATGCGGTTCCGCCGGTCAGAGCCGCCCCCGCTGCTGCCGTCGACGCTCGGCGACCTCGGCGCGCTGACCGGCGCCTCCGAGCTCGCCTTCGACGCCTTCCTCACCCCCCGCGGCCTGGGCGCCTGGCCCGCGCCGGAGGAAAAAACCGCGTGACTTCTGCGTGACTACCTGGTAGGTTCCCGTCCTCGTGGCCGCGTCACCAGCAATGAGAAAACACGACAAGCATGAGACCGAACGGGCTGGCGGTGACGCCATCCTGACGGCCGAGCGCGAGCAGTTGCGGCGTTCCCGCGAGTTCCTCCGGCTGATGCGCGAAGACGTACTGTCGCTGCGCGCCATGGGCGGAGACCCCGTCTCCGAGGAATACCTCAAGGCCGACCTGTACCACCGGGCCGAGGCCCTGAAGGACATCCCGGACACCCCGCTCTTCTTCGGCCGTCTCGACTACGCCGGACAGGCCGGAACCGGACAGTCCCGAACCGGACAGTCCCGAACCGGACAGACCGTATCTGGAAATTCCGGAACTGAAATATCCGGGGCCGTAGTGGCCGACGACGACGTCGCCGGGCACAGCTTCCACATCGGCCGCAGGCACGTGCACGCGCCGGACGGCACGCCCGCGGTGATCGACTGGCGGGCCCCGGTGTCCAGGCCGTTCTACCGGGCCAGCGCCGCCGACCCGATGAACCTCGCGCTGCGCCGGCGCTTCGGGTTCTCCGGCGGCGAGCTGACCGCCTATGAGGACGAGCTGTTCGCGGCGGGGGCGGATCACCAGGCCCGTTCGGATCACAAAGAGCGCACCGGGCCGAGCCGGATCCTGATCGAGGAGATCGAGCGGCCGCGGTCCGGACCCATGCGGGACATCGTCGCGACCATCCAGCCCGACCAGGACGATATCGTCCGGGCCGGCGCCGACCAGACGGTATGTGTGCAGGGCGCGCCCGGCACCGGGAAGACCGCCGTCGGCCTGCACCGGGTCGCCTATCTGCTGTACGCGTATCGGGAGCAGGTCCGGCGGCGCGGGGTGGTCATGATCGGGCCGAACCGCGCCTTCCTCGCCTACATCCGCAACGTCCTGCCCGCGCTCGGCGAGCTCGACGTCACCCAGACCACGGTCGGCGAGCTGGTCGGCTCGGTGCCCGTGCGCGGTACCGACGACGAGGCGGCCGCGATCGTCAAGGGCGACGCGCGGATGGCCGAGGTGCTGCGGCGGGCGCTGTGGGGGCGGGTCATGACGCCGGCCGCGGCGGTCGTGCTGCCCCGCGGCTCGCGGCGCTGGCGGGTGGCCGCCTGGGAGCTCGAGGAGCTCGTGCATGAGCTGCGGCACCGGGGCGTGCGCTACGGCGCGGCCCGCGAACTGCTCGAACACAGGATCGCCCACGTGATCCTGACCCAGATGGAGGCCGCGGGGGAGGCCTGCGACGACCGGACCCACGAGGCGGTGCGGCGATCCAGGCCGGTGCGCGCCGCGGTGGACGCGATATGGCCGAAGGTGGATCCGGTCCGCCTGGTGTTCGGCCTGCTGTCCTCGGCGCCGGCCCTGGCGCAGGCGGCGCAGGGCGTGCTGACTGCCGCGGAGCAGGCCGCGATCGTGTGGTCCGCGGCGCCGCGCGGGCCGGGCTCGGCCCGCTGGTCGGCGGCGGACGTGGTGCTCATCGACGAGGCGCGCGACCTGATCACCCGGACGCCCAGCCTGGCGCACGTCGTAGTGGACGAGGCTCAGGACCTGTCCCCGATGGAGTGCCGGGCGCTCGGCCGCCGGTGTTCCACCGGCTCGGCCACCGTGCTCGGCGACCTCGCCCAGGGCACCACGCCGTGGGCGGCGCCGACCTGGCCGTCGCTGCTGGCGAACCTGGGCAAGCCGGACACCGGCGTGCGGGAACTGTCGGTGGGCTACCGCGTGCCCCGGCAGATCCTGGACTACGCTTCGACCCTGCTCACGGTCATCGCCCCCGAGCTGAGGCCGGCCTCCTCGCTGCGGGCGGATCCCGGGGCCCTCGACCTGACCCGGGTGCCGGCCGCCGCGCTGGACCAGACGCTGGTCACCGTCTGCCGGGCGGCCTGCTCGCGGCCGGGTTCCGTGGCCGTCATCGCCGCCGACCCGCAGGTTCCCGCGCTGGGCCGCGCGCTCGAGGCGGCCGGCGTAGACTACGGCGCGCCGGGGGCGGACGCCAGGCTCACGCTGGTGCCGGTGACGCTGGCCAAGGGACTCGAATACGATCACGTGATCGTGGTGGAGCCCGCGCGCATCGTCGGCGCCGAGGCCAGAGGGCTGCAGCGGCTGTACGTGGCGCTCACCCGGGCCGTGTCGCGGCTGACCGTCCTGCACGCCGAGCCGCTGCCGGAGCCGCTCCCCAATTAAAGGTCTTATAGTGAACCGATGATGGGCCCCGCGCGTCTACCCTAGATGGGGGGAGAGAGCGGGTGCGCTCGCCGATTTCCTAAGCCGCGAATTTTCCGATGTGCATTGCACGGACGCCGCGGCGGCGGCATCCTGGAAGAGCGGCGACATTTAGTCCTCATCTGACTCCTATAAGTTACAACGGTGATAACGGTGGAAGTCAATCGGACCGGCGATCCGGACCAGATTCAGGCTGTCTATCTGGAGAAGCTTGCCGACGAGTTGTCAAGTCGCGGGCTCGAGGCATGGCTGATGGCGCCGCCGGGGCGCAAGCCCACCCTGTACGTGGTCAACCCGGCCGCGCGGGCGCTCGAGGAGAATGTCTACGCCGGTTGCGGCAAGGATGGCATGTGGTGGTTCTGGTGGTCGTGGGCGGAGCGGATCGCCGTCGCCGACGACGTCGACCAGGCCGCCAGCACGATCGTCCGGGTGCTGGCGTCGCTTCTCCGTAATGACTGAGCTCACAGTGATTGGCCGCCCGGGTCGGCCCTAACAGGTTCAGGCCGGGGAAGGCCTGGGTGCTGCCGCGCCAGGACGCGGCCCGCCGCGCCGCCGCCTGCATCGCCAGCGCGCCGAACCGCCGTAGCCCCTGGTCGCTGACCGCGACCAGGCCGAGGTACGCGCTGGTCACGCCGTCTTCGAGGTGAGCCGCGAGCGCCTTGGCGCTGGCCGCGTCGTGCACCCGGAAGGGAAGCTGGTAGAAGGCCTGGGCGGCGGCCGGCGTCGCGCCCCGCCTGGAGATCATCGCGGCCAGGGCGTCGCGGGCCTCGTGGTGCCCGGTCCAGTCCTGTTCGGCCGCGGCCAGGCTGCTCCCGGTCAGGTGAGCGCCCGCCGTCCCGTAGCCGAAGATGGCCGCGTTTTCCGCCGCGAGCGCGGCCTGCAGGGCGGACAACGCCGTGGTCGCGGTCATCGCCGGCCCTATCCGCCCAGCACCGTCACGTGGGTGGCGTCGGAGGCGGCGATGCTCGCGAACAGCTGGGCCAGGGCGGGCGGCACGGTGGCCAGCCGCTGCACCAGGTCCGCGGCGGACGCGCGCTCGGCCGCGTGCAGCCGGGCGACCGTGACGCGGGCGGGCGAGGGCCCGGCGGTGGCGCCGCTCGCGGACGGCCGGGCCGTCGGCGTCGGGGACGTCCCCGGCGGCTGGATGAGCCTGGCCCTGAGCTGCGCGAGATGCCGCTCGTGCTGGGCGAGCAGCGAGCCCAGCGTCCGTGCTTGCGCCGTCCGGTGACCGCCGGTGCCATGATCGCCGCCGATGGCGGTGCGGTACAGCCGGATGAGGTTTTCCTCCGAAGCGATTACTGCCTGTAGTGTCAGCACATCGCGACCGAGGGGCGGTCGGCCCGCCAGCGGATCGGGCCCGGCGAAGATGTCGGAGGACCGACAACCGGCGGTTGCGAAGAGCAAGGGCAGCGTCGTCGCCGAGGCGAGCAGCATGCGGCGCCTCGGCACAATGTCGGGCACACCGGCAAGCTACCACGCTCCGCCGGCCGGTCCTATCCGCGAGAACGCCCAACCCCGGATAGGCTAGGTCCCAATCCCGCAGGTCGTGGACGAGGAGGTCGTGATGCCAGGAGGCCAGCGTCACGTGCCGAAACCACGCCAGGCCGCCACCGGCGGGTCACTCGACGAGGGCGGCATCGCCGACGTCATCCGTCCGGTGGTGACCGCCGCCGGAATGGACCTGGAGTCGGTTCGAGTAAGCGCCGCGGGCAGGCGGCGGTTGCTGCGCGTGGTGGTGGACAGCGACCGGGGCGTGAGCCTGGACGACGCCGCCACGATCAGCCGCAAGCTGTCCGCCGCGCTCGACACCGCGCCCGTGATGGGCGACTTCCCCTACACGCTCGAGGTGTCGTCGCCCGGCGTCGATCGCCCGCTGACCGATCCGAGGCACTGGCGGCGCGCGGTGGGGCGCCTGGTCCAGGTCACCGCCGCGGACGCCGAGTCCCTGTCCGGCCGGGTCGTGGCGGCCGACTCGGACGGGGTGACGCTGGACGTCGGGGATGACCCGAAGACCCGCCGCCGCTTCGGCTACGCCGCGCTGAGCGCTGGTGCCGTCCAGGTGGAGTTCGGGCACCCGCAAACGGAGCTTGGAGCGACCGGCGATGGACATTGACCTGAGCGTGTTGCGGAGCCTGGAGAGCGAGAAGGACATCTCGCTGGACCAAGCCATCAAGGCCATCGAGGATGCCCTGCTCGTCGCCTACCACAAGTCCGAGGGCGCGTCCACCTCGGCGCGCGTCGAGGTGGACAGGAAGAGCGGGCACGTCACCGTGTGGGCCATCCAGGCCGACCCGGACGGGACCTCGGTGCGGGAGTACGACGACACCCCGGCCGGCTTCGGCCGGATCGCGGCCACCACCGCGCGGCAGGTGATCCTGCAGCGACTCCGCGACGTCGAGGACGAGCTGACCTTCGGCGAGTACGCGGGCCGTGAGGGCGACATCGTGGCCGGGGTGATCCAGCAGGGCAAGGATCCCAGGACCGTGCTGGTCGACCTGGGCAAGCTGGAAGCGGTGCTGCCGCCCGCCGAGCAGGTGCCGGGCGAGCGCTACGTCCACGGCGAGCGGATCCGCTGCTACGTGCTGCACGTGCGCAAGGGCCACCGCGGGCCCTCGGTCACCCTGTCCCGGACCCACCCGGGCCTGGTGAAGAAGCTGTTCGCGCTGGAGGTGCCCGAGATCGCCGCCGGCGAGGTGGAGATCGTCGCGATCGCCCGCGAGGCGGGGCACCGGACCAAGATCGCGGTCCGCTCGCACCGGCAGGGCGTCAACGCCAAGGGCGCCTGCATCGGCCCGATGGGCAGCCGGGTGCGGAACGTGATGAACGAGCTGCACGGCGAGAAGATTGACATCGTGGACTACTCCGACGAACCGGCCGGCTTCGTGGCCAACGCGCTATCGCCGGCCCGGGTGAGCCGGGTTCACGTGGTGGACGCCGCGGCCCGGGAGGCTCAGGTCATCGTGCCCGACTACCAGCTGTCGCTGGCGATCGGCAAGGAGGGCCAGAACGCCAGGCTGGCGGCCAGGCTCACCGGCTGGCGCATCGACATCAGGTCCGACGCGGCGGTCCCCGCCGACTGACCGGCCGTGCCCTCGCCCGCGGGTCCGGTGACGCAGGCCCCCGAGTAGGCCAGGTTCCCGAGTAGGCCAGGTTCCCCAGTAGGCCAGGTTCCCGCGCGTAACCGGAGACCCGCGGACGGGGTAGACTTGGGGATGTCATGGCCACGCGAGCCAAGCGGCATGTCCCGGGTATGCCCGCGATGCGTACCTGTGTAGGCTGCAAGGAGCGTGTGGTCAAGTCCAGCTTGCTTCGCCTAGTAGCTGCTGGGGACGTCATCCAGCCCGACCCGCGAGCCCGGCTGCCTGGCCGGGGTGCGTACGTGCACCCCAGCCTCGCTTGCCTGGACCTCGCGCGGCGGCGCCGGGCGTTCCCCCGGGCCTTGCGCGCCGCGGGACCGCTCAGCCTCGAACCACTGGCTGAGTACCTTTGCGGCGAACAATCCCCGTAAATAGCATTACGGCGGCGGAACAACCAGGCTGGGCAGCAGGCTTAACGCTAGAAGGAACACCTGTCGGAAAGCAGGTCGAGAAGCTGATGAGCGCTCGATGAGCACGCGGCGATGATCACCATAGGCTGAGGCCGGCCCGGAGCACGCTCTGCCCGGGCCGGGGTCCGGTAAGGGGCCCAGGGGACTGGGCCGAGAAGGAGCGTAGTGGCGAAGGTCCGGGTTTACGAACTCGCGAAGGAGTTCGGTGTCGAGAGCAAGGCCGTCATGGACCAGCTCAAGGAGATGGGCGAGTTCGTAAGGTCGGCGTCCTCGACGATCGAGGCGCCCGTGGTCCGGCGGCTCAAGGAAGCATTTACTACTAAGGGATCGGATCAGCCCGCCCAGGGTGGCGAGGGATCTCAGGGTTCCAGGCCCAGGCCGGGCGGCCAGGCCGCGCCGCGCGACGGCGCGCCTGCGGGCGGGGCCAGGCCGCGGCCCGGCGCCGGCGCGGTGCCGGCGCCGACGCCGGCATCTCAGGGTGCCCGCGACACCGTGGCCGCCACCGCGGCGGCCCCCACGACCGTGCCCGACGGGACGGCCAACGGTTCCGCGGAGCGAGCGGCTGCGCCCGGCGGTGCCGCCGCGACCGGCACCACCTCGGCACCTGACGCGGCTGACGCGGCGGCCAGGCAGCCGCCGCCGGTCTCGCCGTCGCCGGTCTCCCGGCCGGCCGAACAGCGGTCCCAGGAGGGGCCCGGCGCCCCGCGGGTGCCCGGGCCGCCGCGCACCCCGGCCACTCCGGCCGACTTCCGCAGCCCGGGCGGGGGCCAGGGGACGGGCAGCGCCCGGCCCTCGGCGCCGCGTCCAGCCGCGCCGGGCGATTCCCAGCGCGGCCAGCGCCCCGGCGCCTCCGGAGGCCGTCAGGATCAGGGCGGTCAGGGTTCCAGGCCGTCCACGCCCCGGCCCCAGGGACCTGGTGCTCCGCGTCCCGGGGCGCCCAGGCCCGGCGCTCCGGGTGGGCGTTCCGGTGCCCCGCGTCCCGGCCCCAGGCCGGGTAACAACCCGTTCAGCTCGACCGCGACCGGCATGGGTTCCGCGCCTCCGGCGCGGCCCCAGGGCCCGAGTGCGCCGGGCCGGGAAGGCCGTCCCGGTCCTTCCGGCGGTGCCCCCGGCGGGCCTCGTCCGGGCGGACGCGGCCCCGGTCGGCCCCAGGGTTCCGGCGTATCCGATGGCGGTCCGCGACCCGGCGGGTTCGCGGGTCCGCGACCCGGCGGTCCCCGGCCGAGCCCGATGAACATGCCCTCTCGCCCCGCGCCGTCCGGCGTGGGCCGGGGCGGTCCCGGCGCAGGCCGCGGCGGCCCTGGTTCCGGACCGGGCACCCGGCCCGGCGGCGGCGGCGGTGGTGGTGGTGGTGGCCGCGGTCCCGGTGGCGGCGGCGGTCCGCGTCCCGGCGGCGGTGGTCCCGGTGGCGGCGGCGCTCCTCGCGCCGGAGCCGGCGGTGGCCCGCCTCGTCCGGGCGGCGGCCGTGGCCGCAGCGGTACCCAGGGTGCCTTCGGCCGGCCCGGCGGGCGTCCGTCGCGCGGCCGCAAGTCGAAGAAGCAGCGGCGCCAGGAGTTTGACAACATGCAGGCGCCGACGATCGGCGGCGTGCAGGTTCCGCGCGGCAACGGCCAGGTAGTCCGGCTGAGCCGGGGCGCGAGCCTGGCCGACTTCGCCGACAAGATCGGCGCCAACCCCGCGTCGCTGGTGCAGGTCATGCTGCACCTCGGCGAGATGGTGACGGCGACCCAGTCGGTCAACGACGAGACGCTCCAGCTGCTCGGCGCCGAGCTGAACTACAACATCCAGGTTGTCTCGCCCGAGGAAGAGGATCGCGAGCTGCTCGAGTCGTTCGACATCGAGTTCGGCGAGGACGAGGGCGACGAGACCGACCTGGTGGCCCGCCCGCCGGTGGTCACCGTCATGGGTCACGTCGACCACGGCAAGACCAAGCTGCTCGACGCGATCAGGCACACCAACCTGCAGGCCCGCGAGGCCGGCGGCATCACCCAGCACATCGGCGCGTACCAGGTGACCACCGAGGTGGACGGCGATGAGCGCAAGATCACCTTCATCGACACCCCGGGTCACGAGGCCTTCACGGCCATGCGAGCCCGCGGTGCCGAGACCACCGACCTGGTGGTCTTGGTGGTCGCGGCCGACGACGGCGTGAAGCCGCAGACCACCGAGGCGCTGAACCACGCGCAGGCGGCGGGCGTGCCCATCGTCGTGGCGGTCAACAAGGTCGACAAGGAGGGCGCCGACCCGCAGCGAGTGCGGGCCCAGCTCACCGAGTACGGGCTCGTGGCCGAGGAGTTCGGCGGCGACACCCAGTTCGTTGACGTGTCCGCGACCAAGCGGACCGGCCTGGAGAACCTGCTCGAGGCGATCGTCCTGACCGCCGACGCCGAGCTCGACCTGCGGGCCAACCCGAACCAGGATGCCCAGGGCGTGGCCATCGAGGGGCACCTGGACAAGGGCCGCGGCCCGGTGGCCACCGTGCTGGTCCAGCGCGGCACGTTGCACGTCGGCGACTCGATCGTCTGTGGCGAGGCGTACGGCCGGGTTCGGGCCATGCTGGACGAGAACTACGAGCCCATCTCGGAGGCTCTCCCGTCCCGTCCGGTGCAGGTGCTCGGCCTGACCGCCGTGCCTGGCGCGGGCGACAACTTCCTGGTCGTCTCCGACGACCGGATGGCCAGGCAGATCGCCGAGCGCCGCGAGGCGCGCGAGCGCGTCGCCCAGTTCGCCCAGGGCCGTCGCCGGGTCACGCTCGAGGACCTGGACCAGGCGTTCAAGGCGGGTGAGCGCGAGGAACTGCTGCTCATCATCAAGGGTGACGTGTCCGGCTCGGTGGAAGCCCTGGAGGACGCGCTGCTCAAGCTCGACGTGGGCGAAGAGGTCAGCCTGCGCGTGATCGGCCGCGGCGTCGGCGCGATCACGCAGGACGACGTCAACCTCGCCATCGCCTCGGACGCGGTGATCATCGGCTTCAACGTCCGGCCGGCCGGCCGGGCCGGCGAGCTGGCTCAGCGCGAAGGCGTCGATATCCGCTACTACTCGATCATCTACCAGGCGATCGAGGAGGTCGAAGCGGCGCTCAAGGGCATGCTCAAGCCCGAGTTCGAGGAGGCGCAGCTCGGCACGGCGGAGATCAGGGAGATCTTCCGGGTGCCGCGGGTCGGCAACATCGCCGGCTGCATCGTCCGCTCCGGCGCGATCCACCGCGGCAGCAAGGCGCGGCTGATCCGGGACGGCGTGGTGATCTCCGACAACCTGACGGTGGATTCGCTGCGCCGGTTCAAGGAGGACGCCACCGAGGTCCGCGAGGGCTACGAGTGCGGTATCGGTATCGGCTACAACGATCTCAGGATCGAGGACGTGATCGAGACGTTCGAGATGAGGGAGAAGCCAAGGACCTGACCGGGTACGGGCCACCGGCGTGTACGTCGCCGCCCTGACACTAGACGTCCTGCTTGGCGACGTGCATTCGCTCAAGGCCAAGCGGGGCGTCGTCCGCCCGCTGGTCGCCGAGCTGCGCAGGCGCTATCCAGGTGTCGCGGTCGCCGAGACCGGGCACCTGGATCTGCACCGGCGCGCCGAGATCGGGGTGGCCGTCGTGTCCGCGACGGCCACCAACGCGCTAAGCGTGCTCGGCGAGTGCGAGCGCCTGGTGGCCCGGCACCCTGAGATCGAGCTGCTGTCGGCCCGGCAGCGGCTCTTCAACGAAGAGGAGTGACCGAGCATGGACGCCGCGAGGGCACGCAAGCTGGCCGACCGGATCAGCCAGATCGTCGCGGAGATGCTGGAGCGCCGGATCAAGGACCCCAGGCTCGGCTTCGCAACCGTCACCGAGGCCCGGCTGACCAACGACCTGCGCGAGGCCACCGTGTTCTACACGGTGTACGGAACCGACGCCGAACGGGCCGACACAGCCGCGGCGCTGGACAGCGCGACCGGCATCATCAGGTCGGAGGTGGGACGGCAGCTCGGCCTGCGGCACACCCCGTCGCTCGAGTTCGTCGCGGACGTGCTGCCGGAGAACGCCAAGCGGATCGAGGAACTGGTCACGCAGGCCCGGCAATCCGACAGCGAACTCGCCCGCGTCCGCGAGGGGGCGACCTACGCCGGTGACCCTGATCCCTACCGCAAGCCCGGCGACGACGATGATGAGGACGAGTGACCCCGGAGGCGAGCGGGCTCGTGATCGTCGACAAACCCGGCGGCATGACCTCACATGACGTCGTGGCGCGGGTGCGCCGGCTGGCCGGGACGAAGAAGGTGGGCCACGCCGGGACGCTGGACCCGATGGCGACCGGCGTCCTGGTCATCGGCGTGGAGAAGGCGACCAGGCTGCTCGGCTACCTGACGCTGACCGAGAAGGAGTACGCCGCCACGATCAGGCTGGGCCAGTCGACCAGTACCGACGACGCGGAAGGCGAGATCACCGGCGGCGCGCCGGCGGCGGATATTCCCGCGGAGACTCTTGCCAAGGCGATCGCCGGGCTAACCGGTGACATCCAGCAGGTCCCGCCCGCGGTCAGCGCGATCAAGGTCGACGGCCAGCGCGCCTACCGGCTGACCAGGGCGGGCGCCGCGCCCGAGCTCAAGGCGCGGCCGGTGACGGTCTACGAGTTCACGGTCACCGGGACACACCAAGTGAAGGGGGCTGGGCCAGGGGGGACGGGGGGCGGGAGCCCCCCGTGCGCGGAAGAGGTGGGTGGGATGCTCGACATCGACGCGACCGTGCGCTGCTCCAGCGGCACCTACATCAGGGCGCTGGCGCGCGATCTCGGCGCCGCCCTGGGAACCGGCGGCCACCTGACCCGGCTGCGCCGCACCAGGGTGGGCGGGTACCGGATCGAGGACGCCCGCACCCTGGAGCAGCTGGCCGGGCGGTTCGAGGTGCTGCCGCTGGCGCAGGCGGCCGCGGCGGCCTTCCCGAGCCGGGCGCTCACCGCGGACGAGGCCCATCGGCTGGCCCACGGCGGCCGCCTCGGCCCGTCTGGGGCGGACGAGCCGACGGCGGCCTACGCGCCGGACGGTACCCTGATCGCCCTGGTCACCGAGGAGTCAGGACAGGCCAGGCCGCTCGTCGTCTTCGCCTGAGGCTCTAGGCTTGCTGGTGCAGGGTCAGTGTGGCGGCACAAGGCAAGGAGGAACGGGGATCGTGTACCGCTGGTACGGCCTGGCCGAGGTGCCTTCCGACTGGGGTGCGTGCGTCGCGACGATCGGCGAGTTCGACGGCGTTCACCGAGGCCACCAGCGCGTCGTGGAGCGGGCCCGTGAGATCGCCCGGTCTCGGCAGCTGCCGGTGGTGGCGATCACCTTCGACCCGCACCCGGACGAGGTGATCAGGCCCGGCTCGCATCCGCCGCTGCTGACCACGGCGCGGCGCCGCTCCGAGCTCCTGGCGGGCCTGGGCACCGACGCGGTTTTCGTGCTCCCGTTCAACCTGGAATTCTCCCGGCTCAGCCCGGATGAGTTCGTTCGCGTCGTCCTGTCCGAACGGCTCCACGCCGCCGCCGTCGTGGTAGGGGAGAACTTCAGGTTCGGCCACAAAGCCACCGGCGACGTGCCCATGCTGGCCCAGCTCGGCGAGAAGTACGACTTCACCGCCGAGGGTGTGCCGCTGCTGGTGGACGACGGCGTGACGATCTCCTCGACCTATATCAGGGAGGAGCTGGCGGTCGGCGACGTAGCCGCCGCCGCCCGCGCGCTCGGCCGCCCGCACCGGGTCGAGGGCGTCGTCGTCCGCGGCCACATGCGCGGCCGCGGGCTGGGCTTCCCGACCGCCAACCTCGAGACTCCGCCGCACACCGCGACCCCCGCCGACGGCGTCTACGCCGGCTGGCTGACCAGCCTGGACCTGGACGGCGCGGAGACGGCTCGCTGGCCGGCCGCGATCTCGATCGGCACCAACCCCACGTTCGGCCTCGGAGAGCGCACCGTGGAGGCATACGCGCTCGACCGCGACGACCTCGACCTGTACGGCGTCCACGCCGCCATCGACTTCACCGCCCGGCTGCGCGGCACGGAGCGGTTCGATTCGGTCCCGGCCCTGATCACCCAGATGCACGAGGACGTCGCCCAGGCCCGCGCGCTAACCGCCGGCTGACTGGCCCGGTCCGCAGGTTCAGGACTTGACCGCCGAACGGGCTGGCACTCTGCTTGCGTACCACAGCGCGCACGGGCATCGCGGGACGCACCAGCATCACCGAGCCGCGTCGCCTGGCGCGAGCAGAACCACGACGATGTCACATCGTCGTGGTCAGGACCACCGCAAAGTCACATCGCCGTGGTTGCGTTCCCAGGCCAGCCGTAAGCAATGAGGCTGAGGTGACGGGCGTGGCGCTGGCCCGGGTTACAGCGACGCGTAGAGCGCCCGCTCGAAGTCGTTGTACATCGTCATCGCCTCGGGCGTCACGAACGGCAGGAAGTTGCTGTAGATCGAGCCGCACACGCCGCTGGTGCGGTCCACCCAGAACTGCGTGTTGCACAGGCCGGCCCAGGCGCCGGACCAGGCGCGGCGCATGCCCGGCAGGTCCGTGGTGTTGAGCAGCAGCCCGTAGCCCCACTTGAAGCCGGGACCCACGGTGAAATCGCAGGTCGAGACCGGGTCGGCGGTCGGGCACTCGGCGGGGAAGTCCAGCTCGCCGATCTGGTTGGCGAAGGCCTCGTCCACCGTGGATTGGCGCAGGATCCTGGTGCCGTCGAGCTCGCCGCCGCGCAGCAGCGCCCGCTGGAGCTTGATGTAATCGCTCGGCGGCCCGTACAGACCGTGCCCGCCGGCAAAGTAGTCCGGCGACTGGTTCAGCACCTCGCCGATGGCGGTCCAGGCACCGTCCTCGCCCTTGACGTGCACCGGGGTGGAGTTCGGCCGCTGCTCGTCGTTCATCAGGAAGGTGGTCTGGTCCATCCCGAGCGGGCCGGTGATGCCCTGCTTGATGGCCACGTCCAGGCCGGTGCCGGTGACCGCCTCGACGACCTTGCCGAGCCAGTCGATGTTGATGCCGTAGATGAACGCCTCACCGGGGTCGCCCACCATGGGCGCCGTGAGGCAGGCGGCCGATCCGGCCACCACATTCGGGATTCCGGTCACGCTCTCCCATTTGACCAGGTCCTCGCTCCAGAACCAGTACCCCAGGCCGCTGGTGTGGGTGACCAGGTTCTTGACCGTGGCCTGGCGGGCCGGCGGCCGCAGCATCGGGGTGTCCCCGTCGAAGCCGGTCAGCACCTGGATCTCGGCGAACTCGGGGCAGTAGTCGGCGACCGGCGCGTCCAGGTCGAGGTTGCCCTGCTCAACCTGCTGCAGCGCGGCCACGGTGCACGGCATCTTGGTCATCGACATGATCCGGAACAGCGTGTCCACGGTCACCGGGTCGTTCTCGCCGACCGCCCGCGGCCCGGCCGCGCCCTGGTAGATGACGCCGTCCCTGCTGGCCGCGATCGCGGCCACGTGTGGAACCCCGCCGGAGTCCACCGCATCCCGCAGGACCTTGTCGATGGCCGTCCCGTCGATAGCTGCACTCATTGGTGACCTCCCTGTGCGGTGGAAGACGTCGTCGTTTCCCCTGGCTACCACGCCTGAGGCGGGGTCGTCTGTCTCATTCTGATGTAATACCGGCGGGAGGGACAGGGGGCGGAGGCCCGGCGGAGCGCGCCGGATGCGCCGTTTGGCGACGGCGGCCGCCAGGGTCATCATGGCCCGAGGAGCGCCCGCTGAGCGGCCCGCAGGATCCGCGGTCTCGACGAGGACCAGCACCTAATCCGGCTGACCAGCGCCGCCCGCGAGTAGCTCCTCGAGCGCGGCCCGCAGCGGAACCAGCCGTGCCGCCGCGGCCTCCCGGGCCGCGGCCAGCGAGCGGCCCGCGGCCGTCTCGGTGATCTCGATGTAGCACTTGATCTTCGGCTCGGTCCCGCTCGGGCGCAGCACGACCCGCCCGCCGGCCAGCCGGAAGATCAGTACGTCGGCCCGCGGCACGTTCCCGGCTCCCTCGGCCAGGTCGGTCCGGCCGGCCACCGGCTCGCCGCCGAACGCGTCCGGCGGTGCCGCCCGGAGCCGGCTCATGACCTGCGCCTGGCCGGCCGTCCGCAGGGTCAGCTGGGAGGTCAGGTGGACACCGTAGGCCCGCTCCAGGTCGTCGTAGACATCGAGTACCGAACGGTCCGCCGATTTCGCCTCCTCCGCCAGCCGGAGCATCGCCAGGGCCGCGCCAAACCCGTCCTTGTCCCGCACCACGTCGCCGACGGCGTAGCCGAGGGCCTCCTCGTAGCCGAACACGAACCGCGCTCCCGGCACGCCGTCGGCCGCCCGCGCGATCCACTTGAACCCGGTCAGCGTCTCGGCGTAATGGATATGGGCCGCGGCCGCGATCTTGGACAGCAGCGTCGAGGAGACCACGGTGGAGGCGACCAGCCGCGCCTGCGGTGCCGCCTGCCCAGCCGTGCGGTCCAGCAGGCTGGCCCCCAGCAGCGCGCCCACCTGGTCCCCGGTCAGCACCCGCCAGCCCGCCTCCTCGGGGACGGCCACGGCGAGCCGGTCTCCGTCCGGGTCGCTCGCCACCACCAGATCGGCGCCAAGCCGCCGCGCGTCGGCCAGCGCCAGATCCAGGGCGCCCGGCTCTTCAGGGTTGGGGAAGGCGACCGTCGGGAAGTCCGGGTCGGGTTCGGCCTGCGCGGCCACCACGTGCGGCGCCGCGAAGCCCGCCAGCCGCAGGAGCCGCAGCATGAGGCGGCCCGCCACCCCGTGCATCGGCGTGTAGACCACGTTCAGCTCCGCGGCACCGGTGACCGCCGGCCCGGCGGCGGCCACGATCGCGGCCAGGTAGGCCTCGGCGATCTCGTCCCCGTGCCGGGTGATCAGCGCGCTCCCGGCCGCCGCGACCGGGACCCGCGCCAGCGGCCCGAGGCCGGCGATGCGCTTCTCGATGTCGGCGTCGGCGGGCGGGATGACCTGGGCGCCGTCGCTCAGATAGAGCTTGTACCCGTTGTCGGCGGCCGGGTTGTGGCTGGCGGTGATCATCACCCCGGCCGCCGTGCCCAGATGGCGGACCGCGAACGCGAGCAGGGGAGTGGGGCACGGCCGCGGTAGCATGTGCACCGCGATGCCCGCGCCCGCCAGCACCCCGGCCGCCTCCTCGGCGAACTCCGCCGACCGGTGCCGCGCGTCGCAGCCCACCACCACGCTGCTTCCGCCCGCCGGACCAGCGCCGCCAGCCCGGCCAGCCGAACCCGCCCCGGCCAGCCAGCCGGCCACCGCGGCCGTCGCCGCCCTGACCACGGCGCGGTTCATCCGGTTCGGCCCCGCGGCGACCACGCCGCGCAGCCCAGCCGTCCCGAAGTGCAGCCGGTCCGCGAACCGGTCCCGCAGTTCCGCGATCGCCCCGGCCTCCCCGCCCGCCCGCCCGTCGCCCGTCCCCGCGCCCGCGCCCGCGCCCGCGCCCGTCCTCGCGCCCGCGCCCGTCCCCGCGCCCGCGCGGGCGCCTCCGGCCAGGAAAGCCCGCTCGAGCAGCGCCTGCAGCTCGACGCGGTCGCCAGGATCCGGGTCATCCGCGATCCAGGCCTCGACCGCAGCCCGCAGCTCAGCCTCACCCGTCACTTAGCTCACTCACCTTGCCCCTTCACCTGACATCGGGGAAGATCGCGGCTTTGGGGAAGATCCGGTGCCCTATAGACCCCTGGAAATTCCCCAGAGCCCGAATCTTCCCCGTAAGGCGCCGCCCGCGACCGCGAAAGCGCCGCCCGCGACCGCGAAAGCGCGTCACTCTGGCCGCTCGGGCCACACCTCTCCCTGACGGCGGCGACGCGCCGTTACCAAGCGCGTGATGCCACCCGTTCGGCATGATTCATGCCTTGACGTAGGGGATGCCCTCGGCCCTGGGCGGGCGGACCTTGCCGACCAGCCCGGCCACCACGATGATCGTCACCACGTACGGGGTCGCCAGCAGCAGGTTGGACTGGATCGGCACGTTCATGGTGGACAGGATCGACTGCAGCTGGGTGGAGAAACCGAACAGCAGCGCCG
>WNGL01002693.1_pt1 | contig 29273 bp, 21 predicted proteins | sample 5400591 | NCBI WGS metagenome assembly WNGL01 (sample SAMN13153377, study PRJNA577476) | soil metagenome | isolation source: 80 cm soil or saprolite under Garry oak tree replicate 1 | place: USA:California | collected 2016-06-15 | reverse complement strand
CCCGTGTGCCGCTGGCGCGCCCGGGCGTGCGCCGGCGTCTGCGTTTCCGGGCCCTTTCGTCAGTCCGGCGCCGGTCGCGACTCTGGCGGCGGCGCAGGAGGACGGCGCCTTCCCCGGCCCGCCACGGCGGCGTTCGGTCAGGGCGACGAGATCGTCGAGATGGAGCCGCACCACAATGTGCGCGACCTCGAAAGGCCGGCACCGCTAAGTGACCGGCATTGGTGCTAGGGCTCGAGCACGCGGACCGGCATCACCATCGCGTTGAGGCCGCCGAACTGGAGCCGCCGCTGCAGCGCGTACGCGCTCTCGTTGTGGAGGAGGCGCTGGAACCAGCGCTCCTTCTCGAAGACGAGCTTCCCGGCGAAGAAGACCGCCCGCGGGAACTCGCGCGAGATCTCGAGGCAGAGTCGCTCCGCCTCGGCGACCGCCTCGGTGCCGACCGAGAGCCGGAACTCCGCCGCGAGCTTCAGCCGGCGGGCGAGGTCGACGTACTGCTCGAGCGCGGTCTGCGTGCGCAGCCGCACTCGATCGACCTCCTCGACGCCCTTCATCGACGCGGAGTCGACGACCCCCACCGACACGAACACGAAGCTCTTGAAGAACCCGGGGAAGGTCCGCTGCACCGTGAGGAGCGCGTGCACGCCGAGCCCGCCGTAGCCGCCGACGAGGAGCACCGCCGTCGGCGCCTTCGGGTCCACCGCCGGGACCGGCCCGGGCCCGTGCACCGGAAGGACGTCCATGATGTCGTCGAGCCGCCGCAGGTTCGTCTGGACCTTGCGGTAGTGGCGGCGGATCACGAAGCAGAGCCCGACCACGAGGCTCGTCACGACGATCGTCACCCAGCCGCCCTGCTCGCCCTTCTCGTAGACCGTGCCGACGAGGATCGAGAGGCAGAGGGCGAGGGCCACGCCGTGGATCGCGAAGCCGCGCCGGCGCCCCTCCCCCTTCGTCCGCCACCAGAGCCGCAGCATCGCGGCCTGCGACAGCGAGAAGGTGACGAACACGTTGATGGAGTACATCGTCACGAGCGAGAGGATGTCGCCGCGCGTCCAGACGAGCGTGACGAGCGACGCCCCGCCCATGAGCAGCACGCCGTTCTGCATCGTGAGCCGGTCGGAGAGCTGCGCGAACCGGTGCGGGAGCCACGAGTCGGTCGCCATGTTCGACATGACGCGCGGCCCGTCGATGAAGCCCGCCTGCGCCGCCACGAGGAGGAGCGCGCCCTCCGCGACGAGCGTCAGGACGACGAACCAGCGCCCGAGCGGGAGCCCCGCGATCGAGAAGCCGCCGGCGAACCGCTCGAGCAGCACCGCGTTCATCGTCTTCCCCTCCTCCGGCGCGACGTGGAAGAGGAGGTAGAGGAGGAGGATCCCGCCCGCGGTCGCGGCGAGCGAGACGGCCATGTACCCCATGGTCCGACGCGCGGTGTGGACCTTCGGCTCGCGCATGATCTGGATGCCGTTCGAGACCGCCTCGATGCCGGTGTAGGTCCCGGCGCCCATCGAGTAGGCGCGCACGAAGAGGGCGAAGAGACCGGCGAGCCCGAGCTCCGCGAGGCCGCTCCGGAACCCGTGCTGGACCTCCTGCGCGAGGCGCGGGACCTCGGGGACGTGCGTCGCGAGCCCGCCCGCGAGGAGGATCAGGTGGGTGACGAGGAAGAGCCCGAAGATCGGGGCGAGGAACGACACCGACTCCTTCACCCCGCGGAGGTTCAGGAGGAGCAGGAAGACGATCCCGGCGAGCTCGAAGGTGAGCTTCCACGCACCGAGGGCCGGCGGGAGGAAGCTGAAGATCGCGTCGCCGCAGCTCGCGACCGACACGGAGATGGTGAGGACGTAGTCGACGAGCAGCGCCGCACCGGAGACGACGCCCACGCTCGGGCCGAGGAGCTCGGTCGCGACGACGTAGCCGCCGCCGCCGAACGGGAAGCGCTTGATGATCTGCGAGTAGGCGACGGAGATGACGAGGACGGTGACCGCCGTCGCCAGCGCGAGCGCGATCGCGAGGTAGCTGTGGTTCCCGAGCGCGCGGAAGGACTCGTCGGGACCGTACGCCGAGGAGGAGAGTCCGTCCGCGCCGAGCCCCACCCACGCGAGGAGGGCGATGAGCGAGATGCTGTGATGCGTGCGGGGGTCCTGCGGATCGCGCGGCGGCCCGAAGAGCAGGCGGGACAGCGTGCGCGCCTGCGAAGGCTGCGGCGTGGGGGCGGGGGCCGCGTTCGGGGGCGCCGCGCCGGGATTCGGGCTCTGCGGGACGTTCATGTCATCCTCGGCGCGGGGTCCTAACACGCGGACCCCCTCAACGCGGGGTCAGGGCGGGCCGCCGCGGCATCAGCGCGGCATCAAGGTGCCATCGAAGTACCTAACGTCGCTCGGGATTTCGCCGAGCGCTCCCGCTGACGCCGCCCTGACGTCCTCCTCTCTCGCCCGGACACGCATCGGACGCGGCGGCTCCTAATCTCGGCACCCTTGGAAGAGCGGGAACGGAAGGAGCCTCCGATGCGGTCACATCAGCTCGCGCTCGTGCGCCTCCCGGCTCCCGACCCGGGCCCCGAGGATCCGACGAGCGGCCGCCCGGACCTCTCCGAGCTCGCGCTCGTGGGCGCACTGTTCGGGATGAGCCTCGTCCCCGTGGTCGGCGAGCTCGTCCACCCCGGCGCCTGGTCGGCCGGCGTCGTCGGTTTTGCCGCCCTCGCCGGGCTCCTCTCGGGCCGTGAGCTCTGGTCGCAGCTCCGCGCGCGGCGCGCGAGGAACCGGTCATAACGGACGTCCTGCTCCTCAACCTCGCACTTGACGATCTCGCGCCCTGAGTGCCTCATCGGTTCGTGAACCAGGCTCCCGGCGGCGGGCCGCCCGAGCGGCCGGATCCGGACGCGCTCCTCGCGCGCGTGACCGCGGAGGAGCGGCGGGAGGCACGCGCCCGGTTCAAGATCTTCTTCGGGATGGCCCCCGGGGTCGGAAAGACCTACCGGATGCTCCAGGTGGCCCGCGACCTCGTCGCGGAGGGCGTGGACGTCGTGGTCGGCGAGATCGAGACGCACGGCCGCTACGACACCGCCGGCCTCCTCCTCGGGCTCGAGGTGCTGCCGCGTCGCGAGCTCCCCTACCGCGGCCGCGTCGTCGAGGAGTTCGATCTCGACGCGGCCCTCGCCCGCCGGCCGCGCATCCTCCTCCTCGACGAGCTCGCTCACTCCAACGCCCCCGGGGCGCGGCACCAGAAGCGCTGGCAGGACGTGCTCGAGCTCCTCGACGCCGGCATCGAGGTCTACACCACGCTCAACGTGCAGCACGTCGCGAGCCTGAACGACGTGGTCGCGCAGATCACCCGCATCCAGGTGCGGGAGACGGTCCCCGACTCGCTCCTCGAGCGCGCGGACGAGATCGAGCTCGTGGACCTCGCCCCGGAGGAGCTGCTCGAGCGGCTGCGGGAGGGGAAGGTGTACTTCCCGGAGCAGGCGGAGCGCGCCCGCGAGCACTTCTTCCAGCGGGGGAACCTCCTCGCCCTGCGCGAGCTCGCGCTGCGGCGGATGGCGGAGCGGGTGGACGCGGACGTGCTCGCCTGGCGCCGCGAGCACGGCGTCTCGGCGGGATGGGCCACCGCGGAGCGGGTGCTCGTCTGCGTCGGGCCCGCCCCCGACTCGGCGCGGCTCGTCCGGGCGGCCCGCCGGATCGCGGCGGGCCTCCGGGCCCCGTGGATCGCCGCGGCCGTGGAGGAGACCGGCCGGCCGCCGCTCGGCGACGAGGACCGGGACCGGCTCGAGTCGCACCTCCGCCTCGCGGAGGCGCTCGGCGCGCAGGTCGTCCGGCTCACCGGGGTGCGGATCTCCGACGCGGTCCTCGAGTGCGCGCGGCGCCGCAACGTCACCCGCATCGTGCTCGGCAAGCCGCGCCACCCGCGGCTGCGCGACGTCCTCCGCGGCTCGCTCGTCGACGAGATCATCCGCGGCTCGGGCGGGATCGAGGTGAACGTGGTCGCGGGGGACCCGGGTCCCGAGCGCGCGCCGGAGCCGCGCCCGGAGCAACGGGCGCAGCTGCTCGACCACGCGCGCGCCCTCGCGATCGTCGCGGCGACGACGGTCCTCGCCCTCGCCGTCCAGGCGCTCGTCGCGGTCCCGGACATCGAGATGCTGTTCCTCCTCGGGGTGATGGTCGCCGCGATCACCTGCGGGCGGGGGGCCTCGATCGTCGCCGCCTTCGCGTCGGTCCTCGCCTACGACTTCTTCTTCGTCCCGCCGGCCTTCACCCTCGCGGTCGCCGACGTCCGCTACTTCCTCACCTTCGCGATGATGTTCGGGGTGAGCGTGGTGATGGGCACGCTCGCGCGCCGCCTCCGCGAGCAGCAGCAGGCCGCGGTCGGGCGGGAGCGGACCACGTCCGCGCTCTACGCGCTCTCCCGCGAGCTCGGCGCGGCGCTCGACTCCGCCGGCGCCGCGGCCGTGTGCGTCCGCGCCGCCGCCGAGGCCTTCGACGCGGAGGCGGTCCTGCTCATCCGTCGCGAAGGCGACGAGCTCGAGCCGCTCGCGGCCTCCCCCCCGGACGCGCCGCTCTCGCCGGCGGAGCGGGCCGTGGCGCGCTGGGTGCTCGCGCACGGCGCGCCGGCCGGGCGCGGAACGGACACGCTCCCCGGGGAGCGCGTCGTCTGCACGCCGCTGCGCACGTTCGGCGAGGTCCTCGCGATCCTCGCCGTCCGACCGGCGCGCGAGCGCGGGCTCGGCGCCGAGCAGCGCTCCTTCCTCGAGGCGCTCGCGCGCCAGGTCGCGCTCGCCCTCGACCGGGTCCGGCTCGCGGACGAGGCGCGTCAGGCCGCGCTCCGCGCCAAGACCGAGGAGCTGCGCAGCGGCCTGCTCTCCTCCGTCTCCCACGACCTGCGCACCCCGCTCGCCGTCATCACCGGCGCCGGGACGATGCTCCGCGACGAGGCGACGCTCGACCCGGGCCTGCGGCGCGATCTGGTCGAGACCGTGTGCGAGGAGGCCGAGCGGCTCGAGCGGCTCGTCTCGAACCTCCTCGACATGACCCGCCTCGACTCGGGCACGGTGGCGCCGAAGCGCGAGTGGGTCCCGCTCGACGAGGTCGTCGGCGGGGCGCTCACCCGGCTCGAGCGGCGGCTCTCCGGGCGCCGGATCACCACCCGCCTCGCCGAGGACCTCCCCCTGCTCTCGATCGACCCGGTGCTCGTGGAGCAGCTGTTCGTGAACCTCCTCGAGAACGCCGCGAAGTACACTCCGCCCGGCTCCGAGATGGAGGTGGGCGCTCGGCGCGAGGGAGGGACCATCGTGGTGGAGGTCGCGGACCGCGGACCGGGGCTCCCGCCGGGCGACGAGGAGCGCGTCTTCGAGCGCTTCTACCGGGGCGCGCACGCGACCGTGCGCGGCGTCGGCCTGGGCCTCCCCATCGCTCGCGCCATCGCGCAGGCGCACGGGGGGCGGCTCGTGGCCGCGAGCCGGCCCGGCGGCGGGGCGGTGTTCCGGCTCATGCTGCCGGTTCCGACGGACGTGCCGACGACGCCGGGCGACGCGGGGGGAGGCGCGCCGTGAGCGACGTGGGCGATCCGCTGGTCCTCGTGGTCGAGGACGACGCGCAGGTGCGGCGCTTCCTGCGCGCCGCGCTCACCTCGCACGGCTTCCGGCTGGTCGAGGCGGAGACGGTCCGCGAGGGCGAGCAGCTCGCGACGAGCCACAACCCGGATCTCTTCCTCCTCGACCTCGGGCTGCCCGACGGCGACGGGATCGAGCTCGCGCGGCGCGTGCGGGAGTGGAGCCGGGCGCCGATCATCGTCCTCTCCGCGCGCGGCCGCGAGGAGGACAAGGTGAACGCGCTCGACGCGGGCGCGGACGACTACCTCACCAAGCCGTTCGGCGTGAACGAGCTGCTCGCGCGGCTGCGGGTCGCGCTCCGACACGCCCGGGCGACACCGACACCGGACCCGGTGCTCGAGGCGGGGCCGCTCCGAGTCGATCTCGCCCGCCGCGAGGTCACCGTGGACGGCCGGATGATCCGCCTCACCCCGACCGAGTTCAAGCTCCTCGCGCTGCTCGCGCGCCACGCGGGGAAGGTGCTCACGCACCGCCAGATCCTGCGGGAGGTCTGGGGTCCGAACGCGAGCGAGGCCCACTGGGTGCGGGTGCACATGGCGGAGCTCCGCAAGAAGGTGGAGCTCGAGCCCGCCCGTCCGCGGCTGCTCGTGACCGAGCCCGGGGTCGGCTACCGGCTGCGCGATCGCCTCGAGCCGTAGTCCGCGTCGCGCCAGGTCCCGATCCGCGCTGCGCGCATCGCGCCTCCGTCCGGCGGGGTCGGCGCGTCAGGCCGCGCGCGCCGCGCGCCCGAGCCCGATCGCCTCGGACGCGTAGATCGCCAGCGCGACCCAGATGCATGCGAACGCGAGCTGGTGCGCGGGCGTGAACGGCTCGCCGAAGAGCGCCACCGCGATCGCGAACTGCAGGGTCGGGTTCAGGTACTGGAGGAGCCCGACCGTCGCGAGGCGCAGCCGGATCACGCCGTTCGCCCACCACATCAGCGGGACGGCGGTGACGACGCCGCTCGCCGCGAGGAGCGAGGTCCGGAGCGGCCCGTCGCCGAAGTGGCTCCGTCCCGTGACGACGAGCCAGGCGAGGAACGCGACGGCCATCGGAGCCAGGACCGCGACCTCGCCGAGGAGCCCCGCTCGTGCGTCGACGGGCGTCTTCTTGCGGATGAGGCCGTACAGCCCGAACGTCGTCGCGAGCACGAGCGCGATCCACGGCACCCGTCCGGCGCGGACCACGAGCGAGAGGACGCCCACTGCTGCGAGGCCGATCGCGATCACCTGGCGGCGAGTCATCGTCTCGCCGAGGAAGACCACCCCGAGGAGCACGGAGAGGAGCGGGTTCACGAAGTAGCCGAGGCTCGCGTCGAGCACGTGCTCCGCGTTCACCGCCCAGATGTAGACGAGCCAGTTGCTCGAGATGAGCGTGGCGCTCACGGCGAGGCGGCCGACCGTCCCGGGCGTGAGCTGCCGGCGGACCTCGCGCCAGCGCCGGGTCGCGGTGAGGAGCACCACCATGAACGCCGCGGACCACGCGATCCGGTGCGCGAGCACCTCCGGCGCCGGCACGCCCGCGAGCGCCCGGAAGTAGAGCGGGAAGGCACCCCAGACCGTGAACGCGCCCACGGCGTACGCGACGCCGACCGCCGCGGATCGCCTGGCGTCGCGATCGGGCACGCTCGACGGTCCCCGCGCGCTCGACGCGCGCGGGAGGCTCACCGCGACTCGCCGCCGCTCGGCGTGCCGCCGCTTGGCGTGCCGCCGCTCGGCGTGCCGCCGCTTGGCGTGCCGCCGCTCGGCGTGCCGCTCGGCGTGCCGCCCGGCGTGCCGCCGCCCGGCCCACCGGGTCCGCGTCCGCCGCCCGGGCCACGACCGCCGCCGGGCCCGCGCCCGCCGCCCGGCCCGCGGCCGCCGCCACCCGGGCGACGCGCGCCGAAGCCGGGGCGCCCGCCCTCCTTCTTGCGGTCCTCGCGGAGCGAATCCATCGAGAAGCCGCCGCTCGTCGGGGCGCCCTTCCCGCCGCCGCCACCACCGCGGCCGCCGGCGCCCCCCCCGCCGCCGCCACCGCCGCCGCGGCCCCCCCGGCCTCCGCGGCCGCCGCGCTCTTCGCGCCCACCACCGGTCTGCTGGCGCATCGACTGCGGGAAGACGTCCACGAGGTACTGGTGGCCGCCCGCGGTGGTCGCGCCCGCGACCGTCTCATCCGGCGCGAAGACGCGCACGAGGCGGACGTCCGCCGCGCGCCGGCCCACGACCTCGACCGCCTCGCGGAGCATCGCGAGCCGGTCGCCGGAGAGGCCCGTCGCCTTCGCCACCGCCTCGTCGAGCGCCTTCTTCACGGCCTCGCTCTCGGCGGGCTTCGCTGCCTCCGCCTTCTTGGCGGGCGGGGCGGGCGCTTCCGCCGGCGCGGCGGCAACCTCGGCCCCCTCGGCCTGCGCGGGCTCATCTGCTGCCGGAGCGGCCTCGGGAGCGGCGGCGTCCTCCGCGGGCGCGGCCGCCTCCGCCGACGCGGCGCCCTCCGCGGGCGGGGCCGCCTCCGCCGACGCGGCATCGGCCGCGGGCGCCTCCACGGGCGCGGGCGCCTCGGCCGGCGTGGGCGCAGGCTCGGCCGCGGGGGGCGGCTCGTCCTTCGGCAGGGTGCGACGCGCGTCCGCCACCGCGGCCGCGGCCGCACGGACGAGCGAGCCGGACAGCTCGGTCAGGGTCTTCATGTGTTCCTCCAAGTCGAGAGCGCCACCCGGCGAGCCGGGGGGCGGATTGAAGCCAGAAGCGGAGCGCTACTCCTCGTCGTCGCCGGCGCCGAGCAGCGCGGCGAGGCCGGTACCGCCCTTCCCCGACCCGAGCTTGCGGACCGCGTCGAGGTGGTGAAGCAGGAGCGCGCGGTTGTCCCCGACGGACAGGTTCTGCATCTCGAGCGCGCCGATCCGGTCGAGCGGCGTGAACGCCGGCTCCTCCACCCGCTCCATCGAGAGCTTGTGGGGCGCGTAGCTCATGTACTCCGCCTTCGTGTCGAGGAGGCTCCAGTCGTCGCCGCGACGCAGCTCGAGCGTCACCTCGCCGGTCACGGACGGCGCGACCCAGCGCGTGAGCGCGTCGCGCAGCATCATCGCCTCCGGGTCGTACCACTTGCCCTCGTAGAGGAGCCGGCCGAGCCGCCGCCCCTGCACGAAGTAGACGTCGAGCGTGTTCTCGTTGTGGATCGCGGAGAGGAGCCGCTCGTAGCCGACGTGGAGGAGCGCCATCCCGGGCGCCTCGTAGATCCCGCGGCTCTTCGCATCGACGACCCGGTTCTCGATCTGATCGCTCATCCCGAGGCCGTGGCGCCCGCCGATCCGGTTCGCCTCGAGGAAGAGCTCGTAGGTCGAGCCGAACCGCTTGCCGTTCAGCGCCACCGGGACGCCCTGCTCGAAGGCGACCGTGACCTCCTCCGGCGCGATGGCGACCTCGGGGCGCCAGTGCGCGACGCCCATGATCGGGTTCACGATCCGCATCCCCTTGTCGAGGTGCTCGAGATCCTTCGCCTCGTGGGTCGCGCCGAGCACGTTGGCGTCGGTCGAGTACGCCTTCTCGGTGCCCATCTTGTAGGGGAGCTTGCGGCGCTCGAGGTACTCGCTCATCTCCTTGCGGCCGCCGAAGGCGGAGACGAAGGCCTGGTCGAGCCACGGCTTGTAGATCTTGAGATCGGGGTCGACGAGGATCCCGTAGCGGTAGAACCGCTGGATGTCGTTCCCCTTGTGCGTCGACCCGTCGCCGAAGACGTGGACGTGGTCGTCGCGCATCGCCTGGACGATCGCGGTGCCGGTGACGGCGCGGCCGAGCGGCGTGGTGTTGAAGTACTTCTTGCCGCCGGTCGAGACGTGGAACGCGCCCGCCTGGATCGCGGCGATCCCCTCGCGGACCATCGCCGCGCGGCAGTCGACGAGCCGCGCCTTCTTCGCGCCGTGCTGCAGCGCGACGGGCGGGATGTCGGCGGGGTTCGCCTCGTCGGGCTGCGCGAGGTCGGCGGTGTAGGCGTGGACGGCCATGCCCTGCTCCGCCATCCAGGCGACCGCGCAGCGGGTGTCGAGGCCGCCGCTGAACGCGATGCCGATGGGCGTGCCCTCGGGCGGGAGCGACTTGAAGATGCGGCTCATGCCGGCGGGAAGTAGCAGAACTTCCGCCGCGGTTCCAGCGACGCGTGCGGCGCGCGGCCGCTCGCCTGCCCGCCCCACGCGCCCCGCCCGGGCGGAGCGGGGCGCCCCGGTTTGGGGCAAAGTACCGGGAGGGCGACCCCGCGAGGGTCCCCGCCGGAGGGAAGGCAGCGAACATGGCCATCGTCAGCTCGAAGAAGGGCGTCATCGGGATCCTCACCGGCGGCGGCGACGTGCCGGGCCTCAACCCCGCCATCCGCGCGGTCACCATCGCCGCGCGAAGGGAGGGCTACGAGGTCGTCGGCATCCGCCGGGGCTGGAACGGCCTCGTCGAGATGCTCCCCGACAAGCAGGCCGACAACTCCCAGCACTTCCAGGTCCTCACCCCCGAGGTCGTGAATCGCGCCGGGCGCACGGGCGGAACGTTCCTGCACACCTCGCGCACGCGGCCGAGCCACATGAGGAAGAGCGAGATCCCGGCGCACCTCCGGGACGCCTACGGCGCCGAGGAGAACGACGTCACCCCGCACGTCCTCAAGAACCTCGAGTACCTCGGGATCGACTACCTCATCCCCATCGGCGGCGACGACACCCTCTCCTACGGCGTCGAGCTCTACCGCAAGGGCGTGAAGGTCATCGCGATCCCGAAGACGATGGACAACGACGTCCCCGGGACCGACTACTGCATCGGCTTCTCGACCTGCGTCACCCGCACCATCGAGATGGTGAACCGGCTTCGCACCAGCGCCGGCTCCCACGAGCGGTTCCTCGTGATCGAGGTGTTCGGCCGCTACGCCGGGTACACCGCGCTCCTGCCGACGATGGCCGGCGCCGCGAACCGGTGCGTCATCCCCGAGTCCCAGTTCGACATGGAGAAGCTCACCGAGATCATGGTCGAGGACCGGAACCGGAACCCGTCCAAGTACTCCGTGCTGCTCGTCTCCGAGGGCGCGATGTTCAAGGGCGGCGAGATGGTCTTCCAGAACGAGGCGAAGGACGCCTACGGGCACGCGAAGCTCGGGGGCATCGGCGACCTCGTCTCGGCCCACCTGCACGACCTCTCCGCCAAGTACAACGGGGGCCGCAAGGTCGAGACCATCACCCAGAAGCTCGGCTACCTCGTGCGCGGCGGCGATCCGGACGCGATCGACTCCATCGTGCCGATGGCCTACGGCAACCTCGCGCTCGACCTCCTCCTGAAGGGCATCCACGGCCGGCTCGTGGTCCTCAAGAACGGCCGGTACGACAACGTCCCCCTCGACGTGGTCACGTCCTCGAAGAAGATCGTGAACGTGAAGAAGCACTACGACGTGGAGCGCTACCGGCCGGCCTACCGGAGCTTCGAGATGAAGCCGCTCTTCCTCGTGACAAGCGAGGACTAGGCGAATCGCGTTCGGCGCGGTGATCCTGACGCGGGGGATGCTCTTCGCCGGGATGTGAGCCGGGGCCGACCGCGGCTATCCGCGCGGCGAGAGCAGCGGCTTCGCGTCCTCGAGGAACGGCCGGGCCGCGTCCGCGTAGCGCGCCCGCTTCGCCCGCAGCTCGTTCACGAGCTCGAGCCCGGTCCGGTCGCAGGGCGGGAGGTCCACCTTCGACTCGCCGAGCGGCGTCACGCGCTCACCCCAGCGGACGAGGTGCGCGCACCAGGTGAGGCCGGCGCCGAACGCAGGCATGAGGAGGTGCGCGCCGGGCCGGACCCGCCCCTGCTCGAGCGCCTCGACCAGCGCCACCGGAACGGTCGCCGCGGACATGTTCGCGTAGCGATGGACGTTCACGAACACCCGGTCCTCGGCGACGCCGAGCCGCTTGCCGACCGCGTCGATGATCCGCCGGTTCGCCTGGTGCGGGACGACGAGGTCCACGTCGGCGGCGCCGAGGCCGCGCTTCGCGAGCGCCTCCTCGCCGGCGGCCGCCATCCCGAGCACCGCGCGCTTGAAGATCTCCTGCCCGTCGAAGTTCCAGCGGGTGTGGCCGTAGGGGATCCCGAGGTTCGCGTAGCGGGCGCCGGCGCCGCGGATGTCGAGCGCCGCGCGCGACTCGCCGTAGCAGCCGAGGCGCTCGGCGACGAGCCCCTCCTCGCGGTCGCTCGCCTGGATCACCACCGCGCCGCAGCCGTCGCCGAAGAGGACCGCGGTGTTCCGGTCGGTCCAGTCGACGAAGGGGGACGGCACCTCCGCACCGATGATCACCGCGGCGCGGACGACGCCGGTGCGGACGAGCCCGGTCGCGCAGGAGAGCCCGTAGAGGAAGGAGGTGCACGCGGTGTTGAGGTCCATCGCGGCGGCGTTCCGCGCCCCGAGCTTGTGCTGGACGCCGGAGGCGACGTTCGGCGCAAGCTCGTCCCCGATCGTCGAGCCCACGATCACGAGCTCGATCGCCTCGGGCGCGAGCCCCGCGCAGGCGACCGCGCGCGCGGCGGCAACGTGGGCGAGCTCCCCCACGCTCACGTGCGAGATCCGGCGCTCCTTCATGCCGGTGCGGCTGTGGATCCACTCGTCGTTCGTGTCGAGGAACGTCGAGAGGTCGTCGTTCGTGAGGACGGCGGGAGGGAGGCACTTCCCCCACCCCGTGATGGCCGCGTGTGTCATCGCCCCTCCGGTCGAGAGGGTCGGCATTCTGCCGGCGGCGCCCGCGCCCGGTCAATGCGCGGCGCGCCGCGACGGTGCGCCGAGGCAGGCTACCCGCCGTGCCCCGCGGCGCCCGGCGGCGGCGCCGCATGCCCCGACGGTCCGCCCGAGGAGGGCATGCCGTGACCGGACGGGAGCGGCTTCGCCCCCTCGGAGAGCGACTCCGCCTCCTGCTCGCTCGCCTTCACGAACGCGGCCATCGTCGCGGGATCCCGCTCGATGCGCGACACCCCGCGCAGCCGGGTCGTCCAGAGCGCGAGCGCGTCCTCGAGCCGCTTCCGCTTGAGCCTCTGGAGCACCTCCTCGCGCACCTGCTCGTAGGGCCGCGGCTGGGACGGGACGATCCGGCGCACCTTCACCACGTGGAACCCGCCCTTGCCGGCGATGGGCTCGGTGGTCTCGCCCTCCTTCAGCTCGAACACCGGCTCGAACCCCGGCGGGCACTCGCTCCGGGTCACGGCGCCGAGGTCCCCGCCGATCGCCTTGCTCTTCTCGTTCGCCGAGCGGGTCTTCACCACCTCCTCGAAGGAGGTGCCCGCGGCGAGGAGCGCCTTCACCGCCTTCGCCTCCTCCTCGGTCGCGACCTGGACGTGCGAGACCTCGCGCGACTCCGGGAGGGCGAACGCCTCGGGCTTCGCGTCGTAGAAGGCGCGGGCATCCGCGTCGGTCGTGGTCACGTCCTTCGCGACGTACTCGGCGAGCACCACGTCGACGCAGATCTTGTCGCGCCGCTCGGTCACCGCCTGCGCCACGGCCGGATCCCTCGCGTAGCCGCGCGCGGCTGCCTCGAGCCGGACGAGCCGCGCGTGGGCGCCGTCCTTCGTGAGCAGGCGGACGATGCGTCCGTAGCGGGCCGGCGGCAGCGCCGCGAGCGCCTTCGCGTCGACGTTCGCGCCGAGCTCGCCGAGGGAGAGGCTCCCGCCCTTCCACCGCGCGACCACCTGCTCGGCGTCGGGATCCTTCTTCCCCGCGTCGCCGGCCGCCGCGACGCGGACGAGGTCCTGCGGCGCCGGCGCCTCGAGCACCTCGAGCGCCCACCGCTCCGCGAGCGCCGCCCGCAGCTTGCGATCGAGCGCCTGGCGGCGCCGGCCCTCGAGCGTGGCGCGGATGTTCCCCGTGACGGCCTTCACCTCGGGCTTGGTGATGGGCGACCGCTCCTCCACCTTCAGGAGCTCCCACCCGTCCGGCGTCTCGAACACGGGGGTGAGCGCACCGGTCGTCGCCGCGAACGCCGCCGCCTCCCACTCCGGCGAGCGGCCGCCCCAGCCGATCCGCTTCGCGAGCCCGCCGTACACGTGCGTGGGCGCGATCGAGACCTCGCGGGCGACCGCGTCGAACGGCTCGCCCGCCTCGATCCGCGTGCGCGCCCGCTCCGCCTCCTCGCGCGTGTCGCACCGGATCTCGCGCGCGTCGAGGAGCTCCGTCGCTCCGTCGTAGACCGCGTTCACCTCGTCGTCGGTCGCGTTCGCCGGCCGCTCCACCTCGACCTCGACGAGGTGTCGCGCCGACTCCGCCGCCTCGAGCTCCGCCACCTCGGCGCGCACGTCGGCGCGGCCCGGGATCCCCATGCGCCGCGCCTCCTGGAGCAGGAGGCGCTTGTCCACGAGCTTCTCGAGGAACGCGCGCGCCTCGCTCTCGCCGGCGACGAGGAACTTGGTGTGCCCCTCGTGGCTCGCCCCGAACTCCCGGCGCAGCTCCGGGACCGTGATCGCCTCGCCGTTCACGCGCGCGAGGACGGCATCGGCGGGGGGCCGCGTGGAGGCTCGGGGCCCCGCACAGGCGGCGGCGAGGACGGCGAGGAGCATCGGCGTATGGGTCTTCATGGCTCTCCTTCGTTCAGTTCCAGAGGGTACCGACCAGCTCGTCCACGACGCGGTCGGCGAGGCTCATCACGTCGCGGATCGGCGCCGGACGGAGGGGCGCGTCGTAGTCGCTGGCGCGGCGGTCGTCGTAGGCGGTCCAGAGAATCCGGCCGGTGTCGGCGTCGAGCAGGGTCATCTCCAGCGCGACCCGCGCGTCTCCCACCGGCGACGCGGCGGAGGGCTCGAAGGCGAGGACGGTGGTGCGCAGGAAGAGGCGGGTCCCCACCGCCGGGGCGAGCCGCTTCACGTCGTCGGCGTCGAGCCGCCGGGAGAGCCGGAGGTCGGACTGCACCGCGGCCCGCCGGAGCGCGTCCGGCTCGACGAGCGCGACCCCGCGCTGCGCGCCGGCGCGGACGGCGAGGAGCTCGGCGACGAGGCGCGGCGCGAGCGGCTCCGCGCTGTAGTTCGTGGGCGAGAGGATCGCGATGGCCGCGCCCCGCCCCGCGCCGCGGGCCCGGTACGAGACCGGGCCACCGCGCGCGAAGAGCGTCCCGCCGGCGCCGCCCGGGCGCGCGGTCCGGTCCCCTCGCCCGTCCGGGATGCCATCGGCGAGGCGCCGGGCCGCCTCCGCGATCGCCTCGGGGAGGCTCCCCACCTTCCGTGGCGCGAGGAGGCCTCCGCCGCGCTCCTCGCGGACGATCGCGACGTCGCTCCAGGTGAGCCGCCCGCCCGGCCCGACGAGCCGCGCCTTCACGGCGACGAAGAGCGGCCGCTCGCTCGCGGCGAGGACGTGGCCGAAGAGGACCCGGGTCGCGCCGGTCTCGGCCAGGAGCCGGTCCAGCGCCTCGGGAGGGAGCGAGTCCACCCAGCGGATCCGCTCGCGCTCGAGGAACCCCTCGACCGCGGCTTGCGCGACGATCGCGTGGTGCCGCGCGGCGAGCCGGTCCGCGAGCGCGCGGGAGAGCTCGTCGCCGACCCGCACCCGCGAGGTCTCCTCGAACGGCATCACCGCGACCCGCGCGTCCGCCCGCGCGGCGAGCGGCGCGGCGACGGCGACGGCGAGCGCGAGCGCGAGCGGCGACCCGATCCGCACCCGCTCACCGCCCGATCGTGCGGATGGCCTCGCGCAGCGCCGCCGCGACGACCTCGGTGGAGGAGGCGGGGGCGAGCCCGAGGAAGCGCGAGCCGAAGGTCGCCCCGTTCCGCTGGCGCGTCGCCGACCAGACCGTGGTGCCCGTCGCGGTCTCGACGAGCTTCAGCTGGACGGTGACCGACGGCGGGGCCCCCTGCGCGCCGCGAGGCTCGGCGAGCTCGAGGACGGTGCCGAGGACGAGGCCGTCGGCCTGGAGCGCCTTCCCGACCCGCTGCACGTCCTCCGGGGACATCGCGCTCGGCGAGTCGATCTTCTCGTCGCGCAGCACGCGGACCACGCGCCCGGGCTCGACCACGTCGAACGCGCCGGCCTCGAGCAGCTCCGCGACGAAGATCCGCTGCACCTTCTCCCCGGCGAGCCGCTCCTCGCTGATGTTGTCGAACGGCAGCACCGCCACCCGCCGCATCGACGAGAGATCCGCGCGCCGGTTCGTGTAGTGCGGCGTCGAGCCCGCGCAGCCGGCCGCGAGGAGGGCGGCGGCGGCGAGGAGCGCCGTTCGTGCGGCGCGCGGCGGGGAGCGGAGCAAGATCAGGTCCGGAGCGTGAACGCGAGGAAGTACAGGCGGGTGTGGGTGAGCGGCGGCGGGTCGCGGCGGATCGTGTCGGTGAAGCTCCCGTCCAGCGAGGCGTGGCGGTTGACCCGCCAGCTCGGCTGGACGAGGACGCGGGCGAGGTGGGTCCCGTTGAACGCGTCGAGCGACTCGTCGTAGACGAGGGCGAGCCGGAAGGCTCCGCCGGGGAACGGATCGAGCGCGACCCGGTACTGCTGCGCGAGGCCCGCGCGCTCCCCGATCTCGAGCCAGCTCAGGGTCGCGCCGAGCTGGAGCCGTTCGCTCGCGCGCCAGGCGCCGGTGCCTGCGTAGATCCGCGACGCGGGCGCCTGCGGGAAGAGGACCGTCGCGCTCGCCGGTTGCGAGACGGTGCCGGTCTGGACCGAGGCGCTCGCGCCGAGGCTCAGGGACGGGAGGAGGCGCGCGGAGAGGCCTCCGCCGGCGGAGAGGCGCTCGGTCTCCACCGGCCCCGGCTCGGTCACGTCCCGGTCGACGCCGGCGCTCCCCGAGAGCTCGAGCGTGGACGGCAGGAGGACCACCGAGGCGCCGGTGCGGGCGCCAACCGACACGAGCGAGTCCACCGCGCCGTGCTCCTCGAGCCGGTGCCCCTCCGCGGTGAGCGTCACGGGGTCGGCGACGCGCAGGCTCACGGTCGCCGTGGTCTGCGAGCCGAGGCGCGTGTCCGCCGAGGTGGCGCGCGCGCCGCGGAGCTCGCCGGTGAGCGACACGCCGACCCGGTCCTCGAACGGGCCGAGGCTCGCGGTCCCCAGGGTCTGCCAGCTGCTCGAGTCGAAGGCGCTCCCGGCCGACGACTGCACGGCCTGCGAGACCGTTCCGCCGAGGCTGAGCCGGACCTTCGGGTGTGGCGCCGCGGTGGCGTTCACCGAGCCGGCCTGCACGAGCGTGGTGGAGGTCGTGGTGCTGAGCGGCCGCGCCAGGACGTGCTCGAACGCCTGGAGCTCGGTGACGAGCGCCTCGGTGGTGCTCGTCCCGAAGTTCACGAGCTTGAGGTAGCGGGTTGTGACCGGCGGGAAGCTCGCCTCGAATCGGCTCAGGCTGGGGTCGAAGGTGGTCGAGGCGCCGCCGACGGGGTTCCAGAGGAGGCCGTCGTTGCTCGACCAGGCCGACCAGACGATCCCGCCGGCATAGGTGGACGGATACCCCGTGGAGGTCCGGACGTGGACGCGGAGCGCGTCGATGGAGACGAGGCGGCCCATGTCGACGCCGAGGTTCTGAAAGGAAACGCCGTCGGGCCCGAGCGAAATTCCGCTGGAGACCTCCACGTTTCCGTCCACGAGGGCCGGCGCGGGGACGAGCGGGCGCCCGGTCGTGTCGCTCGGCCGGTCGGTGACGCCGTACAGCCCACGCGACGGGAAGCGCTGAACCGGCGAGGAGACCGCGACCCCGGAGAGCGACTGCTGCTCGACGTCGGTGAACGACACCGTGTAGCTGCCGCCGATCGACCCCGTCCGGCCCAAGGGCCGCTCGACCAGGATGGAGGCCCGCGGCTGGAGCGTGCGGGTGGTGAGCCCGGTGGCGGAGTCGGTGAGCCAGTCCGCCTGCGCGCCGGTGGAGAGCCGGAGCGGGCCCGCGCCGTGTTCGAGGGTGAGCTGTGCGACGGTGTCGCGGATCTCGGCGTCGAGCGCGAGATCCTGGCTCGTCTGCCGCCAGACGGAGAGCCGTGCGCTCGGCAGGCCGTCCTGCGTGTAGCTCGCGTCGGCGTGGAGCCGCTCCACCAGGGTGCGGCCGGTCTCGCCGCCCGACGACGCGGAGCGCTGCCAGGCGAGATCGTAGCCGGCGTCGAGCTCGACCGGCTGGACGCGGTAGCGGGCCTCGAATCGCGGCTGCACGAGCTGCGAGTCGCTCGAGGCGAGGGTGGGCTCCCGGACCGTGCCGCGCGTGTCGTCGACGCGGACCTGGGCGGTCGCGCCGAGCGCCTGAGACAGGTCGAGGTGGAGCCTCCCCTCGTACGTCTCCTGGAACGTGCGAGCGGCGACGCCGGGCGCGTCGAGCCCGGAGTACTGCAGGGTCGCGCGGCCCGCGAGGAGGTCCTCCCCGGCGGCGGCGGCGCGGGGCCCGAGCGTCGCGAGCAGGACCGTGAAGAGGACCGCCGCCGCGAGCGGCCGCCGGGTCGGAGCTGGGGTTGGAGGGATCACGCGCGCCGGCCTCACCTCGGGTAGCCGGCGACGTAGTTGGAGGCCGCGGGCGTCCGGGCGTGGCAGGTCGCGATGCAGCTCCCGCCCGTCGGGGTCTGCGCATAGGCCGCGAGCCCGGGCACGCGGCCCGTCGCGACGAGCGCCGGCTGCGACGGGCTCCCGTGCGACTCGTGGCAGGCCGCGCAGGCCGCGCCCGCGCTCGCGTGCGCGGCGTGGAGCCGGAAGCGCGAGTACTCCCAGGCGGCGCCGCCCGCCGGGTCCGCGTAGGTGGCGTACGTATGGCAGCGGAAGCAGAGGTCGGTCGGCATCGCCCGCTGCGAGCCGGGCCCGACGACGTGGCGCGCCTTGAGCAGCCACCGCTCGCTCGAGCCGTGGACCCCGGCCTGGCTCGGATCGTCGGAGCCGTGGCAGTCGCTGCAGAGCACGAGCCGGTCCGGCGACCAGCGCGGCGTGAACGCCCGGAAGTCCACGCCGCGGTTCCGGCCCTGCGCCTCGACCGGGTGGAAGGACGCGTTCGCGGGGTTGAGGAGCGTGCCGAGGTCAGCGGCCCCGGGCCGGCGGCCGCGCGTCGCGCCCGAGTGGCACTTGAAGCAGACCTCGTACTCGAGCACCGGGCTCGGGTCGGTCGAGTCCACGCGCGCGTAGACGGGCTGCGCGCCGGCAGGCCCGTTCTGCGGGCGCACCCGGGCGACGCCTGCGAGCCGCGCCGACGCCTCCGGCGCCTGGGGCGAGCCCGCGTCCGGGCGGACGACGTGCGGGTCGTGGCACTCCGAGCACGCGACCGCACGGGAGCCGGACGCGGCGCCGTGGCGGTAAGGCTTGCGGAACTGGGCCGCGACGTCCACGCGGCCGCCGTTGCCGTGGCAGGCGAGGCAGAGCGCCTCGCCCCGGACCACCGTCATCGCGGGGATCCGCCCCTGCCCGTCCACCGCGCCGTGCGGGTCGTGGCAGGTGGCGCACGCGCCGGCCTCGCGCCGCTGGCGCCGCGGCGGCTTCGGGCCGGGCCAGGTCACCGCGGCCGGGCCGCCGTGCGCGGAGCGCTCGTAGAGCGCCATGCCCAGGAACGACGATCCGGGAGCCGGGGTGCGGTGGCACTCGGCGCAGAGCTCGTTGGGCGAGCCCGCCGTGCGGCCGTCGCGGCGCGTCCCGTGGCAGTGGAGGCACGCGCCCGGCGCGAGCCGGGGATCGCGGCGCACCTGCGCGTGGGCGGACGCGGCGACCCGCCCGCTCGCGGCGCGCGCCGGGCCGGCGAGGGGGACGGCGGCGAGCGCCGCGAGGAGGATCGCGCGGGCCGGGCTCACTGGACGTGGCACTGCATGCAGAGGGTGTTCGGGCCGTTCGGCTGGCGGAGCGCGTCGGTCGTGGAGCCGTGGCCGTAGTGGCACGTCATGCACTCGATCCGGTCGTCCGAGGACGGGATCCTCGGGTCGGTCGGGTTCTCGACCGGGACCCGCACGCCGGTCGCGGCGGACCAGGCGTCGAACGACGCGATGGTCGAGCCGAAGATCGTCTTGTCGTTCGAGTGCGCAGCGTGGCCGGAGGGGGCCTGGTCGTGGCAGTCGACGCACCACGCGGTCATCCCGCTCCGGTAGACGAGGTTCGACCCGTCGTACACGTCGGCCGGGTTCGTGCCGTCCGGCCGCTTCACCTGGTCGACCGACAGGACGAGGTCGGGATCGACGCTCCCGCCCGGGCGGAACCTCAGGTTTCGGTAGTTCCCGTTGCCGTGCGAGTCGTGACAGCTCGAGCAGGTGAGCGTCATCTGCTTCGAGCCGAGCGGGACCTGCTGCGCCGTGCCGAGGAGGAGGTGGCCGAAGCCGGCGCTGCCGTCGCGGCTCGCGAAGGTCCCCGCGGCGGGGTTCGACGCGTAGCCGACCGGTGCGAGGACGTCGGGGGCGCCGGGCTGCGAGCCGTCGTGGCAGGCGAGGCAGAGCGAGAGCTGGTCGGCGCCGCGCAGCAGGTAGGTGGTGAGTGCCGGGGAGGCGTCGTACCTCATCGGCCCACCGTTGCTGCTGTTGTGGGTCGTGTGGCAGTCGGTGCAGAGGAGGAGCGCCCCCTGATGCCAGTCGCCCGCCCCGCCGCGGCGCGGCGCGAGCGCGAGGAGGAGCAGGACCGCGGCGACGAGCGCCGCGCGTGTGGGAATCCGCGAGAGCAAGGCGCCTCGAAAACAAGCGAGGGGGGACCGAGGATTCCGGTCCCCCCTCCAATGGTGAAGCGTGCGCTCGGTCGTTACTTCACGACGCCCGAGAGCGGGCCCGTGTACGTCTCGACGTTCGACGTGCCCTGGCCGTGGCACTGGTTGCACAGGTTCGCGTAGCGGCCCGTGCCGTTCTCGACGTCGGTCGCGGCGGCGAGCGTCACGTTGCCCGCGATGAAGCGGAGGCCGAAGCCGTTCGTCGACCCGTGGGCGTTGTGGCAGCTGACGCACATCGGGGCGGCGTTGATGAAGTCGCCCGCGTTCTTCTGAGCGGCCTTCACCTTCGTGGTCTTGCCGTTGAAGGCGGTGGCGCTGGTGTGCCCGGCCGCGCCGTAGAGGCCGACCTGGACGCCCGACGTCGGGTGCCGCGTGAACGCCTCGTAGCCGGTGGTCGCGGTGGCCTTGCCGCCGACGCCCGCGCCCGTCGCGCCGTCACCCACCGCGCCGGCCGTCGGCGCGCCGTGGAAGTTCGGGTGGCAGAGCGCGCAGAGGTTGTTCATGCGGTTCGCGTACGCGATCCCGCCGACCGTCTGCTGCGAGTAGGAGATGTTCCGCATGTCGTAGTAGCCGCCGAACGCGCCGTCGATCTGGGGGAGGTAGTGCACCGTCCCGATCGCGTTCGGGTCGATCGCGGCCGTCGCGATCCGGATCGTCACGTCCTTGGTCAGGTCGGTCGTGGTGTCCGACGAGTCCTTGATGACGAACGTCGGCTGGCTGTCCGCGACGGAGCGCGAGCCGAGGTTGCGGTAGCTGTTCGCGAGACCGTGCTGGATGTGGCAGTCGAAGCAGCGGAGGCCATTCGCCATCGCCGTGCCGCCCGGAGGCGTGGCGGCGCCCTGGTCGATGGCGTGCCCCTTGTAGAGCTCGTGACCGGCGCTGCCGTTCGGGATGGAGCCGCCCGACCGGGCGTAGTTGTTCGAGTTGTCGCCGACGACGTCGGGCGCGAACGTCTTGCCGTCGTGGCAGGCCATGCACGACTCGCTCTCGGCGCCCTTGAGCAGGTACTGGTAGACGGTGTTCTGGGCGAACTGCCAGTCGCCACCGAGCTGCGCGCTCGCCGGGCCCGGGCTTCCGAGCGCCGTGGCGTTGCCGAACCCGTGGGACTGGCTGCCGTGCATCGAGTGGCAGTCGTAGCAGAGCAGGTACTTGCCGACGTGGTACTCGCCGGCCGACGCGACCCCGCCGAACACCAGCATGGCGGCCGCGACCATCAGCTTCTTCATCACGGTGATGCTCCTTTATGGTGGTGCTACATCCTGGTGCGAATTGCACCCGCTGGGTCGCCATAGCATCAGCCGTACCAACCAAGATCCCACGATTCGGGCCTTTTTCGTTGGGTGCGACCGTTTGCCATGGGGGTTAAGTCGCACCCACCGCATCCTACATGCCAGCTCCAATGCCCCATCGACACGGGAACCCCTTGAGCCGCGCTGCGATCATGACTTCGCCGGCGACCGGAGGTGGGTGGGGCAAGACCCCCACTGCGAACGAAGGTCGGAAACACGGACCGAGGGTTTGACCCGTGCCGCGCAGCCGCCTTACGGCGCGGGGGGCGACGAGACGGGCGCCGGCGGCGATGGCGGCGGCGGGGGCGGCGCAGGAACGGTCACGCGGAACCGCTGCACGCGCCCGTTCACCTTCTCGAGGACGAGGAGCGCGCCCTCCGAGTCGAAGGCGAGCTGCGCAGGGTACCCGAGCTCGCCGAGGAGCCGCCCCCGGCCGCCGAAGCGGCCCAGGAACTGCCCGTCGGGCGCGAACACCTTCACCTCGTGGCGGAGCGCGTCCGCGACGAACACGTCGCCGCCCGTCCCGACCGCGAGGCCGGAGGGGAGCGAGAAGGAGTCCGGGCCCATGGCGTGCTCGCCCCATCCGTGCAGGAAGCGGCCGCGCCGGTCGAACACCTGGACCGCGGTCGCGACCTGGTCGAGCACGTAGACCTCGTCCTGGTCGGTCGTGATCGCGATGATCGCCTGGAACTGCCCGCGGTCGTAGCCGACCGAGCCGAACCGGGCCACGAGCTTCCGCGCCTCGTCGTAGACGAACACCTCGCAGAGCTTGTGCTCCGCGACGTAGAGCCAGCCCTGCGCGTCCACGTGGAGCGCGGAGAGGACGACGTCCTTGCGCTCCGCCAGCCCGGGGAGCTTCACCTCGCCGAGCGGGACGCCGCGGTAGCTGAACTCGCGCACGCGGGTCCGGTCCTGGTCGAGGACGTAGACGTGGTGGCTCCGCGGGTCCACCGCGATCGCGAAGGGGGCGTCGAGGAGCCCGGCGCCGAACGTGAAGAGCGGCGCGCCGCGCGCGTCGAAGATCCCGATCCGCCGGCCGTCGGTGTCGGCGACGAGGATCTCGCGCTCGACCGGATCGAAGACGAGCCCGAGCGGCGACGAGAGCCAGCCCTCGTAGGTGTGCTCGCCGAACACGGCCTCGGACTCGACCACCGGCATCCGCGGCGTCCGGGGACGCACGGTGGCCGACGGGGGCGGATCCTCGGCACGCGCGGAGCCGGGCCCGAGCGCCGGCCCCGCCGCGGCGAGGGCCGCGGCGAGCACGAGCCGCCCTCCCCTCATCGATGCGCGCCCCCGCCCGAGCCGCCCGAGCCGCCCAGCGCGCGCATCGTCCCGTCTTCGCGGCCGCCGTGGCAGCGCACGCACAGGTCGCGCTTGCCGTCGGCGACGAGGATGAACCGCTGCGGCGTCCCGTGCGGCCCGTGGCAGGAGAGGCAGGTCATCTCCTCCTTCGTGCGCGGGTCGTTCACCCCCTTGCCGAAGGGGTGCGTGAACTTCGCGTGGGTCTTGTGGCAGGTGGCGCAGAGGTCCACCTTCGCCGCCGCCAGGAGCTTCGGCTGGTCCGACTGGTGCGGGCGATGGCAGCTCGTGCAGCGGCCGCCGTTCGCGCGGAGCGGGTGGATCGAGCGCGAAGCGTCCATGTGCTTCTTCACCTCGTCGTGGCAGTCGAGGCACCGCTCGCGCTCGCTCCCGCGCACGAGCCCCTTCTCGTCCGCCGCGTGCGGGGTGTGGCAGTTGAGGCAGTCGTCCTTCGCCGCCTCGTGCGCGCCCGGCTTGCCGAGGGCGTCCTTCACGCTCGAGTGGCAGGTCACGCAGAGCGCCGGGCTCCTCGCGACGAGCGCGGCGGGCTTCGCCCCCTTCGCGACGTGGCACCGGTCGCAGGCCTGAAGCACGCGGTGCGGCGCGGAGCGGACGAGCTTCGGCTGGCTGGAGCCGTGCGGGTTGTGGCAGGTCGCGCAGCCCGCCTGCTCCACCGGGAGCCCCCGGTGCGCGGCCACGAGCTTCTTCTCGCTCGCGTCGTGGCAGGTGGCGCAGAGCGCGCGCGGCGCCTTCACCAGCTGGGCCGGGTTCGCGGAGGCGTGCGGGTCGTGGCAGTCGCCGCAGGCGCCGTCCGAGAACGGCGGGTGGACCGACTTCGCCTGGAGGAGCGCCTTCTGCTTCTCGTGGCAGGAGAGGCAGAGCGCGTTCCCCTTCTTCACGAGCAGCTTCCGCTCGCCCGAGCCGTGCGCGTCGTGGCACTTCGCGCACTCCCCCGCCTTCACGGGCGTGTGGACCGCCTTCGCCTCGAGCGTGCGCTTGAAGCCGGCGTGGCAGCGGAGGCAGAGGTCCTTGCCCCCGGCGAGCACGAGCTTCGGCCGGTCGCCGGCGTGCGGACCGTGACAGGCGAGGCAGTCGCCCTTGCGGAACGGGCCGTGCGCGTTCGCCTGCTCGGTCTTCTTCACCAGGTCGGAGTGGCAGGACGCGCAGAGCTTCTCGCCCTTCGCGACGAGCGCGGCCGGCGAGACCGTCCCGGCCGCGACCTTCGCCAGGTCCGACCCCGCGTGGCAGGCGCCGCAGTCGCCGTTCAGGAACGGCTGGTGACGCGCCTGCCGGGCGAGCCCCTTCCGGTCGGAGAGGTGCGGGTCGTGGCAGGTCCCGCACCGCGCCGGGTCGACCTTCATCCCGCGGTGGGACTCGACGAGCTTCGGAGCCTTCGCGTCGTGGCACTTCGCGCAGAGCGCGGCGGGCGGCGCGGCGAGGAGGTGAGGCTCCTTCGAGGAGTGGCCCGTGTGGCAGGCGAGGCAGTCGCGCTTCAGCGGCGCATGGACCACCGTGCGCGGCCGCATCATCTTCTGGAGCAGCTCCTCGTGGCAGGTGAGGCAGGCGCGGCTGCCGCCGTCCATGAGATTCTTCGTCGTGCCGTGCGGATCGTGGCAGTCGGCGCAGGCGCCGCTCCGGAAGGGCGCGTGGACCGACGCCGCCTTCGCGGACGCGCGCTGGTCGCCGTGGCACTCGAAGCAGACCTCGGCGACCGCCGCCTTGAGGAGCGCCGGGCGGTCGCTCGCGTGGGTCTCGTGGCAGGCGCCGCAGGCGCCCTCCGCGACCGGCGGGTGGCCCTTCTTCGCCGCGGCGACCGCGCCGATCCGCTCGTGGCACTTGCCGCAGAGCTGGGCCGGCGCCGCCGTGAGGAGCGCCTTCCGCGCGGCGCCGTGGGGCGCATGGCAGGTGGCGCACGCGCCCTCCTTCACCGGCGGGTGGACGCGCAGCTTCGCGAACTCCGCCTTCGCCTTCGCGTGGCAGGAGAGGCAGAGCTCGCCCTGCGGCTTCGCGAGGAGCCGCGGCTGGCCGGCGCCGTGCGGATCGTGGCATGCGGAGCAGGTCCCCTTGCGGACGGGCTCGTGCTGCACCTTCTCCTTCGCCCACGCGGTCGTCTGCTTCTGGTGGCACCCGGCGCAGAGCGCGGGCTGGGCCTGCGCGAGGAGCTTCGGCACGTCCGCGACGTGGGGGCGGTGGCAGGTGGAGCACTTCCCCTCCGCGGCCGGCGCGTGACGCGATCGCGCGTCCTTCCCGAGCTTCGCCTCGATCGCGTCGTGGCACTGGCCGCAGGTCTGCCGCTGCGGCGCGGACAGCATCCCCTTCACGTCCGAGGCGTGCGGCGAGTGACAGTCGGTGCAGGAGCCGTCGAGCGCTGGGTGGACCACCTTCGCGCCGGGCTTGCGGGGGTCGTCGTGGCAGTCGAGGCAGAGCGCCGGCTGCGTCTTCGACGTCGCGAACGGCTTCTCGGAGCCGGGCGCGGCGTGGCAGCTGCCGCAGTCGCCCGCGACCGCGTGGACCACGCTCCGCAGGAGCCGCTTGTCGGCGCTCCGGTGGGGCGCGTGGCACTTCGTGCAGTCCTGCCCCTCCACGCGGTAGCCCGCGTGCTTGCCGGCGCCCGCGGCCTTCCCCGCGCCGTGGCAGCTCGCGCAGAGCGCGCTGCCCTTGCGAGCGAGGAGCGCGGGCTCGGCGCTCGCGTGCGGGACGTGGCACGAGGTGCACGCGCTCGCAACCGGGGCGTGGACCTGGCCCCCCTGGAAGGCCTTCGCCTGGTGGCACTCGAAGCAGGCGGCGCTGCCGTTCTTCCTCGCGAGGCGCGGGAAGCGCGACGCGTGCGGCTCGTGGCAGGTCGTGCACTTGCCGCCCTTCGCGAGCGCGCCGTGAGGATGCGCCCGCCCGAGCTCCTCCGCCGTCCCGCCGTGGCACGCGAGGCACAGCTTCGGCTCGTCCTCCTTCAGGACCAGCGCGCCGACCACGCCATGGCGGCCGTGGCACGCCGCGCACCCTTCGCGATCGCGGAACGGCGCGTGGACGACGCCGCGGCCCGCCTCGTCGGCGGTCTTCGCGTGGCAGGAGATGCAGGACTTCGGGCTGCCTCCGGCGACCGGGCCGGGCGTGGCGCAGCCGGCGGCGAGGAGGACGGCGGCCGCGGCTCCGAGGAGGAGCGCGGAGTGCGCGGGGACCAGCTTCATGCCCGACCGAACAGCCCGGACGCGCCGGACCTTCCGTGGCCCTGAACCTCGACCGGCCCGGCTACCGCGCCTTCGCCGCCGCGCGCTCGAAGGCCGGCGCCGAGCGCTCGATCACCCGCTCGTCCACGCAGAAGGCGAGCCGGAAGTGGCCGGGGAAGCCGAACCCGCGGCCCGGCACCGCGAGCACGTTCTCCTCGAGGAGGAGGTTCACGAACCGCTGGTCGTCCCCGCCCGGCGCCTTGGGGAAGAAGTAAAAGGCGCCCTTCGGCATCGAGAACTCGATGCCGGCGCGGCGCAGCGCCGCCGCCATCGCGTGCCGCCGGCGATCGTAGACGCCGACGTCCACCGACTCACCCGCGAGCGCCTCCACGAGCCGCTGCCCGAGGACGGGCGCGTTCACGAACCCGAGGGTGCGCGTCGTCATCGTCAGCGCGTCGACGAGCAGGGCCCCGTCCGGCATCGAGGGACCGACCGCCAGGTACCCCACCCGCTCGCCGGCGAGCGAGAGGCTCTTCGAGAAAGATCCGACGGCGACCGCGAACGGCGAGATCGGGAGGACCGGCGGGACGACCACGCCGTCGTAGGCGAGCGCGCGGTACGGCTCGTCCGAGACGAGGAAGACCGGCCGCTCGCGGCCGGCGTTCTTGCGCGCGAGCGCCGCCCCGAGCGAGGCGAGGGTCGCGGCGCCGTACACCGCGCCGGCCGGGTTATTGGGCGAGTTCACCACCACCGCCCGCGTTCGCGGACCGATCGCGGCCTCCAGCGCGGGGACGTCGAGCGCGAAGTCGGGCTCGCGCGACGGCACCGTCCGGAGCACGCCGCCGAAGTGTCCGACGTACCCGCCGTACTCGACGAAGTACGGGGTCGAGCAGAGCACCTCGTCGCCGGGCTCGAGCACCGCGCGGAAGAGGGTGACGAGTCCGCCCGCCGCCCCGCAGGTGAGGACCACGTGCCGCGCCTCGATCGCGACCTGCTGCTCGGCGGAGATGCGCCGCGCGAGCGCCGCCCGCACGCTCGGTAGCCCGGCGTTCGGGCAATAGCCGAGTCCCAGGGGCTCGCCCACCCGGTCGGCGAGCGCCCGGAGGGCCTGGGCCGCGGCCGGCGGTGGCGGCACGTCGGGGTTCCCGAGGGAGAAGTCGAAGACCTTGTCCGCGCCGACGCGCTGCTTGAGCTCGAGCCCGGCGTCGAACATGCGCCGGATCCAGGACGCGTCCTGCATTTCCTTGCGGATCTGGGGATTGACGATCTGCATGCGCGCGCATCCTCGCACGCGCAGGGCCTCCTTGGTACTGGGCAGCGGCGGCGTGCGACCGCTTCGGCGACGCCGCCGCCTTCGCGGGCTCGGGTGCGGTCGCCCTCCTCGCCGCGGCCGCGCTCCTCGCGCTCGTGCCGCCGGCGCGCGCCGCTACGGAGCGGTGAGGAGCTTCAGCGTCGTCGCGCCGTCGTCGCGCACGATCGGCCCGCTCGCGACCCGGACCCGGACGCGGTCCCCGTCGAGCGCCGCGGCGCCGGCGACGCGCACCGCACCCTCACCCACCTCGACCTCGAGCCGCGCCGACGGCGAGAAGCCGCGCAGGTCGAGCACGACCTTCCCCTTCCCGAGCCGCACGCGCACCGGCTTCTCCCCGCCCCGCGGGAGGCGCAGCCGCATCGCGGTCCGGCGCTCGGTGAACCACCCGAGGCGCTCGATCCCGAGGCGCGCCGCGTCCGCCCCTTCGCGGAAGGCGAAGCTCATCTTGCTCGTCGGGAACCCGAACGCCTGGACCTCGTAGGACGCGTCGAACGCCGGGCCGGCCTCGATCGCGACGGTGCCCTCGTCGAGCGAGACCTCCCAGACCGCGGCCGGGCTCGCGGCGATCTCCGCCGCGGTGCGAGAGAACGTCTTCGAGGAGAGGTACGGCGTCGCGAGGAGGACCGCGACGGTGAGCACCGCGAGCGCACCGCCGCCGAGCAGCGCGGCGAGGCGCGCCTTCCGGGGATCGCGCGCGACGGTCTCGGGCGCGGGCGCCTCCTCCCGATCGAGCCGCAGCACGCGCCAGGCCGCGAGCGCGACGAGCCACGTCATCCCCGCCGACCAGACCACGTCGGAGAGGAAGTGGCCGCCCGCCATCATGCGGGCGGCCCCCATGAGCCCGCCGTAGGCGACGCCCGCGCCGAGGACCGCGAGGGCCGCGCGCCGCCGGCGCCGCTTGAGGAGGAGGTACGGCGTCGCGAGGTAGAAGCCCATCGCGCAGTGACCGCACGGGAACGACTTCGCCTGCGGATCGCCCCCCTTCGTCCAGACCGGCAGGAACCGCTCCTGCCCGCCGAGCTCGACCACCTCGCGCGGGCGCGGCCGTCCCCAGTGATCCTTGAACAGGACGTTCACGACGAGGCCCGGCCCGAGGGCGGCCACCACCACGAGGAAGAGCGCGGGGCGCCGCCACGCGAGGAGGCGGCGCGGGTACCAGTAGCTGAGCGTGAACGTCACCATCGCCGCGGCGGCGAGCAGCACCCCGGCGAGCACGCCGTACCGGTAGAGGAGGCTCCAGGGTGCGCGGTCGGCCAGCGGCCAGCTGCAGCAGGGTGCTCGGAACGCGTCGGACGCCGCGAGATCGAGCCGGGTCGTCCAGAACACTGCGGTCGCCGCGGCGAGCAGGACGAGGAGCGCGACCACCTCTCCGCGAACGGCAGGTCTCGCCCCGGTCACGCGCCCCCCGGAGCGGCGGCGGGCGCGCTGGCGGGGTCGCGATGGCGGTCGAGCCAGGCGGCCCAGGCGACCGTGAGCGCGCCGCCGAGGAGGTTCGCGACCGCGATCGCGGCGACGCTCGGGGGCGGAGGCCCGAGGAAGCTCCCCGCGTATACGAGGAGGAGAAGCGCGGCCCAGCCCACGAGCCCCCAGCGCCCGAGCGCGTCGCGCGCGCGGGTCGAGCCGGCATAGAGCGCGAGCCCCGCGGCGAAGATCGCGAGCTCCACCGCGACGGCGGCGGGGACCGAGCCCCAGAGCCCGAGTCCCACCTTCGGCCCGCCCGGCCAGACCGGCAGGTCGGGCCGGTGCGAGATGGCGTCGAGGAGCCAGTGGCTCGCGACGAGGGCGCCCGCGACCGCGGCGCCCCGTGCGTACCGCGTCCGTGCGAGGTAGGCCGCCGCGAACGCCGCCGCCCAGAGCGCGACGAGCAGGGCGGCGTGCGACACCGGATAGGACTCGAACTCGAGTGCGAGGAACGGGTTCGGCGACGGCGCGATGCGCACCCGCTCGCGCAGGACGGCTCGACCGCGCGCGCCGTCACCTCGGCGCCCGACCGAGCGAAGATCCAGCTCGACCTCGCCGCCGCCCGCGGCGCGGTCCAGATCTACAAGGGCGAGCACGGGACCTTCCCACCGTC
>WNGL01001433.1_pt1 | contig 29276 bp, 27 predicted proteins | sample 5400591 | NCBI WGS metagenome assembly WNGL01 (sample SAMN13153377, study PRJNA577476) | soil metagenome | isolation source: 80 cm soil or saprolite under Garry oak tree replicate 1 | place: USA:California | collected 2016-06-15 | reverse complement strand
ACGGCCAGGCCCGCCCGATCGACTTCGACGACGCCTCGCGGGGGCACTACGCCCTGGACCTGGCGATCGCGGCCGATGACATCCCCGGGGAACTCCACCCGGTCCTGCTCCGCGGCTACCAGACGGTGTGCCCGCTGCCCCCCGGCTATCACGAGCACCAGGCCGCGCTGCTGGCCGCCCGCCGCCTCTACCTCGCCATCTGGCACCTGGCCAACGGGCTGCCAGACGAAGGCCACCTCGGCCAGCTCAGAGCCTTCACCGCTCACTAGTCCCGGAATCGGTCGTTTGCGAGACAGGCGGACCCAACGTCACCCATGTGCGAATAACCCGGCTAGCGGCCATGGATTCCCGCATCGCGCCGCAGCAGTCAAACGGTAGCGTGCGCTTCCTATGCCCGGAACGTCCCCCAGCGGGGCACCACCCGCACCAGCCCCTCATCTGCGAGGATGCGCAGCGTGCGCGTGACGGTGGCCTTGCTGACGCTGTAGTGCTCAGCGAGCGCGGCGACAGTCGGCAGCGCCTCGCCCGGCTGCCATTCCCCCGCTGCGATGCGCCGCCGCAGGTCGGCCGCGACGATCTCGTACGGCCGCTCTGGTCCCCGTGGCACATCTTGATCATTCCCGCTGGTGATCGCCCTGCGCGACCTGGCCGCCTTCATTCACTTGAGTCTGCTGATTCATCTGTCCTAGTCTGTCTCAAAGGGTGTTTACGCCGAGCGATAAGGCGGCCACAACACCAAAGCGCGCCCGGCCGGTGCTTCCACACCAAACCGGGCGCTGACCAGGACGGAGCCCTGGCTATGCAGAATCCAAGCACAGACGGCAAGCACAGCGCTTACTACGACGCGGTGAGCCGGGCCGACGCCGACCTCGAAGACGCCCTGAGCCACGTCCGCGCCGAGGAGGACGCGGGCCGCATCACCCCGGCCGGGGCAGCCGCCGAGCGCATCGAGTTGCTTGAGCGCCACCTCGAACTGTGCCAGCAGGCCCGGATTGCCCACCGGGGCGGCACGCCGTGAGCGAACCCGTCAACCTGGCCTACCTCTGCCACCATTACGGCGAGGCGTACGAGATCAACATGCGGCGCAGGCGGTACGAGGCACGCCGCCGCGACGACGGAACCGTGCTCACTGCGGACAGCGCCGATGCCCTGCTCGACCTGATCCGCGCCGACTACAGCGCCCGCCCGGTGCTCAGGCACGTAACGGGGGACGACCCCCCGGAGACGCCGTCCTGCCGACTACTGCCCGGGGGTAACGGGGTGCGCGGGAAGCCGCCCTCCCCTGGCTCCCGCGTCAGGTCACGCCTGGGCGGCCGGACGGCCAGCGGCAGCGCTGCAAGATCCGGGCCGCCCAGCGTGGCCCCAACCACGAGTCCAGCATTGGGCGAGGACACGCAGGCCGGTAAGTGGGACGGCGTCGCGGCTTTGGTAACCGGTCGCGTCGCGGGCCTGACTGGTGAGCGCAAGCGCAAGGCCATCGAGTCCGCCGGACGGCTCATAGCAGCACAGCCGGGGTGACGCGCTGGGTGGCCTTTTCAAGGCCGATGTGTCAAAAATGTGACACAAAATCCGGCCCTGCTGAGCGCTCGAAGGGCCGGTGACAACTCCAGATAGAGCCCTGGCCTGCGAGGATTCTTGCGCGCTCGGAGGGACTCGAACCCCCAGCCTTCTGATCCGTAGATCAGTGCGGCACATCCTGCCAGTGCGTCGCAATCCAGAATCGCAGGTCAGCATACTCTTGGGTGTCCGGAACAGACGCCATAGTCCCGCACCGTCTGGCCAGTCCGTGAGAAAGCTGTGAGAGATCCCTGGCTCTTCCGAGCACCGCAACGATTCCGGTGCGACCCTCGACCTTCCGCTTTACGTGTGACGGATGTCCAGGCCGGGGGCGTTGCCGCAGCGTGGGCGGCTGCCGACGTGTGTCTGTGGTCAGGGTCGGTTGCCGTCGTTGCCGTCGGAAGTAAGTTATGTCAGTCTCCAGCCCGGCGGCGGGGCGGCTGTTTTACAGACCCCGCACGGAGTTCCATGACCTGCTCAGACCTCCGCTGCCAAGTCAACTTCGGCACGTATTGGGCACGATCAAGGTGCTCGACTCTCCCGCAGACCAAGCGCAGGCAAGTGCCGCGGACGGGTGGGTTACACCCTGGACGCGCAACGTAAACCCATGGCCTTTAGAAGACCGGAGGGCCCCGTGGGCATAACGTACGTACAGACTGAAGGGAAGGGAAAGGCGGTCCGTGCGGGCACCGCATCCCGTGATAGCTCATGAGCCCTCAGATAGAGGCCGCGCTCATCGCCGGCATCGTCAGTCTGATCAGCCTTGGCGGCACTGTGGTGGTGGCGCTTAAAGGCTTCCAGGCTGCCAAGAGCACCACCAAGGAAACGCTGGAGGCTCAGCGTGAGCAGTTGGAGAGGACGCTCGAGGAGCAGCACGTCCGCACGCTGAATGACCGGTTTGCCACGGCCGCCGAGAAGCTGGGCAACGATAAGCCGCCGCCTGTCCGGCTTGCTGGGGTGTACGCGATGGCAGGACTGGCCGACGACTGGGATGATAACCGGCAGGCCTGTATCGACGTGCTGTGCGGTTACTTGCGGATGCCCTACGCGCGGGATCCCGGCGAAGGGGAGGCGCGGCTGGGTTTTCTGGCCGACCGTGAGGTCCGCCATACCGTCATCCGCGTGATCACCGACCATCTGCGCGAAAGCGCCAAAAAATCCTGGCGAGGCCGCGACTTCGACTTCACCAATGTAGTCTTCGACGGCGGAGACTTCTCACAGGCCCGGTTCTCCGGCGGCATGGTTCGCTTCGGCGGCGCCGAGTTCACCGGCGGCACGGTCGACTTCCACAGCGCCGAGTTCACCGGCGGCACGGTCGACTTCCACAGCGCCGAGTTCACCGGCGGCACGGTCGACTTCCACAGCGCCAAGTTCACCGGCGCCACGGTCGACTTCCACGGCGCCGAGTTCACCAGCGGCACGGTCGACTTCAGCAGTACGGAGTTCTCCGGTGGCAGGGTCGACTTCAGCTACGCGGGGTTCTCTGGCTCCACGGTCGAATTCGGCAGCTCCAAGTTCACTGGCGCCGGGGTCAGCTTCGGCGGTGCAGAATTCTTCCGCGGCAGGGTCAGCTTGACGCTCGCCGAGTTCTTCCGCGGCAGGGTCGGCTTCCGCAGCGCCAGGTTCTCCGGCGGCACGGTCGACTTCGGCTTCGCAAAGTTCTCCGGCGCCACGGTCGGCTTCCGCTTCGCCGAGTTCACCGACGGCACGGCCGACTTCGGCAACGCCGAGTTCACCGACGGCACGGTCGACTTCGGCAACGCCAAGTTCTCCGGCGCCACGGTCGACTTCGGCCGCGCCAAGTTCACCGGCGCCACGGTCGACTTCGGCAACGCCAAGTTCACCGGCGCCACGGTCGACTTCCGCCTCGTCAGTGCATGGCTACATCCACCACAGTTCGATTGGGACGTGGACGCAGTGCCACCGGAAGGAGTGATGCGGCCCACAGAATCCGGGGACACACCGAAGTTAGCGGCCGGTGTGGGAGGTGCATTGGACCGCTTCGTCATCAGCTCTGGCCATAGTTGGGCCGCCACGCTCCCGCGTCGAGATGCTCGCTCGGCGGGATGGGTGGAGGTGGCTGGGCGTGGGCTGCTAGCGAACTGACCATTTGGTTCCAGCCCGCGACCAGCTGTACCGGCTCGTCGCCCGTCTCGTTGCTCGACCCGGCGAGGCGCGCGGTACGGACACGCCGACATTCCGCTTTTCAGGGCCCGGACATATCGCCAATTGACACGGATCGTGCGAGTGTTATGCGCTGGCGCTGGTCGCTGCTGCTAGCCGTTGGTCGCTGCCGTTGCTGTGACCGTTGCTGTCAGTCGCGCTAGTTGGCAGGTCCGGGAAGTTGACGAATGTACTTCCTATGACTTTCATCGCTGCCACAAGCGCCAGACACTACGAGGAAGCACACCGCTCGTGCCCCTTGGCTTTCCTGTATATTCTGGCAAAACTGAATTAGCTCGCCAATTTTTCTTCTCGTCGCGTAGTCGCTGCACTTCAAGACCGTATTTGACCGATGGAGGCCAATTGTCCCTAATGCGACATACTAGGTCCTCAAAATAGCCCGCGTACAGATCATCATTACGCAAGATGCGTTCTCTAAGAATATACGGCTCAAGCGCGACCCAGGCTCTGTTGGTCCTATAGCCAAATATTGAGACGGCAATCTTCTCATCTGCGAGGCCGAATGCAACATAGACTCCAAGAGTAGCGAAGAAAGTAGCGACAGTCGTCGCCTCCAGCTTTGCCTCGTCAGGGAGGTTCGATATTCCCAGATTGACTGGTTGCTTGGTCGAAAGTTGCTGCAGTACGTAGGTTTCAGCTTCTTGAAACTGTTGTGATCTGAATTCTTGGCTGAATTCTACAAGAAGGGGCAGTTCGTTAGTGTGTCTCATGAGCGCACCCTGGCGGGCCGCAAGTAGTGCCGTGATCACTAGGGAAAGAATCGAGATGCCCAGCGCCAAGATGTTTAGCATTTTGGCTTACCTCACATTTCCTGAATTCCTGGAGCGTGTCTCGTCATGCTGGCAGCTTCAGCTCTTATGCCCGGCAAGTCAAGCAGTGAGCTACGCCTTACGAGCGTGTCACGTGCGTTGCTCGCACGGTTCAAAGCTCGCGCCAGCTTCATGTTCGCAGGGTGCTGCTGGTGGCGATCGTTGGCTGTTGATGGCTGTTCGGGGGCATCTCGGGGGCACGCGCCTGTAGTGCGTAGGCCAGGTTCTCAGTGCTCGGCCTTCAGGCAAAATGGCACGGTGGCTGAGCGTCCTATCCGTCTGTTCGGTGATCCTGTGCTTCGAACTCCTTGTGATGCCGTCGACGCGTTCGATGACGTGCTCATCCGCTTGGTGGCCGATCTGGAGGAGACCGTTTCTGCGCCTGGGCGTGCGGGCCTGGCGGCTAACCAGATCGGTGTGAGCCGCCGCGTTTTCGCCTACAACATCGATGGCCAGGTCGGGCATCTTGTCAATCCCGTCATCGAGGCCACCGAGGGGGAGCAGGAAGACGAGGAAGGATGCCTGTCTATTCCAGGGCTGTGGTACCCGCTGAAGAGGGCGCAGTACGTCAGAGCAAGAGGCATCGACCAGCTGGGGCAGCCAGCCATAGTCGAGGGCGAGGGTCTGCTGGCACGCTGCATCCAGCATGAGGTAGACCACCTCAATGGCCGGTTGTTTGTGGACCGCCTATCGGGGAGTGCTCGGAATCTGGCGATGCGGGACCTGCGAGAAGGATTCGCTAGCTGATGCTCCCAACATGGGTTAAGACGCGCCCCATCGCTGCTGAGCCGCCTGGCGGGTGATGCCGAGCCGGGAGCCGGTCTCCGCCCAGGAGTAGCCGCAGGCGCGCAGGCCCTTGACCGCCTCGGCCATAGCGGCGTCGATCTCCTCGGCCAGGTCGAGTATGAGGGCCAGGGCCTCGACGTCGCCGTCCCCGACACGGCGGCTGTAGGCGCGCAGGATGCGGCGGACGAATGCGGCGTACTCGTCGTTCTCGACCTGGCGCCGCGGGCGTTTTGGTGTCAACCCGGCCTTGACAGTGTTCGGCTTGGTGAGCCGGGCCACTGGTGATGAGTTGGCCGACTGGGTGACTGCGCGCAAAGGGCTTGTGGGCGTTCCTGCTGAGCGAGCATGACGGCGGCTCCTTCCGGTTACCTGGCCGAGGCTTAGAGGTGCCTCATCCGATAGCTGCCGGAAACCGCCTGGAAGGGCGGGACTGTCTAGGGTGGCGCTTGCGCCATCGCCTCGGCGGCGCGACCGAAGGGAGTGCCCTTGACCGGCCTGTCCTGGAGGGCTACACAATCGGAAGCGGATGAGGCTCCCCGTCGAGGAGATGACATGTCAGGACCGGCCCGGACTGTCTATGTGTCGAACGGCCGCGCGGGCACCATGACGCCGATCGCGGCGGCCACCAGCACCCCAGGCCCGCCGATCCCGGTCGGCCGCGGACCCGGACTGATCGTGATCACCCCGGACGGCAAGACCGCCTACGTCACCAGCGATGAGTCCATCGTGGTGCCGATCGACACCGCCACCAACACGCCCGGGCCGCCCATCGCAGTCGGTGTGAACCGCCCGGGCCTGCACGACCAGCCCGACGGAATCGCGATCACCCCGGACGGCAAGACCGTCTACGTCGCCAACATCGGGTCCGGCACGGTGACGGCGATCGACACGGCCACGAACACGCCGGGAGCGCCGATCGAGGTCGGAGTGCGACCCCGGGCGATCGTGATCACCCCGGACGGCAAGACCGCCTATGTCGTCAACCAGAGCAGGCTGCAGCCCCCGCCCTGGCACAGCTATGAGGCGGAAAAACGAGGACTGCCGCAACCGGCGCCCGATTCTCGCGGCACCGCGACGCCGATCGACACGGCCACGAACACGCCGGGAGAACAGATTGACGTGGGGAGCGAACCGTTCGCGATCACAGTCACCCCGGACGGGAAGACGGTCTACGTCGCCAATACATGGGAGAACACAGGCCGTCCTGCCAGTACGCCGGGCACTGTCACGCCGATCGCGACGGCCACGAACACGCCGGGAGCGCCGATCGAGGTCGGAAGCCAGCCGTGGGCGTTCGCCATCACGCCGGACGGGAAGACCGCCTACGTCATCAACTTCGCCTCAGCTTCGGTGACGCCGATCGCGACCGCGACAAACACGCCGGGTCCGCCGATCCCGGTCGGCCAGGGACCACGGGCGATCGCGATCATGCCGGACGGCAGAATCGCCTATGTCGCCAGCTGGCAGGGCGGTACGGTGACGCCGATCGCGACCGCGACAAACACGGCAGGAACGCCGATCGAGGTCGGCGAGGGAGCCCGGGCAATCGTGATCACGGCGGACGGCAAGACGGCCTATGTCGCCGTCTGGGGTGAGCCGGGCACGGTGACGCCGATCGCGACCGCGACCAACACGGCAGGAACGCCGATTGAGGTCGGCGACGGACCATACGCCATCGCGGTCACGCCCTGACCTAACGCCGTCTGTGATCTGGCCGCCGCGTGGTGTGGCCCGGCGTGCGCCGGGCGGGGCCTCCCAAGGCCAGAGCTCGGCGCTGACGCCGGGCCAGCGGCGCCGCAGGCGCCGCGCTTGATCAAATACGGCTAAATTCGGCAGCGAGGCGGATAGGCGGGATCGCGCTGTGACGAGCGGCGCGATCCGAACCGCTGGCTTCTTCGTCCCGAAGCCAAGTACCGGCGCGGTCTGCCAGCGCCGCAGTGGTGCTGACCTGGAACCGAACGTCCGTGAGTGTCCGCTGGCGTCCGCCGCTGTTGGTGGCGATTGTCACTCACTTCGTCACTCGGTCGCTTGTTCTGGCACGAACACGGCACGGATGCGGGTGCGGCCGGTCCGGCAGGAAACCGCCCGGCCCATACCTTGCCTCGCTGCGACACCATAGAGCTTCCTGCATGGCTCGCGCACCTGCGTCTCTCAAGGCATACCGTCAAGCCTGGTCAGGAAGTTGAATCCATTTAGCCTATTAGATGCAACACGCCGTGGGTGGTTAACCACCAGACAACCACATGACGTTGTAACGTAGTAGAAAGAACAGGCCTCCCAGCTGGCTGCCAGGAGGCCTGGGTGACACGGTTCCGCCGTGGTGTCCTGGGGGGCTGGTAGGGCTCTACAGGGCCACGGCGGTAACCGGATGTGTATAGCGTAGTTTCCTTTGCGTCGCCCATAGAGCGTGACACGCCCAAATTCTGCCTTTGTTGCCCCCAGCCGCTCGTGGCCGTCTGCTGGCTCTCAGTCAACTGCTGAGGGCGTGGCCACAGATGTCGGCGTGCGGCAGGCCTGATCTGGGAGCGACTATCTGTTGGTCCGTCGTCCGCTGCGGGCGACGACGATAGGTACTCACCTGGTTACTCGGTTGCCTCTGGTCAGGTGTGCGATCTGCTGCTTAGGAGTTCACTTCGCGGTCAGCCTCGACCTCGATGTTCCCAGGTCAGAGATCGTTTGCGGTGTCTTTGAGTGACTGCCAATGACCGCAGTTGTCCCCACGGCATGGCACGTAGCTTAAGCAGTCTGGTCTCGTAATCGACCTGACGAGAGAACGCAGCGCGGCTAGGTTTGGCCGGGTGACACCAGCTGAGTTGACGCCAGATGAAGAGCGGCAGATCCGCGAACTGCTCCAAGCGCTGGATGTCGTGCCGGAATGGCTGACGCTCACAAGTGGCCTGCAGCCGCGGCTCGTACCGGGAAGCGATCTTGCATATGACGACGGCCGAGCGCATCCCTATGAGGTGAGTTACGCTGCCTGGGCGGCGATGCTCGCAGCGGTGAGCCATGTCGCGTGCCTGCGTGACAGCCTCTTCCGCTGGACCGGTCCCGATCGGATCGACGCGAAGATTCACACGCACGGGCCGTTCTCCCTTGTGAGGGGCGCGCTGGAGAACGCGAGCCGCGTGGTCTGGATGCTGGAGCCTAATGATTCGGACGAACGGCTACTGCGGCGGCTGGAGTTGGAATGGAAGGAGTCTGGCGCGCAGGATGCGGTGCGTCAACTAATGGGATCATCGGTCAAGAGCAAGCCTGATCGGCTCGAAGAACTAGTGGACTTGCTCCCGCCGACGACGACTGATCCGGACGAGATCAAGTTGAAGCAGAAGGCGATCAAGGCGAACCCTGGATACGCCACTATCGTCGAGGCCGCCGGAAAGTATCTCCGATCGGGTAGCTCTCCGCCGAAACTGATCTGGCAAGCCTGTTCCGCTCTGGCGCATGGTGACTATCGTGGGACTCTCAGTTACAGCAATAGGGAAGTGCTGGCCGAGCAGTCGCCCGGAATCATGCTGGCTCTGATCACCGCTAATGTGCTGCTGCTCACCAGGGGGACCCAACTCGCTATCGAGACGATGCAGGTGGCCTGGAGGCTCTACAACAGACGGGCTTCCTAGCAGCCTGGCAATTGTCTTGCGTCAGTACGTGGTCATTTTTCGTGCTTGCGGCAGGTGCTCGCCGGGTCCCTCGCTCGCCGGAACCACGCATTGCGGATGAGGCACCTCGAGGAAGATAACCGCCTGGCAACGGCCCAGCCAGATACATCTGCACGGGCGTATGGGGGCCAGGCGGGTCTCTCCCAGAGAGGGAGCATGGACATCACCTCCCTCGACCGTCAGCGTACCGCAGCGGGACTGGCGGAAGGCCTGTGTTATGACCAGCTTGGAAGATCGGTACTGGTCCTTCCGGCCCGACGTGCTGATACGTACTAGCTGGTCACGAGCGTCCAATGATCCGCTGTTGACCGTATGTGCCCTTGGATCATCGTGGCATCTGGCCCGTGCGTGGCCCATGGATGGTGCTCGGTGACATCACCACGCGAATCGCCGAGGGTGCGAGGACACTGGTACTGTGACCCTCATCTTCGTTGCTCCGCCCCCGCCAGTAGTCGTCCGCGTCATCTCGTCCGGGCCGAACTGGCTGACCTTCGTGCTGTCCCTTGTAGGGACGTTCGTGGTCGGGACGGCTACCGCACTGCTGATTCAGCTCTATGTCGTGCCGAGGGTGGAAACGCGCAAGCGGCGGGAGGACCGCTGGGAGCGCGATGTGCGCGAACTCGGTGACCTGCTGACCACAGAACTCGATGAGCGCGCTCGTGAGGCGCAGGTCGGACAGGGCCTATTTCGTGACCTGCGGCAACTGGAGGCCAAACCCGGGCTCACACAGTCAAGGGAACGGCAGGCCGAGGAGGCGCGGCAGGCAGCTTGGGCTTTCGAGGATCTTCTCAGCAAGCGCATCAAGTGGCTGGCGGCCAGGATCGAGAAGATAGCTCCGAAGGCGCCCGCGATAGTCAAGTTCCACGCTTCGTGGTCCTGGTACCGGGCACAAGTGATCGTCGCCCAGGTGGTGCGCCCGCAGGACGACGACCGAACGGACGACGCGTTCGAGGAGGCATGGCAGAAGGAGCGCGACGCCCGTAAGGCGCTGCTCGAACAAGTCGACTTGCTTGCGGACATGCGGCACCCGCCCAGATGACGTTGACGCCGTTCGCTAGTTGCCGCCACCGCCCCGCCTTATCGGCCACCTGCGCAGCAGGTCAAGTTTCAGCTGGGGTTGTCCGTGGGTACCCGTCATCAGCTTGACCCATAGCTTAGAAGGTCGTTTCACGCAGGGGGTCAACCTGGGCGTGCCCAGGTCGGAGGCCATTCGGGTTGCCCGTGGGTGACCGCTGTTGACCGTAGTTTCCCGCCTGTTCTGGCACGGATGTGGCATGGGCAAGAGTTTTCGGGCACGCTAAAAGCGCGGCCCGCACGGCCATCGACGTGAGGTAGGTGTTAGAGCCCTGGGCAGCAAAAAGCCCCGCTGCAAACGCGGGGCTCCGGATTGCCGAACCGGGTGAGGTTCAGCGGTGCAGCCAGTACAGCAAGATGCACACCGAGATCAGCATGCGGAAGAGGATACGCAGCACGGCAACCGCTGTTGCGCTCCTCTTCGTCTTGCTGCATGAGAACAGGGCTGTCGCAACTACTGCGATAATCAGCAGTGCTAGCGCAACGACAGCGGCGGTCACTGCCACATCCGTCGGAATCGCGAAGCTCGTTGCCGCGCAGGTTGTGACTAGGGACTTCACTTGGTTCCCTTTCCCTGATGTGGGAACGCTCCGTTTGGGGAGAATGCCGAACGGAGCTTGGCCGGATGCTCTCGCGAGGTCCGGCAGGTGCGGAGTAGCAGTCACCCAGCATCCGTGAAGACAGGCATCGAGACAGCCGGGCGGCTGCTTCCGGCCGCGTCCGGGCATGCGAAAGGCCCGAACTAGATCAGTTCGGGCCTCAATCTGGGCATACTACTCCAGGCAGAATTTTTCTAGAAAAATTCGAGCCTGTCAAGGTCCCGGGAGCACGAGCATAGCTATGCTTGCCTTACGCTTCTGACTCCTCACTGCTAGTGACGCGACAGAACGGGATGCCATGGTTTCATCTGAGGCGACCTGGACAGTTGATGACGCCGTTGAGGTCTGTTGCGAGACTGGCATACCGATCACCCGGCGGCAGCTCGTCACCTTGATCGCCATCCTGGACATCCGTCCAGTTGGCAAGCGCCAGGGGCCTCGGGGACGGCCTGCGCTGACGTACGACATCGGTGAGTTGCAGAGATTGCATTCCGCGGTCGCGCGCTGGCTGGCTCCACGGCAGGAGCGGGCGTAGGCGTTCGTTTCCAACTGCGCGCCTGCTCACAGGCAAGGAGACCTAGCGCACTTCCGGTTATCGAGCAGAGGGCCGCTTACGCGGTGGGGATGAGCAAGGTGGAAACGAAAATCCCCGACCTCGGCGCCGCCACGCGGGAGGTTCGCCGCGCGCGTTCCGGGCCTGGCCTTTGGCCTGGCCCTCGCCGTCAGGCCCGCTGGGCTGGCAGAGGTCTCCGGGGTCAACGGCGCGCCGAAGGCGCGTCCCGCGCAGCGGGATACGAAGCACCGTTGAGACTGGAGGGGCCAGCCCGGACAATGCGCGGCGTTCCGGCCCTGTCGCTGTGACATCTTCTCGGCTCTCGGCGCACTTGGCGCGAGCGTGTCGGCCTGGCTGTGGTGCTGGCGGGCGCGGCAGCGGGATACGGCGGGGACCGCAGGCGGCCGGTCACCGGGGCCGCGGTGCGCGGCAGCCGCCGCGCCGTAGGGCTTGCGTCCGAAGGACGCGGCGAAGCTGCCGCCCCGCAACGGCGAGACCCCCGGATGAACCCCCCGCCACCTACGGCGGGTCACCCTGGCTGCTCTTTCCCTCTCGGCTGCTCGCGCCCGTTCTCCTGTTCACGGCCGGGACCGAAAGGCCCGGCGCGCCGAAGGTGCGCCCTTGAAGCCGTAGAGAAAGTTGTAACAGCTCCGGATCGGCTACGCGTGCGCGGAATTTGAGAGCCAGGTCGGCGAGGCTGTTGATGATGGCGCCTGCGCCTGCTTCGCTCAGGCGTTCGCGTTCGCCAGGTTTGTTGGCATAGCCGATGCTGTGGACGCTGGCGAGGCGGGCGCCCTGGACGTCGGTCACGGAATCGCCGACAAGCGTGCATTCCCCCGGCTCGGCATCGAGTGCCTCGACTGCCTGGGTGATCAGGTGCGGGCTCGGCTTGAGCAGAGCGGGGTCGTGACTGGTCCTTGCGACCACGAGACTGATCCGGTCGTCCAGGCCGTGGCGGGCCAGGTAGGCGTGGACTGCGCGGGCTGAGTTGTTGCTGACGATGGAGACGGAGCGTCCTGAGTTCTGGCAGGCGGTCACGACGTCGTGGACATAGGGCGTGGGTGCGGCGGTGACCACCGCGGCTAGCTCCTGGTCGGTCATCTCGGCCTCGATCCGGGTGGCCAGGTCGGTGCTGATGGTGGCCGCGTAGGTGAATACCTCGATGGGGTCGGGGGTGCGGGCGACGTTGGCTGGCAGCTGGGCGTGGTCGCCGAACAGCTTGCGCAGGCGGTCGGCGATGATGTGGGCGGGCAGGCCTGCGAAGACGGAGCAGACCGGCCCGTCGAAGTCCAGGAGCAGGTGGCGGGTCCGGCAGACGATGGCGTCGAGGTCGCTGCTGTCCGCGGCGGGGCTGGTCATGCAGGGAACTCGTAGCTGATGTTGTCCCACATGGCGCTGAACCATGCACGCGTCTGCTCGATGTATGGCGGGTCGGCGGGCTGTCCGCTGTGCACGGAGTGGTGGAATACGACGGCGTCTTTCCCCATCAGGTCGTAGATGTCGCGCGGGCCGCTGGCCAGAGGGATGGTGTGCCTGGTGATCGGGTAGAAGCCGAAGAACACGTCCTCGCCGTTGAGGATGTAGAGCTTGAACAGGGGCGGGCAGCCGTGGGCCCGGATCTGCACGTCAGCGTCCTGGATGAGGCCGAGGCTGGCGAGCTCCTGCACGGTGTCCAGGATCGCATGGGCATGCCGGAAGGTCAGCCGGTGCATGCGGGCGCGGTAGTCCGGGTCGTCGGTCAGGTCCTCGGCCCGGCAGGGCAGCACCATGGGACGGCTGGTGTCGGGCAACAGGAGCCGTATCGTCACGGTGGCGGGCTTGATCAGGCCGATGCGGATCTTGTCCAGAGGTTCCTGGATCACGCCGTGCAGCGTCTCCCCGGAGAAGCCGGCGAAGTCGATGGTGACGTGCTCGCGGGTGAAGGCCTGCTCGAGGAAGGGCCGCAGGCCGACTGACGGGGCGGCGAATACCGGCGGTCCCGGCACGTCCGGGTTTGCTGGCTGGCCGGGGCTTCGCCCGTCGGGATGGAGGAGTCCGGGGACGGCGGGCTGGAAGAGCTGCTCGGCGCTCCAGCCCGGGAACATCTCTTCCAGGACACGGCAGTGGTCGGGATAGGGCAGGCTGCGCAGCGAGCCGGTGAGCCAGCGGTGCAGCTGGGCACGGCTGGGGCAGCTTCCGGCCAGGCCGGGATCGACCCGGGCCGCTGCCTTGTCGTACTGGACGCAGAACGTGCCGTAGTTCTGCCAGTGACGCTCCCGGAGCAGGAGCCTGAGCAAGATAGGCGGTTCGGACATGTAATCTCCGCGTCGCGCATTGTGTCGTCTTCAGCGTAGCGAGAAGAAGAAGATCACGAGACAAGATGAGACGTCACGATACGCCACGTTTGAGATGCGCCTAGCGACGCGACGTGTCTCTTGCCCAGCATCGAAGCATGGCGGCACCAGGCTTTCCACCGGCTGGACATGATCACGACCAGGCCGATCCCGCGGCTTGCGCGGTACCCGGCGCGGACGGCTCGTGCGGTAACTGCGGCGGCCGGGGCTGGAAGTTCCTGAGCCTGCGGCGTTCAGAAGAAGCCGCGGGCGATGCTGGCGAGTGCGCGTTGCTGCGGCGGGCACGGACTCAGTGCCTGGCGTGCGGGGGTACGGGGCGCGCATCATGACCGCCGCGACGATCATCCGGCCCAGACGGCGGGTCTTCCCCGGCTCCGGTGACCAGGTGGCGCGGGCGCGGCTGTTCGTCGGCCAGGTCCTCGGCGGGTGCCCAGCGGCCGACGATGCCATCCTGCTGACCAGCGAACTGGTCACCAATGCCATCACGCACACGGCATCTGGCCAAGGCGGGAAGGTCGCCGTAACCGTGTACCGAGCTGATACCCGGGTCCGGGTCGAGGTCCGGGACGGCGGGTCCGGTAAGGTCCCGGCGGTCTGCTCGGGCGGTACGGCGGAAGTGTCCGGTTACGGGCTGCGCCTGGTCGAGCTGATAGCCCGCTGCTGGGGATATCGCGGGGGCAGCGCGGCCGGATCGTGTGGTTCATGCTCGAGTGGAAGCCGAACCCGTGACATTCGCCGTCCCGGATCTTGAGATCCGAATTGGCTCACGGCAGGTGACAATTCCTGTTAGACGAGCTAGTCTGACCTGACAGGTCAACAGTCCATGCAGGGACCGGGGTTATGGGATTCGACTACGCGCCGCCGAAGTACGCGCAGGTGGTCGGCGAGATCAAGAGCCGCATCGAACGGGGCCAGTATCCCCCGGGATCGCTGCTGCCGTCAGAGCACCAGCTCGTCAGCGACTTCGGCGTGTCGCGCCCCACGATCGTCAAGGCCCTGTCGGCGCTGCGGCAGGACGGGTGGATCGATACCCAGCAGGGCCGGGGCAGCTTCGTCCGCGGCCGTCCCGCGCTGGCCGGTGCCGAGCGGACCCGGCCTGCCCAGGCCGTGCTGGAGCTCCCGGAGGCGTCCCTGTCCGGGGAGCTCGTGCAGGCGGGTGTCAAGCTCGCGCCCGGCTACGTGACCAGGCTGCTCGGCCTGGAGCCGGGGGCCAAGGCATTCCTGCGGCAGTTGCTGCTCGGCGACGAGGACGGGCCGGTGGAGCTGGCCTCCCTGTGGCTGCCGATCGACCTGGCCTCGGGCACCGGCCTGGCCTCCCCCGACCTGCTGGACGAGAGCATCCGCCACCACCTGCAGGCCCGCAAGAAGATCCGGTTCGACCACGCTGTGGAGCGGATCTCGGCCCGCCAGCCGACCGGAGAGGAAGCCGGGCTGCTGCAAGTCTCAGCGGATGCCCCGGTACTGAACGTGATCGCCACCGCCTACGACGCCACGGCCCGGCCGCTGCAGGTGGTCGACATCGTGCTGCCCGGTGACCGGCACGAGATCCACGACGCCTACCCGTTCACCTGACTCGCCGCCGCACTGACTAGAAACCATCAACTCTCAACTTGACAAGTCAGGTAGCTATGCTAGCTTGATACTTAAGCCTGATAAGTCAGGTAGCAGTCAACCTCACACAGGAGTTGCCAATGTCTCTTCAAGGTCCGATCCCGGTGGAGTTCGGCACGGTGTTCCCCGCAGGGGCGTACGCGGCTGGCGCGTTCGACCCGGTGCGGAACTTCGACGCCTCCACCGGGGAGAAGTTCGTCCAGTCCCACGACAAGGCCACCGGGGCGCCGCTGTGGGTGATCGAGGTCATCGACCCCGACCCGCAGGCCAGAACCCGAGCGGTCAAGGTCAAGGTCGCCGCCCCGGTCCAGCCGGTCGTCCCCACCGGGCCGCCCGGGTCGCCGTTCGTCCCGGTGGAGTTCACCGGGATGACCGTCACCCCGTACGTGAACCAGGCCGGGCGGCTGGCCTACTCGCTCAAGGCAACAGGAATCCGGGCACCCGGCCGAGGCCGCCCCGGACCAGAAACCAGGGAGGTAGCCGCATGAGGAGCGGCGGCGGATCGTTCGGACGCATCAGCCTGCACGTAGGTCAGGACTGGCACACGTTCCTGAACACCTACGACGACCACAGCCCGATCCTGGACGTCGCGGCCGGGTCGACCACGGTGACATTTTCCATCGCCGACCGCAAAGTCGACGACGCGGCGCTGGAGTTCGCCCGGGAGCTGGCCAGCCAGGCGGCTGGGTTCGCCGCCGAGGTCGAGCGGCTCCACGCGCAACACAGCCAGGACAGCGGCACAGGCGAGGTCGGTGCCGGGAGCGGTGAGGCCGCTTGATGACGATCGCGGGTGGGGCGGCAGGAACGGGCATTCCTGCCGCCCCGGGTGTCCCTCCCCTGCTGGCGCAAATGGAGAGGAGGCGAGTCTAATGGCACGCGGCCGTGACTGGGTGATGGGCGAGCAGCTCGCCCAGGTCGACAACCGCGACCCGTTCGCGCCCCCGGTGTGGCGCTCGCCGGTGTACCGGACCCCCGAGCCGGTGATCCTGGTCGTCCAGCTCGTCCGCCTGATCTGGCGGGTGATCTGGTTCGCCCTGACCCATCCCGGGGTCGACGCGGTGGCCGCGCTGGTCGTGGTGACCTGGCTCAGCCTGGGATGGCCCGGTGTCGTCGGCCTGGCCGCTATTGCCATCGTCGGGCTGGCCGGGCTGCGAATTATCCAGCCGACCTGGTTCGCCCGGTTCGTGGCGGTGCCGGTGCGGGACTGGCTGCGGTGGTGGTTCTACCGGCGCCGGTGGAAGGCCGCCATGACCCTGGCCGGGCTCGCGCCGGACTACCGGGGCCAGCCGGTGCTCCCGGTCCTTGGCCGGGTGCACCGGGCCGGGGCGGTGGACCTGGTGCGGGTCAGGCTGGTGACCGGGCAGGCCCCGGCCGACTTCGAGGCGCGGGCGGAGAACCTGGCGCACGCGTTCGGCGCCCGGCTGTGCCGCATCCGCGCCGCCGCTCCCGGGGTGGTGGTGCTGGAGCTGGTCCGCGCCGACACCCTGGCCGACCCGATCGGTGCGCTGCCGGTCACCGGCGAGGTGGACCTGGCCGGGCTGCCGGTCGGCCGGTGCGAGGACGGCTCGCCCTGGCGGCTGCGGCTCGTCTCGACGCACGTGCTGATCGCCGGCGCTACCGGGTCGGGGAAGGGCTCGGTGATCTGGTCGCTGATCCGCGCCCTGCTGCCCGCGATCGCCGCCGGGTGGGTGCAGGTGTGGGCGCTGGATCCCAAGCGGATGGAGCTGTCGTTCGGCCGGGCGCTGTTCCACCGGTACGCCTGCCAGGCAGTCGCCATGGTCGAGCTGCTGGAAGCGGCCGTGGCCGAGATGCACGACCGGGCCGGGCAGTTCGGCGGCGTCACCCGCACCTTCACCCCGTCGACCGGGTTCCCGTTCGTGGTGGTGCTGGTGGACGAGCTGGCGTTCCTGACCGCCTACCAGCCCGAACGCGACCTGCGCAAACGCGCCGAGGCCGCCATCGCCACCCTCACCTCCCAAGGCCGGTCGGTCGGGGTGTGCGTGGTCGGCGCGCTGCAGGACCCGCGCAAGGACGTGATCAGCCTGCGGAACCTGTTCTCCACCCGGATCGCCCTGCGGCTCGACGAGTCCGACCAGGTGGACATGGTGCTCGGCGACGGCGCCCGCGACCGCGGCGCCCTGGCCGACCAGATCTCACCCCTGCCCCGCACCGGCGCCGGGGTCGGATACGTCCGGCTCGAAGCCTCCCCCGACCCGGTCCGGGTCCGGGCCGCCTACGTGTCCGACGCCGACATCATGGCGATGGCCGCGGCGGTCGGCTACCTGCCCGGCGGTGGCCTATGAGGGAAACCGCCTGGCGGACCGACGAACCCTGCCCGGTCTGCAGCACGGGACTGATCCTGGTCGACACCGGCGCCCCGGTGCTACACGCTGAGTGCCGCCTGTGCGGCTACGCCGGGCCGTTCGACACCGCCGACCTTGAGGACGGCCAGTGGTAACCGCGGGACGGACGACGCGGGCCCAGCGGATGGCCGCACCGCTGGCCCGCACCGTGGTCAGGGACCTGGCCGCCGAGCACGGCGCCTGCCTGCGGCCGGTCCAGCTGCGCCGGACCGAGATCGACACCGGCCACGTCGAGCAGGTCCTCATCCCCTGCGGGCACACCCTGGCCTCGGTGTGCCCGTCCTGCGCCGAACGGGCCCGGATCCTGCGCGCCGCACAATGCCGCGAAGGCTGGCACCTTGACCACGAACCCGTCATCGACCCGGACCCGGCCACCGAGGACCAGCGGGCACTGGTCACCGACCGGGCCGAGACGCAAGAAGCCCGGGACCTGCTGGCTAGCGCAGGCGTCGACACTGGCGACCTGGATGAGCAGATCGGCGAACTGGACGAGGCAATTACCGATTCCGGGCTCCGCGGCCGGGTGCTGCCCGCGCGGCCGCGCCGCCACCGCTCCACCCGGCGCCGCCAGGACGCCGCTCCCCTACCGCGCCGACCGGTCAGCTCCCGGACGGTCGGCAGGACCTATTTCGCGCCGGACGGCAAGATGTTCCGGCCCTCGCTGTTCGTCACCTTGACGTGCCCGTCATACGGCCGGGTCGGCGAGGACGGAGCACCCGCCGACCCGGACACCTACGACTACACCCGCGCCGCCCGCGACGCGCTGCACTTCGCCGCGCTGTTCGACCGGTTCATCCAGAACCTGCGCCGATTCACCGGCTATGACCTGCAGTACTTCGCCGCCATCGAACCCCAGAAGCGGCTCGCCCCGCACGTCCACCTCGCTATCCGCGGCACCATCTCCCGCCACGAGCTCCGCGAGGTCATCGCCGCCACCTACCACCAGATCTGGTGGCCATCAACCGCGGCCGTCAGATACGACGGCGAGCATCTGCCCAGCTGGGATGAGCACACCGGCACCTACCTCGACCCGGACACCGGCGAGGTCCTGCCGACCTGGGACCAGGCCCTCGACGCCATCACCGACCAGGACGAGCCATTGCACGTGGCCCGATTCGGCGCCCGCTTCGACGCTCAGGGCGTGCTCGCCGGATCCCGGGACGCCAGCCGGTGCATCGGCTACCTCACCAAGTACCTGACCAAGCACCTTAGCGACTGCCACCACGCCGCCACCGACAACCAGGCCGACCACGCCGGACGGCTCGCCGACGCCCTGCGGCACGAACCGTGCTCGCCGACCTGCGCGAACTGGCTCCGCTACGGCATCCAGCCCAAGAACCCAAGGCCCGGCCTGCGCCCCGGGGCGTGCAAGGGAAAGGCTCACCGCCGCGAATACCTCGGCTACGCCGGGCGCCGCGTCCTGGTCTCCCGCAAATGGTCCGGCAAGACCCTGGCCGACCACCGCGCCGACCGGCGGATCTGGCTGACCAGCGCGCTCGGGCTTCCGGTAACCGACCCGGCCCGGTTCACCTGGGAACCGGTCAAGCCCGGCGAACCGGACCACATGCCCAACGGGCAACGCCTCCTGCACGTCGTCGCCGACCGTATCCAATGGCAAACCGCCCTCGAACTGGCCCGGCGCAGAGCTGCCGAGGCCGATCTTCCGGCAACCGGGCAGGCCGCATGACAAGCCGACGTGACCAGGACTCGGCGGCGCTCCTCACGGTGGAGGCGGCGGCCGAGCGGCTCAGCACGTCACCGCGGTTCATCCGCAGGTTGATCGCCGAACGGCGCATCGAGTTCGTGAAGGTCGGCCGTCACGTCCGGATCAGCGAATCCGCACTCGACGACTTCATCGACGCTGGCCGCGTCGAGCCACTAACCGCTACGAGTACCCGACACAAGATGAAAGGGGTCGCGTAATGGCGAACCGAGATGGACACCGGCGTTTCGGCAACGTCCGCAGACGTGAGTCCGGGCGCTACCAGATTCGATATCCGGGACCTGACGGGCGGATGCGTACGGGCCCGGAGACGTACGGGCGGAAGAGCGATGCAGACCGGGCGCTCGTAATGATCGAAGCCCAGATCAGGTCGGGCGAGTGGACTGATCCTGAGCGAGGAAAGGTGAAGCTCGGCGACTACGGATCAGCCTGGATCACCGAGCGGCCCGGGCTCCGCCCTCGCACGATCGACCTGTACCGGTGGCTGCTGCGTAAGCACGTTCAGCCTTACCTGGGCGGCGTACCGGTCGGAAAGCTGTCGAACCGCCAGGTCCGGGAATGGCGCGCCACGCTCCTGGCCAACGGTGTGTCCGTCTCGGTGACGGCCAAGGCCTACCGGCTGCTCCGCGCCATCATGACGACCGCGGTGGAAGACGACAAGCTCCTCCCCCGCAACCCATGCCGGATCCGCGGCGCCGGGACCGAGGACGCAGCCGAACGGCCGGTCCTGACAGTAGCCCAGGTCTTCGAGCTGGCCGGGCAGGTCGGACGCCGCCCGGTCGGCAACATCCGCAAGATCCCCGGCGGCTACCGGCTCCGCTTCGGCCGTCATGGCGAGATGCGCACCTCACCGGAGGCGCACGCGAGCAGGGCAGAGGCCGAACGAGCCCTGTGGAAGATGGCCAGCGACGGCCGCGCCGACTGCCACCATGACCGGAGGTTCTACGCCCTGGTGCTCCTAGCCACCTTCGCGAGCCTGCGCTGGGGCGAGGCGACGGCGCTCCGGCGATGCGATCTCGACCTGAACGCACGCACCGTCAGGGTTCGGGCCGCGTATATCGAGCGGTCGACCGGCGAGATGCTCCTCGGGCCGCCGAAGTCCAGGGCGGGTCGCCGGATCGTTGGCATTCCCGAGGTGATTGTCCCGGCGCTCCGCGAGCACCTGGCCGCCTTCGCCGAGGACGACCCGGGCGCGCTGGTCTTCCCCGGCTCCAAGGGCGGCCCGCTGCGGCGGGGCAACTTCAACAAGATGTCGGCCTGGCCGCACGCCGTCGAGGCGATCGGCATGCCCGGCCTGCACTTCCACGACCTGCGCCACACCGGGAACCAGTTCGCAGCTCATAGCGGCGCCAGGCTCCGGGACCTGATGGCCCGCATGGGACACGACAGCGACCGGGCCGCGATGATCTACCAGCACCAGGCCCGGGGCGCGGACCAGGCGATCACGAACGCGATCGACACGCACGTCCAGGCCGAGCAGACCGGGCGCGGCCACGATGAGGACGGTCCGACCGGCGTGCTAGTCCCCGCTGGTTAATGGCCTGCTAATGGCCCGGACGGTATCTGATGCCCCTCGACTGGTCAGGCCAGGCCTCGCAGGGAGTCCCCTGACCTGCGGCTTCTCCGTGGAGCGGGTGACGGGAATCGAACCCGCACTATCAGCTTGGGAAGCTGACGTTCTACCATTGAACTACACCCGCGCGGACCTGCAGCGTTCGCCGTGAGGCGAGGTGGACTGTGTTCGCCCAGACATCGTACCGGAACCGGTAGGTTGCCAGGGTGCTCCTCTCCGATCGTGACATCAGGTCCGAGATCGAGTCCGGGCGGGTCAAGCTCGATCCGTTTGATCCCGAACTCATCCAGCCATCCAGCATCGACGTCCGGATGGACCGCTACTTCCGGGTGTTCGAGAACCACCGGTACCCGCACATCGATCCCTCGGTGGAACAGCCGGACCTGACCCGGCTGGTCGAGACCGACGACGACCAGCCGTTCATCCTGCACCCCAGCGAGTTCGTGCTGGCCTCGACCTACGAGGTGGTCACGCTGCCCGACGACATAGCGGGGCGCCTCGAGGGCAAGTCCAGCCTCGGCCGGCTGGGCCTGCTGACCCACTCAACCGCGGGCTGGATCGATCCTGGGTTCTCCGGACACGTGACGCTCGAGCTGTCCAACGTGGCGACGCTGCCGATCAAGCTGTGGCCGGGTATGAAGATCGGCCAGCTATGCCTGTTCCGGACTAGCTCCCCCGCCGAGCACCCGTACGGCTCGTCCGTCTACGGCTCCAGGTACCAGGACCAGCGCGGCCCGACCCCGTCGCGGTCGTACCTGAACTTCTATCGTGCCAAGGTCTGATGATCGGCTCCCGGCCAGCGGATTTGGCAGAAACTCGTTCGCTGAACCCTGTGTGGATCATGCTCCTACGTGCGTAAGATCGGTACGTGCGAGACCCATCAGGGCGACGGCCGACTGACCACACTGTGTTTCTACTTGCTGGCAGCATGGCAGTGACCGGATCATCTCTGGCGGTCGCCGGCTTGGTGGCGGGTGCAATATTCAAGCGGGGCAGCCTAGGCGCCGCTCTACTCGTCTTGGCAGTAGTCATGTCGGCTGCGGTCTCGGCGGGCTATCTTCTCCGTCCTGTCGCTATTAGGCGCCTGCAGGTTATACGTTCGAACTCCGCCGACCAGCGTTGCCAACCTGCTCCAGATAGCCAGCATGAGTATGTTCCTCGTCAATCACGCTTACGGGAACGTTTAAGAGCAATGACCATGGGAGCAACGGTGCCCCCTGCTCCGAGCAAGAGAGCGCTCCACAAGTGAATCCCAGCCACCACGACGACGACACATATACCTGCCACGAATGGTAGGATTCCTGCAACGAGCGCAAAATACAATACGAGATAATGCTTCAGCGCGGTCCTTGAAGTTATCGCCATCGACAAATGAACGTGAAAGATCTCTCGCCAGCTAGGAGGGATTTCTTCCAAAAGGGATACCGGCATCGACCCTGCATCAGGATTGGTTGACAGTGCGCTGGTGATATTTACATCACCGTTAGAGCCGGAGTCCTTGCGTTCAGTTGTGCGGTGACTCCTATGCCGTCCGCCGCGGCGCGTTCGTCGCGCCATTTCGGCCATAGTTCCTCCATGGCACCATGCTACGATTCTCTAAGTTTCATATTCCTCGATATGAGAAGACCGCCCGGCAGCAGGCCACCTCGTGGCGAGGTGCTGCCGCAGCCCGGGCGGTCCCGGGCCTCTGGCGAACGGATTACGGGTTCAGCTTTTCGGAGGGAGATACATCATAAAGACCTGCTCTGGCTTCTGAAATAAACATGCGCCATTTGATGCTTGCATACCCCAGAATTGGTCCGCTCGGATCCTTCGAATCTCTTATGAGAATCTGCCCTCCCGAGGGTGCTGCCTCTACACAGGCTCCGTTATTCGCACTACGTCTAGCCTTCCGCCACTGAAGGCTTGCTGCCTCCATCTGGTGCTGCGACATTGGATTCCTTCCACCATGAAGTATAAGAGCAGGAAGATAGGGCCGACAGCCGAGGCAGTTCCTTGCGTAGCCACCGACACCAAGTTGTAAGTTACTGCAGTTATAAGTTCTTAAGTTGCGTTCAAAATGAACGAATAATTTCAGCAATCAACCCTGTTGTATCTTGTGGATTCAAAGCCATTGATTGCAGTTTGCAGAAAATCTCACGATACCTTTTCAGGTCCTCACCTCGTTCAAGGTAGGTAGACCCTATCATTCCTTCGACGAAGACTATGCCAGGTGTAAGATCTGGCAGCTCGAGGATTGTGAAGTTACTCTCGAGCGCGGGATGCGCGCCCACATCGTACGGAAGTACCTGGACCGTGACGTTCGGCCACGCCGCCATGTCCAGGATCTTGGCCAACTGCGCCGCCATGACCTGGCGCCCCCCCACGACCCGGTGTAGTGCTGCCTCGTCGAGGACCACGCTGAAACTTGGTGGTTCGTCCCGGCTGAGGATGCGCTGCCGGGTGAGCTTGGCCTCTATCTGCAGCTCGATCTGATCCGGGCTGAGCAGGGGAATGGAACCCTGGTGCTGAGCACGCGCGTAGTCCGCCGTGTGCAGCAGGCCGTGCACCACGGACGACTGAAATGCGGAGATAGTCACCGCGTCAGCTTCGAGTCCGACATAGGTGCCGTAACCCAGGTCGTAAGACTGCCACCATGCTTGCCGCTTGGCTTCGGTGGCCAGGTTCCTCATGTGATCGCGTTGGGCGTCGTCGGTAACGCCGTAGAGGTCGCAGAGGTCCCGGATGTCCCGGGGGGTGGCAACACCGTGGCCGGTCTCCATACGACTCAGCTTGCTCATGGAGAACATGAGCTGCTCGGCAGCCTGCTCGACCGTAAGACCTTTTTCGGTCCGGAGCTTGCGCAGCAGGGCTCCCAGCTCGCGACGGCGAACCGTGGGACTGCGCACTTCAGGCACGAAAGTAACGTCCTTTCGCAGGAACTTTACGTTGTTGCTCATAGCCTGGGACCAATGGTCCCAATCCTCGGGATCGTACGGGTGATTCATGCAAGATGCACTTTAGTTTGGCACTTGCCAAGCTGCATTGCCAGATGCACTATGAAATCAGATCGCAGAAGTCATCCTCAAGCGACCCGCCGACAACGGGGTCGACGGTGCCCCGAGGGGTTACCGACAACAGACCGCGTGCCATTTAGAAGGTCCGCACCGGGCGACCGGAGTCGCCCCCCGTGGGAACCTGGCCACGTGAGGGAGGGGAGACCTGCTATTTCCATTAGCCCGCAACGACCGCACTCGCTTCCGCTGTGCCGAAGCATGCGGACCGTGGCTCTACATCCACGGCGACAACCGCACCAGTCCGGGATCCGCGCCGCCATCCGCTGCGCGATACCCCGGACACACCGCTGGGCCGGTGCTGCAACACCGACCCAGCGAGACACTAACCAGGCTCTGGACCGAGCTCGAACGGCTAGCTACATGATCAAGATTAACAACGCCACCAGCGAAAACAACCCCCCATGGATGCTCGGTGAGTTTCCCGGGCCGACACGGACGTCACTGCCGGGGGCTCCCGCGGGGGCAGTCCCGGGGGCAGCACCGTCCGACACATGGACCCGTCTCCGCCGCGGGCTAGTCGCCGCGGCTCGCGCCGTTCCCCTGGCCGGCCGGGTCCTGCTCAGCGGGCTGGCGGCTCTGCCCCGCCGCCTGGGCGACCGGCTATTCGCCATGAACGACGCCGAAGCCTACTGGCACAGCTGGCAGATCACCGCCACACACGGCGGCCTCGGTCGCAGATACCACGATCCGCGGTTCGACGCGCTGGCCGACTGCCCGAAGTGCGAGGGGTCGGGCCTGACCGCGGACCAGCCGTGCCCGCCGTGCCACGGCACGGGCCGCATCAGCAGCGGGGAGGTGGACTAGCCATGGCCTCCGGACGTCCCCGCCAGCCCAACGACCCGACCGTCATGGCCAGCGTGGAGGCCGCCATGAGCACGGTCGCGCGGCCTCGCCTCATCGCGCGGATGTGGCACTGGCGCTACGAGCTCGGCCTGATCGCCGGGGTGCTGTTCGGCACGATCGGCATCGGCGTCACCCTCGGCCCGGGATGGCTCATCGCCGCGGCGGCGGCGGCGATGGCCGTCATGGCCGCCGCGCTGACGTGGCCGCCGTCCCGCCAGCGGATCACCGCCCGGGCCTGGTGCGTCATCACCCCCCACCGGGTGCGCACCGGCTGCGCGCAGGCCTGGATCCACACCAGGGACGGCCACCTCCCGGCCGTCCTGTATACCGTGCCCGCCCGCTTCGGCGAGCGAGTCTGGCTGTGGTGCCGCGCCGGGATCACCGCCAGGGACCTGGAAGCGGCCAGGGACGTCCTGCGCGCGGCCTGCTGGGCCAGCGACGTCCGCGTAGTGGTGAACGACCGCCGCAGCCATATCGTGGTGCTCGAGGTGATCCGGCGTCTCCCGCCCGATTCGCCCGAAGGCGGCACGTCCGGCTGGCCCTACCTGGACCGCGGCGACGCGAGCGCCGCCGAGCCAGAGGAGCCCGCCTTGTACAACGGACTGGGATGAAGAGCAGCGGGAGTCAGCTGCCCGCGGCCCCCGCACCGTCCGTGCCGCCGTCACCGTCCGCGACGGCCGGCGCCGCACTACGGACCGAACGGGCCAGCAACTGAGCCACGTCGACGACTTCGAGTGTGTCTGGGGCGTCGCCGGAGCTCTTTTTCGCGGCTACGGCGTCGCCGAGCATGACCAGGCAGTACGGGCAGGCCGTCGAGATGGTGTCCGGCTCCAGCGCGAGGGCTTCCTCGATCCGCTCGGTGTTGATCCGCTTGCCGATCCGTTCCTCCATCCACATCCGCGCCCCGCCGGCACCGCAGCAGAAGCCGCGCTCCTTGCACCGGTGCATCTCGGTCGCCTCGACCCCGGGCACCGCGTCCAGGATCTCGCGCGGCGGCGTGTACACCTTGTTGTGCCGGCCCAGGAAGCACGGGTCGTGGTAGGTCAGTTTCTCCTGCACCGGGGTGACCGGCTGGAGACGGCCGTCGGCGACCAGCCGGGCCAGCAGCTGGGTGTGGTGGATGACCTCGTAGTTCCCGCCCAGCTGCGGGTACTCGCGGGAGATGGCGTTGAAGCAGTGCGGGCAGCTGGCCACGACCTTCTTCGCCCCGGCCTCGTTCAGCGTCTCTACGTTCTGCTGGGCGAGCATGGAGAACACGAACTCGTTGCCGATCCGCCGGGCCGGGTCCCCGGTGCACGTCTCGGCCGGACCGAGCACGGCGAACTTCACCCCCGCGGTGTGCAGCAGGGTGGCGATGGCCTTGGTGGTCTTCTTGGCCCGGTCCTCCAGGGCGCCGGCGCAGCCCACCCAGAACAGGTACTCGATCTCCGGGTCGATCTTGCCGTCGACGACGGGGATCTCGAAGTCGAGTTCGGTGATCCATTCGGCCCGGCGGATCTCGCCCATGCCCCAGGGGTCGCCCTTGTTCTCCAGGTTGCGCAGCATGCTCGCGGCCTCGACGGGGAACGCCGACTCGATCAGGACCTGGTGCCGGCGCATCCCGTCGATGTGGTCGATGTGCTCGATGTCGACCGGGCACTCCTCCACGCACGCCCCGCAGTTGGTGCAGGACCAGATCACGTCCGGGTCGATGACGCCGCCGTCCTTGCCCACCAGCGGGCGTTCGGCCTCTTTCTTTACGTCGTCGGGGAGCTTCTCGCGATCGTCGTCGCTGGCGGCCAGGAGGTACGGCGCCTTGGCGAAGGCGTGGTCGCGCAGGTCCAGGATGACCTGCTTGGGCGACAGCGGCTTGCCGGTGGCCCAGGCCGGGCACTGCGACTGGCACCGCCCGCACTCGGTGCAGGTGGCCATGTCGAGCAGGCCCTTCCAGGTGAAGTCCTCGATCTTCCCCAGCCCGAACACGTCGGTGTCCGGGTCGGCCTCCTCGAAGTCCAGGACCTTGCCGTTGCTGCGCATTGGCTCGAGCGGGCCGAGGGCGTTCGGCCGCCGGGAGAACATGACGTTGAGCGGGGCCAGGGCGATGTGCAGGTGCTTGGAGTAGACCACGATGACGGCAAACGCCATGACCACCCCGAGCTGGGCCAGGATGAACGTGGCTTCCAGGACGCTGTTGACTCCCGTGCCGAGCGGGTGCAGCCAGTGGCCGACGATCTGGGAGGCGAACGCCCCGTGAGCGTAGGGGAACACCCCCGTGTTGATCTGCGCGCCGCGGTAAAGCAGCAGCGTCGCGATCACCAGGAAGATCATCCCCAGGACGACCCAGGCGGCGCGGGTGTGCGAGCCGAAGAACCGTGACTTGCGGCCTTCGGAGTGCGGGTTGCTGCGGATCCGGATGACGGTGAAGGTGATGATGCCGGCCAGCACGCCGACGGCGAACAGGTCCTCGATGAACCCGATGAAGGCCCAGTGCCCGATCCACGGGATCGCGAAGGTGCGGGAGAACAGCGCCCCGTAGGCCTCGATGATCGTCAGCAGCAGCACGATGAAGCCCCAGAACGTGGCCGCGTGCGCCGCGCCGGGCACCGACCACTTCAGCAGCTTGCGCTGCCCGATCACCTCGGTGGCCTGGACCTCCACGTCCCGGCCCGGGTGCTCGCGGACGGCCGCGACCCGTTCGGGGGCTGGCTGCCCGCTGAACGCCAGCCGTTTCAGCCACCACAACCGCCGCCCCGCGATCGCCAGCGCCACCACGGTCAGCACCAAGCCGGCAGTCATCCGCAAGACCACGCGAACCTCCTCAGTATCCGGAGCTCAAGCGTAGCCATGCAGGCCCCGCCACGTCCCGGGCCGGGCTCGTACCCGCCCGAGCCCGCCCATCGTACCGTCCAGTAACTTACGCCGAACGGGCGGGATTTCACCTCTGCGCCCGGCCAGGCAGCCCAACCGGGCGAACAACACCTGAGCGAAGTAGCGCTGCGGGTCGCCGCGCAGTTCGTACCCGGCCGACTCGCGGTCCTGGTCAGCACCTGGGCGCGTTCCGAGCGGCAGCGCCACGCCGAGACATAGGGGCGACGTAGCCTCCCTGACCCCGCCTCATACCCAGCGTCCCAAGCCCACGTTCCTCCCCCACCGCGCCGCGAACCAGAAGTCAACCACTGAATCGGCGAGCCGGAAGTACGCCGCCAGCGCGGGACGCGCGGCCAGGCGCCAGCGCGGGACGCGCGGCCAGCCGCCCCGCCTGTCCCTGCAGCCTCACCCGGCTCCCGCCGGGCGGGGCCATTCCATGATCGCGAAGGTTTCACTACTGCATGCAGTAGTAAACCCTTCACGATCATGGGAAACGCCACGACGCAGCCCCCGGGGCGGCACCGCCGGCGGCGGGGGTCACAGCGGGTATGCCGCCACGATCCCCAGCCGGCGCGCCGAGGCGCCCGGACTGATGCGGGATTTAGCCAAATCCCCTCTAGTTGGTAGAGCGGCCCATTCATTGACCTGGCCAGGCCGCGTGGACGTAGAAGATTCCCGCCACTCCGGGGGCGAGAGGGGTCTGCGGTGAGGATGGGGCATGTGGGACGAGGAGCAGGGCGGGCTAGCCAGCTGGGCTTTGGGCCACTGGACTTCGGGGCCACTGGACTTCGGGGCCACTGGGTGGAATCTCTTGTGGCGTGGCGGAAGGGCGGGGATGTCTGGGTCGTTAGCCTTGGGGCGTTACGGGCGCGGTGACTCGAGGCGGGCACTCGGGCAGGACCTCGGGGCGGAAGGCTCAGGGCGAGGGGCGGGCCGGGCGAGGGGCGCGGCGGGAATTCCGGGTGGGTGGGAATCATCGGGGACTCCGGTAAGTTGAGCCTATATGACTCAAGTCATTTGACGGCGGTGGCCCCCGCTGGCAAGCTTGGGCCCGGATTACTCAACTTCACACTCATCAATACAAGCAAGGGACTGCTCATGGCACGTGCGGTAGGGATTGACCTGGGGACGACCAACTCGGTCGTCGCCATTCTCGAGGGTGGCGAGCCCACGGTCATCGCCAACGCCGAGGGCTCACGGACGACTCCTTCGGTCGTGGCCTTCGCCAAGAACGCAGAGGTACTCGTGGGCGAGGTCGCCAAGCGGCAGGCCGTCACCAACGTGGACCGGACGATCCGTTCGGTCAAGCGCCACATGGGTACCGACTGGTCCGTCAACATCGACGGCAAGAAATTCACTCCCCAGCAGATCAGCGCGTTCGTGCTGCAGAAGCTCAAGAGGGACGCCGAGGCCTACCTCGGTGAGAAGATCAACGACGCGGTGATCACCGTCCCGGCGTACTTCAGCGACGCGCAGCGGCAGGCCACCAAGGAGGCCGGGCAGATCGCGGGGCTGAACGTGCTCCGCATCATCAACGAGCCCACCTCGGCCGCGCTGGCTTACCACCTGGACAAGGAGACCGAGGCCACCATCCTGGTCTTCGACCTGGGCGGCGGCACCTTCGACGTGTCCCTGCTCGAGGTCGGCGAGGGCGTCGTGGAGGTCAAGGCGACCAGCGGCGACAACCACCTCGGCGGCGACGACTGGGA
>WNGL01001431.1_pt1 | contig 29283 bp, 24 predicted proteins | sample 5400591 | NCBI WGS metagenome assembly WNGL01 (sample SAMN13153377, study PRJNA577476) | soil metagenome | isolation source: 80 cm soil or saprolite under Garry oak tree replicate 1 | place: USA:California | collected 2016-06-15 | reverse complement strand
GAAGCACCGCCGATGCTTCCGCCCTCAGCCCGCCAGATCACGCACCAAACCCTGCAAACCCGGCGTGTCGCGACATCCGCCGATCCGCCCGTCGGCAACCCCGACCCCCCGGGGGGCCACCAAAGTGCGAAACTCCAGTGTCTGAGAAACCGGTAAATATGCGTTCTGCTGACTTTCTTGGGCATGGCGCCACGGTCAGTCAACCAACGAGTTACTGCTGGGATCAGAGTAGCTGGTGAGGTTTGCCACGACGCACGAGGATCCGCTCGGGCTCCGGCACTGCTGTCGAGACCGCTGCTGTCGCGGTCGCTGCAACCTGACTGCAAGGCGGGTCAGCCACGATGGCCGGGACGCAAAGGAGGCGACCGTGACCGACAAGCCTGTGATCGAGAAGTTCCTGCACGCGATCGAGACCGCGGACATTCCAGGCTGCGACGCGTGGAGCGCGGACGCGACGCTCGACGCGACCGTGCCCAACTGGCGGCTGCATGCAGACGGCGCCGACGCGATCCGCGCCGAGTACGCGCGGTGGTTCGCCGACCCGGCCCGCTTCGACGAGCTGCGCCGCTACCCCGTCGAGGGCGGATCGGCCGAGGTGATCGAGTACACGCTCAGCTGGACCGAGAACGGCGTGCCGCACGCCGGGCATCACCTGCACGTGCTGACGGTGCGCGACGACCGTATCGTGTCCGACATGGTCTTCTGCGGCGGCCGCTGGCCGGCCGCCCTGCTCGCCGAGATGGAGGCGGCCGGTGCCGGATGAGCTGGCCGCCCTGCTCATGGATGCGACCGAACGGGCCGGGCTTGACGAGGCTCCCGGCAAGTCGGGAGCCACGCTGGAGCGGGTCGTCATCGACGGGCAGGCCTACGTGCTCAAGCACCTCGACCTGGGCCGGGACTGGACCATGCGGGCTTCGGGCTGCCTGCGCGGGGCCCCGCTGGTCCTGTGGGAACGCGGCATCCTGGCCCGCCTGCCCGGCTGCCTGAACCAGCCCATCGTGGCCGCGGCCCCGGAGCGGCGCGGCTGCGCCCTGCTGATGCGCGACGTCAGCCGGTGGCTCGTGCCCGCTACCGACGCACCGATCGCGCTGGCCCAGCACGCGCGGTTCCTGCGGCACATGGCCGCCCTGCACGCGGCCTTCTGGGCCTGCGGGGACGAGTTCGACGTGGTCCCGGCGATGCACCGCTACCTGGAGCTCTCGCCGTGGATGGCGGCGGCGGAGGCCGCCGCGGGCTCGCCGCACCTAGTGCCGCGCCTGGTCGCGAAGGGCTGGCCGCTGCTGGCCGAGGTCGCCCCGGCCGCGGCCGCGGTCGTCACCCCGCTGGCCCGCGACCCGGGTCCGCTGCTCGAGGCGCTGGCCGCCACGCCGCAGACGTTCGTGCACAGTAACTTCAAGCTCGACAACCTGGGCACCGACGACGCGGGCCGCACGGTGCTGCTCGACTGGGAGCAGCCGGGGCGCGGGGCGCCGCTGTCCGACCTGGCCTGGTACCTCGCGATCAACTGCCGCCGCCTGCCCCAGTCCAAGGAGGCCTCGATCGCGGCCTACCGGGAGGAACTGGAGGGCTGCGGCATCGATACCGGTCCCTGGTGGGAGCGCCAGCTGGCGCTGTGTCTGCTCGGCGCCATGGTCCTGTTCGGCTGGGAGAAGGCACTCGGCGGCTACGACGAGGAGCTCGCGTGGTGGGAGACCCGATCCGTACGAGCGGCGGCACTACTGAGCTGACCGCCGCGAGCTGACCTGGCGCTGGCCGGCCAGGGTCAGCCGCCGGTCCGCCGCGCGCAGCAGCCCGTCCGCGAAGTCGCCCGCGGCCCGCGCCAGCCGAGCGGCCCGGTCGGCGCCCCGCTCCCGCCAGGCGGGCTGGCCGAAGTCGCCGGCCAGGTCGCAGGTCCACCACCACGCCTCGATGGCCGCGGCGCCGTCGAGCAGGTCGAGGTCCGCGGCCACCGCGTCCGGGTCGGCCGGCCCGCCGAGCGCGTGGCGGGCCCGGTGCGCGAGCAGCCGGGCGACGCCGGTGTACCGCGGCACGCCCAGCGCGGCCGCCTGCGACTCGAGCTCGCGGGCCCGCGCCAGCGCCTGCTCGCCGTCGCCGGCCAGCAGCGCCAGGCGCCCGGTGAGCAGCTGGTGCTTGAGCCGGAGCCGCCATCCGAAGACCAGGTTGCCGCGCAGCAGCGCGGACGCCTCGGCCAGCCGGGCCCTCGCGCCGTCCGGATCCCCGGTCTCCAGGCAGTGCCCGGCCAGGTCTTCCAGCGCGGCGATGGTGACGTCCGCGGTGCCCTGGCCCTGCCCGGCCTCCAGCGCCTCCTGGTGGTGGTCCAGCGCCTCCTGCCGGGCGCCCAGGTTGCCCAGCACCCAGCCGGTGAAGTTCACCCCACGCCCGGCGAAGCGCGGGACCTGCCGCCGTTCCACCTCGGCGGTGTACCTGGCCAGCGCGGCCAGCGCCTGAGCCGGGCGGCCGGCCAGGGCGTGCGCGTGCCCGGTGAACAGCAGCGCGTGCATCGTGGCCGAGGTGTGCTCCACCCCGATCTGCCCGCGGGCCGCCGGGCGCAGCAGCGCCAGCGCCTCCTCCACCCGGCTCTGGTGGGCCCGCAGCACCCCGAGCCACCCGGCGGCGGCCACCCGGTCCGCCCCCTCGGCGAGTGAGAACGCCTCGCCGAGCAGCAGCTCGGCCTGGGCCAGGTCGCCCGCCGCGTGGTGGGTCCGGCCGCCGGCCGCCAGGCACCGGGCCCGGGTCGCCGCGTCGTCCGCGGCGAGCGCGCCGTCCTCGGCGAACTGGGCGGCCTGGGCGAAGTCGCGGCCGAAGTAGGACGCCCACGCGCCGACCTCGAGCGCCGCCGGGCCGGCCGGGGCGGCCCGCTCCACGTCCGCCAATGCCTCGGCGTAACGCCCGCGCAGGGTGCGGACCCGGGCCCGGGCCAGCCAGCCGTCCGGGCCGGCGTCCAGCCGCAGCGCGTCGTCGAGCAGCGTCTCGGCCGCCGCGTAATCGTGGCGTTCCGCGGCCCGGGCCGACGCGTCGCGCAGCGCACGGGACGCCAGCGCCAGGTCCCCGCCCAGCCGCGCGTGCCCGGCCACGGTCAGCGGGTCAACGCCGGGCCTGCGGTCGAGTACCCGGCCGGCCTGCCGGTGCAGCAGCGCGGCCCGCCCCGCGGTCGCGCTCGCCGCCAGCGCCTCGCGGACCAGCTCGTGCCGGAACCTGAACATCCCGTCCGCCTCGACCAGGAACTGCTTGGCCACGGCCTGTTCGGCGTCGTCGAGCAGGGCGACGGCGGGCCGGCCGAGCACGGCCGCGAGCAGGTCCACGTCGAGGTCAGGGCCGATCACCGCGGCGGTGCGCAGCAGCAGCCCGGCCGGGCCCAGCTCGTCGCAGCGCGCGGACACCGACTCGACCAGCGACGCGGGCAGCTCCGAGCCCGCGGCCTGCTGGGCCAGTTCGGTCAGGAAGAGCGGATGCCCCCTGGACCGCGTGTACAGCTCGTCGACCCGGCCCGGCCCGACCAGTTCGGCGGCCGCGTCGCGGCCAAGCGCGCCGAGGTGCACGAACGCCGACGCGGGCAGCGGTTCGCCCTCGCCGGAGCGCGCCGCGGCCACGACCGTGACCGCGAGCTTCTCACGCACGGCGAACCGCAGCCAGTCCGGCAGCGCGGGCCCGGCCAGGTGGGCGTCGTCGACCACGACCACCAGCGGGGCACGCTCCGCCAGGCGGCCGAGCGCCCGGACCAGGGCCGAGTAGAGCACCGCCGGGCCCAGCATGCTGTCCGCCAGCATCGGCGGCAGCCGCGGGCCCGGCGCCAGGTTCAGCAGCGGCCCGAGCAGCGCCGCGTCCGCGCCGAGGATGTCGGCGGCGGTGTCGGGCCCGAGCCCGCGCAGCAGGGCGGCCAGCGCCGTCAGCAGCGCGTCGAGTGGCATCGAGCGGTCGAGCGGGCCGCACGACGCGATCAGTACCGTGTCCCCGGCCGCGGTGCGCCGCCCGGCCCAGGCCCGCAGCAGCGTCGTCTTGCCGATGCCGGCCTCGCCGTCCACCACGACCACCTCGACGGCGTCGCGGGCCCGCGACGCGACCGCCTCCAGGTAGGCCAGCTCGTCGTCCCTGCCGACCAGAACGGGACCCGCCAGGGCGGACGCGGCCGGCCCGGGCCCGGTCAGCTCGCCCCGCAGGATCGCGGTGTACAGCGCGCTCGTCTCGGGCGAGGGGTCAGTGCCCAGCTCGTCGGCCATCCGCTCGCGGGCGCTGGCGTACTCCGATAGCGCCCCGGCCACCCGTCCGCCCATTACGTGGGCCCGGAGCAGCAGCCGCAGCGCCGCCTCGTCGTACGGGTCGCGTTCGGCCGCCGCCGCGGCCGCGTCGGCGGCGGCCATCCAGTCGCCGGCCTCGAGCAGGGCGGCGGCCGCCACCAGCCGGGCCCGGCCGGTCAGCCGGCTCAGCTCGGCCTGCCGGAGCTGGGCCCACTCGCCGGGCAGCGGCTGCGGGCCGTCGCCGCGGATCAGCGAGAGCGCGACCCGCGCGGGCGCCACCGCGCCCATCATGTGGCCCGCCTGCCGCCGCGCCTCCACCTCCCGGGTGAGCACCGCCAGCTCGGTCGCGTCCAGCCAGTCGCAGTGCAGCAGGTAGCCCTGGTCCCGGTGCTCGATCCGGTCGCGCCCGAGCACCGTGCGCAGCCGGCTCATCAGCACCGCCAGCTGGTCCTCGGGCCGGGCCGGCGGGCCGGCGTCCCACAGCGCGTCGATCAGTACCCCGGCCGGCACGGCCTGCCCGGCGCCCAGCGCGATCAGCTGCAGGGCCAGCCGCGCCTTCCGGCTGCCGAACGCCTGCGGTTCGATCCCGTCCACGCCGAAGTCACCGAGCACCCGAACCGCCAGCGACTTCACGGCCCTATTAAAAGCCGGCGGTGCAAGCTGACTGCAACCACCGCCGTCCACGCTGGTCAGGAAACCTCCGCCGAGGAAAGGAGATCCCGATGAGCGGGAAAGCGGAACAGAAGAGCTTTACCAAGCCCGACGAGACCCGCAGCTTCGACTACGGCGCCCTGGACCTGCTCCAGATCGGCGGCGCCGAGATCGGGCGGCTCACCCTGCAGCCGGGCTGGCGCTGGTCGGACCATGTCAAGCCGCTGGCCGGCACCGAGCTGTGCGAGGCACCCCACTTCCAGTACCACGTGGCGGGAACGCTGCACGTGGTGATGGCCGACGGCGCCGAGTTCGACGCCGGGCCCGGCGACGTCACCGCGCTGCCCCAGGGCCACGACGCCTGGGTGGTCGGGGACGAGCCGGTCGTGGTGGTGGACTGGTACGGCGCCAGCAACTACGCCCGCGGCTGACCCCGGCCGCCGGCCGAGGTAGCGCTCCAGGCTCCGCCCCGGGTTCGCGTCCACATAGGCGTCGCCCGGCCCGGCTGCCTCCGCCATGCCGCCAGCGTATGCCGCCGCCGGTGTGGTAGTCCTGACGGGACGCCTGCTGCCAGGGGGGACCAGAGGAGAGGAGCCACCCATGGACCTGGGCCTGCGCGGCCGCCGCGCGCTGATCACCGGAGGCAGCCGGGGCATCGGCTTCGCGGTGGCCGAGGCGCTCGCCGCCGAGGGCGCGGCCGTGGGCCTCGTGGCCAGGGACGCGGCCGGGCTGGTCACGGCCGCCGGGCGGCTGGGGTCCCGCGGCGTCCCGGTCGCCACCGCCGCGGCCGACGTCACCGACACCCCCGCGCTGCGGCGCGCCGTGACGGAGATCGCCAGCGCGCTCGGCGGCCTGGATCACCTGGTGGCCAACGCGGGCGGCACGGTCGGCACGGGCAACCTCACCAGCGCCGCCGACGACGAGTTCACCGCGACGTTCGCGCTCAACGCCGGCCACGCCGTCGAGCTCATCCGGGCCGGGCGGCCGCACCTGCAGGCCGCGGGCGGCGGCGCCGTGGTGATCATCTCCTCGATCACCGGGATGCGGCCCGCGCCGCGGACCGCCTACGCGGCCGCCAAGGCGGCCGAGATCCACCTGGCCGCGACGGCCGCCCAGGAACTCGCGCCGGACCGCATCCGGGTGAACGCCGTCAGCCCCGGGTCGATCATGTTCCCCGGCGGCGGCTGGGACAGCTTCCAGCGGGCCAACCCGGACGACTTCGCCGCCTTCGTGGTCGGCCAGTTCCCTTATCGCCGCCTCGGCTCGCTGCCGGAGGTCGCCGACGTGGTCGCGTTCCTGCTGTCCGAGCGGGCGTCATGGATCACCGGCGCGAACATCGTGGTGGACGGCGGCCAGAATTACCCGAGCGCCCGCCGCTTCACCTGAGGAGGATCACATGTCACTGGGCATGAGCCGGGCCGAGCGCGAGGAGTTCCTGGCCGGGTTGCACGTCGGGGTGCTGAGCGTGGCCTCGCTGGACGGCCGCGGCCCGCTGACCGCCCCGGTCTGGTACACCTACCAGCCGGGCGGCACGGTGAACGTGAGCACCGGCCGCGGCACCCGCAAGGCCCTGGCCATCGAGGCGGCGGGCCGGGTCAGCCTGTGCGCCCAGGAAGAGCGGCCGCCCTACAAGTACGTCACGGTCGAGGGCCCGGTCTTCATCGAGGAGTCCACCGACGCCGAGCGGCTCGAGCTGGCCCGCAGGTACCTGGGACCCGAGGGCGGCGACGCCTACATCGCGGCCAACCCCGGTGGCAGCCAGATCATGGTCAGGATGACGCCCGAGCAGTGGCTGACCAGGGACTACAGCCACGAGTAAGGCGCCGCGACCGGAAACCGGTTGTCCGGCGGACGCGACCGGCGGGACCCTAAGGCATGGTTCTGGTACGCGCGACGACGATGACCGACTGGCAAGCGCTGCGCGAGATCCGCCTGCAGGCGCTGCTCGACGCGCCGGACGCCTTCGGCTCGACCCACGCCGGGGAGGCCGCCCTCGGCGAGGACGAGTGGTGCCGGAGGGCCAGCCGCGACGGCTCGTTCATCGCGTTCCTGCCCGAGGTCTGCCCGGCCGGCCTGGGCGGCGGGTACCTGGCGGAGCCGGAGGTCGTCGAGCTGATCGGCATGTTCGTCCGGCCGCAGGCCCGGGGCCGCGGCGTCGGTGAGGCGGTCATCGACGCGGTCGCCGGGTGGGCCGGGCAGCAGGGTGCCAGCACCGTGCACCTATGGGTGACCGAGACCAATTCCCGCGCCCGCCTGCTGTACGAGCGCTGCGGGTTCACCGTCACCGCCGAACGCCAGCCGCTGCCCTCCAACCCCGCCCTCGGCGAGATCGGCATGCAGCGCCCGGTATAGCCGCGCCCGCACTAACCGGGCCCGCCTAACCTGGCACCGCGCTCGAACTGGGCGCGCACGCCCAGCAGCCGCACCGGGCGCCGCCCGGTGAACCGGCCGAGCGCCTCGGCCGCCGCCCGCGCGATCACCGCGGGGTCCGAGGAAGGCTCGGCCAGCGTCACCCCGTGCGTCTCGGTGATGAACGGCGCGTACCGCACCTTCACCACGATCCGCAGCGCCGGCCGCGGCTCCGACGCCAGGTCACGAGCCAGCAGCCCGGCGATCCGCGCTACCTCGGCCTCCACCTGCGACCAGCCGGCGATGTTCCGCTGGAACGTTTCCTCGCGTCCATGGCCGCGCGCCACATAAGGCGAGTCGTCCACCTCGGCGTCGCCCCGGCCGCGGGCCAGCAGCACCAGCCACGGCCCGGTCATCGGCCCGAACACCGCGGCCAGCGCGTCCGGGTCGGCGGTGGCAAGGTCGCTGACGGTGCCGATGCCAAGACCGGCCAGCTTCTTCGCCGTCTTGGCGCCGATGCCCCACAGCGCCTCGGTCGGCCTGGCCCCGAGCACCTCGAACCAGTTCGCGAACGTCAGCCGGAACACCCCGGCTGGCTTGCCGAACCCGGTGGCGATCTTGGCCTGCAGCTTGTTCTCGCCGATTCCCACCGTGCAGTCCAGTTGCGTGGCCTCCCTGACCTGGCGCGCCAGCGACCGGCCGAACGCCTCGGGGTCCTCGGTGTCGACGCCGACGAACGCCTCGTCCCAGCCGAGCACTTCCACCACCGCGCCGGTCGACCGGAGGACCTCCATCACCGTCTCCGAGATCTCCTCGTAGGCGGCCCGGTCCACCGGGAGGAACACCGCGTCCGGCAGCCGCTTGGCCGCCGTCCGCAGCGGCAGCCCGGAGTGCACGCCGTGCTCCCTGGCCTCGTAGGACGCGGTGCTCACCACGCCGCGCTTGGTCGGGTCGCCGTCACCGCCCACCACCACGGGCCGCCCGCGCAGTTCGGGATGCCGGAGGACCTCGACCGCCGCGATGAACTGGTCGAGGTCCACGTGCAGCACCCAGCGCGCCACGCTCCACTCTTACCCCGCCCAGCAGGCAGCGCTAACGATCCGCGCCTCCGCGTCCGTCTGGCCATGCAGGATTCAATGATCAACGAAGGGTTTACTACTCCATGCGGTAGTAAATCCTTCGGGATCATGAAAACTGGGTTCGGATTAAGGCCCGCACGCCGACGTGGGCGCGCCACGGTAACGCTGTGGTGGCAGGACCGGGGCCGCGGGTAGCGTGAGGACCATGTCGTGGTCGAAGTACGCGGAGTTCCTGGCGTTCGCCGTGGTCCTGGTGCTGATCCCCGGGCCCGACTTCGCCGTGGTCACCAAGAACACGCTGGTCGGCGGGCGTCGCCGGGGGAGATGGACCGCGCTGGGCGTGAGCAACTCCAACCTGGTGCAGGGGACCGCGGCCGCGTTCGGCGTCAGCGGGCTCATCCTCAGGGTCCAGCCGCTGTTCGAGGCGATCAAGTGGGTCGGCGTCGGCTACCTGGCGTACCTGGGCGCGCAGGCCATCCGTTCGGCCCTCCGCGGCCAGTACCAGCCGGCGGACGAGGCGGACGGCGGCGGCAGGGCCAGGGGCCTGGCCGGCTGGCGGCAGGGATTCATCTCCAACATCACGAACCCCAAGGTCCTGGTGTTCTACCTAGCCGTCCTGCCGCAGTTCCTCACCCCAGGTGCGGGCCTCGGCTGGCTGCTGGTGCTGGCCTGGAGCCACGCGGTGCTCGGCCTGAGCTATCAGCTCGTGCTGGTCACCGGCCTGCACGGCGCCCGGCGCCTGCTGATGCGGCGCCGGGTCCGACGCGGCCTCGACGCCACCACCGGCGCCGTGCTCCTCGGCTTCAGCGCCAAGCTCGCCACCGAGCACGTCTAGAGGACTGAGCACGTCTAGTCACTAGAGCGATCTAGCTTTAATTCGCCAAAACGAGGGCTGTCGCAAACGCCCGGGTGCGTGTACGGTCGGCCTATCTCGTCATCGCATGTGTCAGGCTCTAGGGGGGACGGCATGCTGAGTTCACCGATCATTGATCTAGCCATAGGGCTGGTCTTTGTCTTCGGCGTTACGGCCGCCCTTAGTTCTGTCTTCACCGAGCTGATCGCGCGCTTCCTCGGACTGCGCGGGGCGTATTTGCTTGGCGGCCTGCGTGAGCTCCTCGACGGCACCGGCAGCCAAACGGCCCTGAATGACGCGATAGACAACTACAACGAAATGAAGACCCTGGTGAAGGGAGCGGTCCCCGCCACCGCTGGCGGAGCGGCACCGGCCACGAAGTCTGCGACCGGCGCGCTGCTTGGCAGCCCGATCCTGCGGAGTCAGGGGATGATCGGCCAGATCTCTAGCCGGCATCTGACCTTGCAGCCTGGCAAGCCTGGCCGCCGATCCCGGATCACCACCGGTACCTGGAAACGCCCGTGGCGTGCCTGCCGGAGCCTGCCCTCCTATATCTCCGCCAAGTCATTTGGCGCGGCAATCACCGACCTGCTCGTGCCTAATGCGGCGGGGCAGACCACTATGGCTCAGGTTCAGGACGGTATTGACGCGCTCCCTGAATGGATGCCGACGCTCAAGGAATCGCTGCAGACGCTGGCAGCCAACGCTGGCGAGGATATCGACCTGTTCCGCACCTCAGTCGAGAACTGGTATGACGACCATATGAGTCGCGTGTCAGGCTGGTATAAGCGGCACGTTGCCAAGATCACGATCGTGGTCGGCACTACCCTCATTCTGCTGCTCAACATCAACTCGCTCACGATCGGGCGCACCCTGTGGAACAACGGCGTCGTCCGGACGGCCGTGAGCACTGTGGCGGCGAAAACCACCTCCTGCCAGAACCAGAGCCAGCAGGATTGCCTGGCGAGTCTTCAAAAGCAACTGTCGGGCGGCGCACAGGCCGGGCTGCCGATCGGATGGGCCACGGTCCCCGACTGCGCCGCGCGGGGTACGTCATGTAACTGGCTGGACCAGCGGGGGATCTTCAGCCGTCACGGCGGTTCCGGCTGGGAGATCGTGCTTGTCCTCATCGGCTTCCTGATCACGATCATCGCACTCACCCCCGGTGCCCGGTTCTGGTTCGACATCCTGGGCAAGCTCGGCAGCCTCCGCACGACCGGCCCCAAGCCCGCCGTCACCCCGCCGAGCGGCGCCTGAAAGATGAGGCCCTGAACACCGTCCGATCGGGCACGCGCCACGACCGTTCGGGCTAAATGTTCGGGATAAATGGTTGTGCCCGGCCCGGCGGCACCGGCCACAATGCAGTGTGCTGCTGACCATCACCACCACCCGCGCGCCAGCGACCGACCTGGGCTACCTGCTGCACAAGCACCCGGACCGAGTCCAGACGTTCGCCGTCGCGGCTGGTCAGGCGCACGTTTTCTACCCCGAGGCGGCGCCGGAGCGGTGCACCGCCGCGCTGCTGCTCGAGGTCGACCCGATCGGCCTCGTCCGCGGCCACCGAGGCCAGGACAAGGACATCGCCCTCGGCCAGTACGTCAACGACCGGCCGTACGCCGCCTCCAGCCTGCTCGCGGTGGCGATCAAGGAGGCCTTCCGCACCGCGCTCACCGGCCGGTGCGACGCGCGTCCGGCCCTGGCCGCGAGCCGCATTCCGCTGACGATAAACGTCCCGGCCCTGCGCTGCCGCGGCGGCACAACGCTCGCGCAGCGCGTCTTCGCCCCCCTCGGCTGGACCGTCGAGGCGCACAGGAACCCCCTGACCCCGCCCGAGTGGGGTGACTCCCCGTACCTCGGCCTGCGGCTGACCGGCGAGCTCCGGCTGGCGGACGCGCTCAACCACCTGTACGTGCTGCTGCCGGTGCTCGACGACGCCAAGCACTACTGGGTGTCCACCGAGGAGGTGGACAAGCTGATCCGGGCCGGCGGCGACTGGCTCGCCGGGCACCCGGAAAAGGAGCTCATCACCCGCCGCTACCTCAGCCACCACAAGAAGCTCACCCGGTCCGCGCTGGCCCGGCTGGCCGAAGCCGACGACACCGAGCCGGAAGAACTCGACAACGCGGTCCCGGATGAACCAAGGGACCAGCCGCTCGCCGTGCAGCGCCGGGAGGCCATCCTGGCCGTGCTGCGGGAGCGCGGCGCCCGGCGGGTCGGCGACCTCGGCTGCGGCGCGGGCGCGCTCACCCGGGACCTGCTGCGCGAGGCCGGCATCGACCACGTCGTGGCGACCGACGTGTCCGCCCGGGCCCTGCAGCTGGCCGCCCGTCACCTGAACCTGGAGCGGATGCCGGACAAGCAGCGCGAGCGGCTGACGATCTTCCAGTCCTCGCTCACCTACCGCGACGACCGGCTGGCCGGGCTGGACGCCGCCGTGCTGATGGAGGTCATCGAGCACCTGGACCCGGACCGGATCCCCGCGCTGGAACGGGTCGTGTTCGGCGCGGCGGCGCCCGGCGCCGTCGTCGTCACCACCCCCAACGCCGAGTACAACGCGCACTTCGCCGCGCTGGAACCGGGCGCCAAGCGGCACCCGGACCACCGCTTCGAGTGGACCAGGGCGCAGTTCCGCGCCTGGGCGGGCCGGGTCGCCGACCGCTACGGCTACCAGGCCAGGTTCCTGCCGGTCGGCCCCGAGGACCCGCGGGACGGCCCGCCCACCCAGCTCGCGGTCCTGGCGAAGGGGGCGGAACCGTGGAACTGAGCATTCCCGAGCTGAGCCTGGTCGTGCTGATCGGCGTGACCGGCTCGGGCAAGTCGACGTTCGCCCGGACGCACTTCAGGCCGACCGAGGTGATCTCCTCGGACTTCTGCCGCGGCCTGGTCGCCGACGACGAGAACGACCAGTCCGCCACGGCGGCCGCGTTCGAGGTGCTGCAGTTCATCGCCGGCCAGCGCCTCAAAGCCGGCCGCCTGACCGTCATCGACGCCACCAACGTGCAGCCCGAAGCCCGCCGCGAGCTGGTCATGCTGGCCCGCGAGCACGACGTGCTGCCGGCCGCGATAGTGCTCGACCTGCCGGAAAAGCTCTGTGCGGAGCGGAACGCCGGCCGGCCGGACCGGGACTTCGGCCCGCACGTGCTCCGCCGCCAGCGCGGCCAGCTCCGCCGCGGGCTGCGCGGGCTTGGCCGCGAAGGGTTCCGCACCGTGCACGTGCTGCACACCCCCGAGGAGGTCGCCGCCGCCGCCATCGGCAGGACCAGGCTGTACAGCGACCTGCGGCACGAGGCAGGCCCGTTCGACATCATCGGCGACGTGCACGGCTGCCGGGCCGAACTGGAGGAGCTGCTGGCGGCGCTTTGCTACGAGATCGACCGCGACGCGGCCGGCCGCCCCGTCGGCGCCCGCCACCCCGGCGGCCGGCGCGCCGTATTCACCGGCGACCTGGTCGACCGGGGCCCCGACACGCCGGGCGTGCTGCGCCTGGTCATGGGCATGGTCGCGGCCGGGACCGCCTTCTGCGTGGCCGGCAACCACGAGGCCAAGCTGCTCAAGGCGCTGCGCGGCAAGAACGTCAAGCGCAGCCACGGCCTGGACGCCTCGATGGAGCAACTGGACGCCCAGACCGAGGAGTTCCGGGTCGGCGTGGAGCGGTTCATCGACGGTCTGATCAGCCACTACGTGCTGGACGGGGGCCGCCTGGTGGTGGCGCACGCCGGCCTGATCGAGCGCTACCACGGCCGCGCATCGGGCCGGGTCCGCGAGTTCTGCCTGTACGGGCAGACCACCGGCGAGACCGACGAGTACGGCCTGCCGGTCCGTTACCCGTGGGCGGCCGAGTACCGGGGCCGCGCCGTCGTGGTGTACGGCCACACCCCGGTGCCGGCCGCGGAATGGCTGAACAACACCCTGTGCGTGGACACGGGCTGCGTGTTCGGTGGCCGTCTGACCGCGCTCCAATATCCCGAACGGTCGCTGGTCTCTGTCCCCGCCGCCCGCGTCTACCACGCCGCGGCCAAGCCGTTCCCCTCGGTTTCCGCCCCGCTCGCCGGGCGCCGTGAACCCGACGTGCTCGACATCACGGACGTGTCCGGGTCCCGCGTGATCGAGACGGCGTACCTGCCCCGGGTCGGGATCCGCGACGCGCACGCCGCGGCCGCGCTGGAGGTGATGAGCCGGTTCGCGATCGACCCGCGCTGGCTGCTCTATCTCCCGCCGACCATGAGCCCCGTCGCCGCGCCAGCGGCCTCGGCCAGCAGCGCCGCGCAGGCCGACGGGGACCTGCTGGAGCACCCCGACCAGGCCTTTTCGGCCTACCGCGCCGAGGGCGTGGCCGAGGTGGTATGCGAGGAGAAGCACATGGGCTCGCGCGCGGTGCTGCTGGTGTGCCGGTCGCCGCAGGACGCGGCCGCCCGCTTCGGCGTGTCCCCTTCTTCCCCGGCCCCCGGCGCCGTCTGGACCAGGACCGGCCGTCCGTTCTTCCCGCCTCCGCTTACCGCTTCGCTACTGGACCGCCTGCGCGAGGCGGCCGAGGCGGCCGGGCTTTTCGCCGAGCTCGACACGTCCTGGCTGCTCCTGGACGCCGAACTAGTTCCCTGGAACGTCAAGGCCGGCCAGCTGCTCAAGGACCAGTACGCGGCCGTCGGCGCGGCCGCCCGGGCCTCGCTTCCGGCCGCGGTCTCGGCCCTGGAGCAGGCGGCTGCCCGCGGCCTGCCCGGTGTCGGGGAGCTGCTGGACCGGACCAGGTCGCGGTGGGCCAACGCGGACGCGTTCACCGCCGCCTACCTGCGCTACTGCTGGGCCACTGACGGGCTTGCCGGGGTGCGCGTGGCCCCGTTCCAGCTGCTCGCCACCGAGGGCGCGGTCTATCACGAGCGGCCGCACCTGTGGCATCTCGCCCTGGCCGACCGACTGGCCGCCGGCGACCCGTCGCTGATCTCGGTCACCCGCCGGATCTGCGCCGATACCAGCGATCCCGCATCGGCAACCCGATGGTGGGAGGAGCTGACCGAGGCCGGGGGAGAGGGCATGGTGGTCAAGCCCGCCGCCAACCTGACCCGCGGTGCCAGGGGGCTCGTCCAGCCCGGCCTGAAGGTGCGCGGCCGGGAGTACCTGCGGCTGATCTACGGCCCCGATTACACCGAGCCGGCCAACTTGAGCCGGCTGCGCCAGCGCGCCCTGTCGCACAAGCGCTCGCTGGCGCTGCGCGAGTACGCCCTGGGCCTGGAGGCCCTGGACCGGGTGGCCGGCGGCGAGCCGCTGTGGCGCGTGCACGAGTGCGTGTTCGCCGTCCTCGCCCTGGAATCCGAACCCGTCGACCCGAGGCTCTAACCATGACGATCATCAGTGTCCCGTACCACCTGGACGAATACCTGCCCGACCTGGACCTCCCGCTCGAGCCGGACGAAATCATCACCGCTCAGTTTCCGTCCGGCGGTGCCTGGGAGCGGCTGGCCGTGCTCTACGACGCGGTCGCGCGCGCGGTGGCGGCTGACGCCGGATTCGGCGGTTGCCCCGTGGTGCTCACCGGGGACTGCGCCATCTCGCTCGGGATCATGGCCGGGCTGCAGCGCGCGGGCGCCGATCCCGGCGTCGTCTGGTTCGACGCCCACGGCGACGTGCAGACGCCGGAGACCACCGCGTCCGGGTACCTGCCCGGCATGCCGCTGCGGCTGCTGACCGGGTACCGGCCCGAGCTGATCGCCGCCCGGCTCGGCCTGCGCCCGGTGCCCGAGCAGCGGATCGTGCTGGCCGGTGCGCGGGACCTCGACCCGCCCGAGGAGACCTACCTGGCCGGCGCCGCGATCCGCCGCCGCGAGGTGGCTGCGCTGGCAGCCGCCGACCTGCCCGACGGCCCGCTCTACGTGCACGTGGACCTGGACGTGATCGACGGAGCCGGGCTGCCCGGCCTGCGCTTTCCGGCGCCAGGCGGACCGGACGCCGCCCAGCTCGCGGACGCGCTGCGCGTGCTCCTGGCCACCGGCCAGGTGGCCGCGTTCGGCGTTTCCTGCTCCTGGCACCCGGGCCACGATTCGGCCCGGCACGTCGCGGCCCAACTAAACGCGATCCTTCCGTTACCGCGCCGGGGTTAGCCCAGGAATCCGAAACTCGTCGACCCGCGACTCCAGAGATCCGCATGATGGTGGAATTACTAATTACCGGCGGCCCGTGTATGCTGTTTATCCTACGAGCAGCTCGAGGGTCCGCAGTTCTATGCCATAAGCCAGGACTGGATTCTCCGTTCTTACTGGCGTTTCACCTGCCTGGGGGGCGAGATGAGCGAAGATGCGGCCGTACCGGCGGATTCTGCTGGCGGTGGAGATCCCATCCTCAAGTGGGCCAGCGACCACCTCGTCTGGTCGGCTGTCCTGTTCGGGCTGATACTGTTCACTGTTAAGCTGCTCTTCATTGCTCACGGCAACATCGCCGTAGCATTGGAACTCCTGAAGGTGGCTGACCCGAAGTCCGTGTTCCTCGGCACGCTCGTAGCCAACACCCCTTTGGTTGCGACCGTCCTCTTCATACTCTCGGGCGCGTGGCTCGGGATGGCAATTGTAAGTGACCGCGACCCGGAGCTGGTCGCGATCCTGGCTGGCCCGCTGCTTATTATAAGTGTTTTGATAATGCCCGCCCCTGTGTTCGGCTCTGTTGCGCAGGATGCTTTCTCCAGCGCCTTCCTGGCTTTTGGTGTCGGCTATGTCTTTACCCAGCTCCTTCCGATCATAGCGAAGTGGCTTTACGACACTCCCGAGTTCGTTATCTTGACAAAGGGATTCGAGGTCTACGCTCCTGGAAGCCTCATGTCGCTCAAGCAGTTGGCTAAGCCACTGCAGGCGCGACTGGGAGTGGAAGGAGTTGCCGCGAAGGCAGAGCAGGACACGCCCGGTGCGGTATTTAGCCAGCTGGTTAGTCGGTACAAGGCTACCGTGACGGAATTGGCGGTTGACGCGAAAGGCTCTTCGAGCGTCCTAGCCGGTATGCGCGGGGACAAGGCGGACGCCTTGACAGCCCAGGCCGGGGAACTGAGTGACCAGCGGCTTAAGGTCGTGATTCCTGCTGTGGATCACTTCATCAAGGACCTTGATTTCGATAGGGAACAAGCCCTTATCGAGCTGCAGAACAAGAAGGTGCCGAACTCGGAAACCTACGTTCAGAAACTCGAGGAATTGCGTAAGGAGGCCGAGCAGGCCCGTCTCGAATTGGCCAGCCGCCGGCCGGTAGTCCAAAAGGCGCAGAGTCTAAAGGTAATGCAGGTATCGCGGCTGATCACGGCGCTGGCCTTTTTCGCCGTTGCGCTGTTTACCATTGCGAACTCTGAGATGTGGCTGCCTGCCAGCCAGATTACCCTGCGGTCCTCGCTTGGGGAAGACGGCTTCGTGGGCTATGTCCTGGCGGATAGCGGGGGATGGACGACAATAATGCGTGATGCGAACCGGTCGATAGTTCGCGTGCCGACTTCGAGTGTTGCATCGGAGCCTATTTGCTCGCCTCGAGAGTCAGTTTTTGATGACTCCGTCTACGAGGTTTTCTTCGTAGGTGTCACCACAGCCAAGAAAGCCAGCCCGTCCTGCTAAGCGGCCTGGATCCCAGCCGGACGGGCTACTACGCGGCGTACGTGCGTACCAGGCGCAGCGCGGTGCCGCCGTGCGGCCCGCTGGCCTTTAGCCCGGAATGCGCCGGATCCAGCCGCTGCGCCGCGACCCGGCAGAACTCCCCGGCCGACCCGGTGATGGCCGACTCGGCGTCGGCCGCCCCGAACCGCCACACCTGCTCGCCGTCTGGCGCGGTCAGCTCGCACCGCACCGGGGCGGCCGGCTCGCCCGCCAGGCTGAGCGCGTACGGCAGGGTCCGGTGGGCCAGCCACGCGATGTGCTGGAGCCGGTCCGTGTCGGGGAAGCCGGCGCCGAGCGGCCCGGCGATGTCAAGCCCGTGTGCCCAGTGCTCGGCCAGCCGGGTGGTCGCCAGCGTGGCCGGCTTTATCGTGCCGACCATCCACTCCACCGGCTGGTCCGGGTCGGCGGCCCGCATCGCGGCCAGCGCCGCCTGCCGGGCCCGCTGCCACCGGGCGAACACCTCGGCGGGTGCTGCCCGCTCCATCTTGACCGCCGCGTCGGCCCGGGCGTCCGTCGTCTCCCCGGCCACCATGCCCAGCGCGCCGCGCAGCGTACCGTGCGAAGCCGTGGCCGCGGCCGCCTCCTCCGACTGGGCCAGGTGCAGCACCACATCCGCAATGGTCCAGCCGTCGGCCGCCGAAGCCGACCCCCACTGCGCCTCGTCCAGGCCGCTCAGGATCTTCTCCAGCCGCTCCTCTTCCGCCGCCAGATCCTCGAAGATGCTCATCCCCGCACTATGGCACACCTTGTTACCGGCCGGTAGGGCCGTGTCCGGCGCCCCTGGCGGGATTCGAACCCGCTATGCACCGCTTTAGAGGCGGCTGCCCGTCCCAACGGGCCTCAGGAGCGTGTCGGCCAGGACCTTTTCGGGCCCTGGCCGTTTGATTATGCGGCCTCCGGAGCCTTCTCGTCGACGCGCTGGCGCAGCGCCTCGTCCGCGACGGCTTCCCTGGCCTGCTTCCACTCCGCGGCTGTCACCGGCTCGCGGAGCCGGTTCATAAGCCGCAGCGCGAAGTGCAGGCTGAGCACCTTGCGGTTCAGGCCGTCCAGGACGTGCCGCTGGCGCTCGGCCTTGCCCTGCAGCCAGTGCAGGGCCCGCGGGATGTCTCCGTCCAGCCGGGCCTTCAGCACGTCGATCTCGTCGACCGCCTCGGCCAGCGCCGTGCGGAGCTTCACGATCTCTTCTTCGCTGGTCATCTTCTGTTCTCACCCCCTCCCATGGCGAGGGGGTATCTGGAGCAGAGCCGGCCTGCGCCGTAGACCGCGACGGCGGTCAGGGCGTTACCGAGGTCCGGCTCGCAGAATGGCACGGCCTGGTGGCCGTCACGCTCGGCGTCAGCGAGCAGCCAGCACAAGGCCAGCTCATCGGCCGCGGCGAGGAACAGCAGGGAGCCACCATCGCGGGCCCATGCGGAAACCAGATCAGGATGCCTGACGGAGAATTCGAGTGCAGCGTGCGCGCCCTGGACAGCTTGCATGCCGGGCGCCAGATCAGCCCGGGTGACCACGTAGAGGCGAGGGCCCTAGGTGTGCGGCATGGCACCAGTATCCCGGCGCCCGCGAAACCCTGTCAATCCAGTTCCGGTTCCGGCCTCCGGCATCGCCGGTTGTCCCCTGCGTATTCAGGGCTCTAATGATTCCTGATTCAGGTGAGTGCCGCGGGCCGGCTGCGGCTCACGGCCCGAGCCGCCTCCGGCCGGCCGGGCGGATCACCCGTCCGGGCCGCTGATGAGGCCACAGCGGCCCCGTCAGTCTCTCTCGCGTGCCTATTCGCCCGCCAGTACGACGATCGTGACTTTTTTTACGGGGTAGATTCGGGCTTGCGGGTGATTTAGGGGGACTATCGTGCACAAAAACCACCCAGGAGCCCCAATCCACCCGGATCTTTCTCCGCTTGCCTGCCTCACCATGCACATCCGCACCGGACGCCCCGGCAACCACGCCTGGCCCGCAACCCGATGAGGAGTCACACATCGATCATGAAATGGCCCTGGCTGGAGGGTGTGTCGCTGGTGCGGAAGCGCAGGCTGTGCACAAGGGCGCCATCGGGCCGAGGCTGCCCGACTTGGTACCTTTCTGGAAACCGCCGAACATCAGCGACAGGATGATCAGCACCACGATCACCAGCAGTACTACCATCAGGCATCCGCCCGCCCGCGATTGCGGCCAGCGGCGCCGCGGGCCCCTAGACCTGTACATACGCATGTGTATGCCCAAGCACAGCGCAATATGCCGGCCGCGCCGAATTATCTGAACCGGCCGGGGTAGCTCAGTGACTCATGAAGCTCCTTAGCCGGCCGACGGCGCAAAACCCGAGGAAAACCATGCCGCGCATGCCGAGCGTGGGCGGGATCGTGGCGGCGATCGTGGCCGTGCTCGTGCTTATCCTGGTCCTTTCCGCGGTCCACCTGCTGCCCCAGCTGCGGAACCCGTTCGCGGAGACCACCACCGTCCGGAGCCAGCCGGTCATCCTGAAGTCGATCACCAACCTGAGCCGGTACGAGGCGGCCAGCGGCTCGTTCCAGGTCGTGGTCGACCTGACCAAACGGAGCAGCCTGATCCCCTCGTTCCTCGAGGGCAGCGAGACGCTGTTCATCGGCCAGGGCACCGACATCGCGTTCGTCGACTTCGCCACGCTCAAGCACGGGGCCATCAAGGTCAACGCGGACCGCACCTCGGTCACCGTGACGCTGCCGAAGCCGCAGCTCGAACCGGCCGTGCTCAACGTCAGCCAGTCGTACGTGTACGCCGAGCAGCAGGGGCTGTTCAACCGGATCGGCAACTTCTTCTCCGGCAACCCGAACAGCCAGCAACAGGTGTACCAGATCGCCCAGCAGAAGATCGAGACCGCGGCCAAGCAGAGCCCGCTGCTGGCCAACGCGCGGAAGAACACCGAAGGGATGCTGACGGGCATGCTGACGTCGCTAGGCTTCCAGCACGTCACCGTCACGTTCGGCGGTTTGCGTTAGAGCACACTCCAACTCGTAGGCTTTATCCGTGACGACCTGGAGCATCGGCGAGGCCGCCGCCAAGTGCGGTCTTTCCCAGCACACGCTGCGCTGGTACGAGCGGATCGGCCTGCTCGCGAAGATCGAGCGCGGCGGGGACGGCCGCCGCCGGTTCAGCGAGGGCGACCTGGAGTGGCTGTCCCTGCTGACCAAGCTGCGCGCGACCGGAATGCCGGTCAGGGACATGCAGCGGTACGCCGAGCTGGTCAGGTCGGGCGCGGGTGAGGCCGAACGCATCGAGTTGCTGAAAAAGCACCGCGACGAGGTGCGCCGGGCCCTCGCCAGCCAGCGGGAATGCCTGAAGCTGCTCGACGCGAAGATCGACTACTACGCGGACTGCCTGGCCCTCCCGTCGCAAGCCAACGCACTGTAAGACACTCCAAGAGGAGCACGGGCAAACATGCGCACCACCACACTCGGCCAGTTGACCGTGTCCGCCCAGGGCCTGGGCTGCATGGGGATGAGCGAGTGGTACGGCGCCACCGACTGGAACGAGTCGATCGCGACCATCCACCGCGCCCTGGACCTGGGCGTGACGTTCATCGACACGGCGGACATCTACGGCGCTGGCCACAACGAGGTGCTGGTCGGCCGCGGTATCGCGGGCCGCCGCGACGAAGTGCAGCTGGCCACGAAGTTCGGCATCGACCGGTCCGGCGGCGACGCCCACCGGATCATCCGCGGCGAGCACGACTACGTGAAGCGGGCCTGCGAGTCCTCGCTGACCAGGCTCGGCGTGGACCACATCGACCTGTACTACCTGCACCGCCCGCCGCAGACGGCCGAGATCGAGGAGACCGTTGGCGCGATGGCCGAACTGGTCACCGAGGGTAAGGTCCGCTACCTGGGCCTGTCCGAGGTCACCAGCGACCTGCTGCGCCGCGCCTACGCGGTGCACCCGATCACCGCGGTGCAGAGCGAGTACTCGCTGTGGACCCGCGACGTGGAGACCGACGCCATGGACGCCATGCGCGAGCTGGGCGTCGGCTTCGTGCCCTACTCGCCGCTCGGCCGCGGCTTCCTCACCGCCACCGTCGACCTGAGCGCGCTGGACGGCAGGGACTTCCGCCGCCGTAACCCGCGGTTCACCGGCGAGGCCGGGCAGAAGAACCTGGCCATCGTGGACGCGGTCCGCAAGGTAGCCGACGCCAAGGACGTCGCCCCCGCGCAGGTCGCGCTGGCCTGGGTGTACGCCCGGCAGGAGCGCCTCGGCGTCAACCTCGCGCCCATCCCGGGCACCAAGCGGGTCAAGTGGCTCGAGCAGAACGTGGCCGCGATGGACGTCACGCTGGCCCCCGACGAGCTAGCCGTCCTGGACCCGCTGGCCACCCAGGTGGTCGGCACCCGTTACTAGGCCGTCTACTGGGCCGTGCCGCCCGCCGGCAGGTCATCCGGCGACACGACGCGATAGCAGTGTCCACATGCGCCGGATTTTCCGGACTTGACACAAAGATGGTGCCGTGGAGCCGCGGAAAAGGCGCAGGCGCGTCACGGTCGTCGCGATGGTGCTGGCGGTGGTGGAACTGGTGACGCTAGTGGCGGGCTGCCTCAGCCGGCCCGTCACGGCGCTGGTCCCGCTGCACCTGGGGTGGGCTTTCTCGCCTGTCTCGGACACCGTGACGATCCGGGTGACGTCCCCGGCCGGGACGACCGGCCGGCGGGTGCTGGCGCAGAGCCAGCTGGCCGTGTCGGAACACGCCGGCGGGCACACCGGACGCTGGTCGGCGGGCGGCGGGACGATACGGGTCCCGGTGCCCGCGGGCGGGCGGACCAGCCTGCTCGTGCGGCTCACCGGCCCGCAGCCGCTGACCAGGACGGTCATGGTCATCACCCCGCCGCCGCTGCGGGTCGTCTCGTCCGGCGCGAGCTCCGGCCGGTGGCTCGTGTACACCTCCGGCCCGCTGCGCCCCGGACCGGCGCAGCTGCTGTGCGGCACCGACAAGGTCAGCTTCGTCGCATCGTCGCAGGTGGCGGTGGCCGAGAGCGCGAAGGCCTGCCCGGCCACGCTGCGGCTGACCGGGCGGGACGGCGAGCAGTTGGTCGTCCCGGTCACGATTCCCGCCCGGTCCACGGCCAAGATCCCCGCCGTGTCCGTGGCCCGGCTGTACTGTTTCGCGCGCCCGGCCGGACGGGCCATCTACATCACCATCGATGACGGCTGGACGCCCAGCGCGGAGGTGCTGGCCCTCATGCACCGGACGTACCTGCCGATCACGGCGTTCCTCATCAGCGGGGCCGCCAGGGAACACCTGAGCTACTGGAAGGAGTTCGTGGCCGCGGGCGGGATGATCGGCGACCACACGGTCTCCCATCCCCGCCTCACCACGCTCACCCCGGGTCGGGTCACCACCCAGTGGGGGCAGGCCCGGACGCTGCTCGGCCGCTGGCTGGGCCAGACCCCGGCGGTGGGGCGCTCGCCGTACGGGGCGTTCAATCATGCGGTGGAGGTGGCGGCGGCACGGGGCGGGCTGACCGCCCTGGCCGGCTGGAGCGCCACCATGCCGGGTGACCGTGTTCAGACCTGGGACGGCAAGCCGCTGAGCCCGGGCGAGATCGTCCTCCTACATTGGGATCCCGGGCTCGGCCGCCGGCTCACCGCGCTGCTGGCGGCCATCCGGGCGCAGCATCTGAACCCGGCTCCGCTGACGCCGGCCAGCTTCGCCGGCGTTGCTCCGCAGCGGCATTCCCTCAGTGGTGACTGATCCGGTCGTAGCGCGAGGTTGACCGGGCCGCGACCCCGCCGAAGAACATCAGCGGCCGCAGTGTGCCGGGCATCAGCAGCTGGACCAACCCGGGGGCTAACGCCACCAGGGCAGGCGGCGCTGCTCGGCCACGTGCGAGGCTGGTTCGGCGATCGCGCGTACGTGCGAGCTGAGGTGCTGCAGATGCTCGTGCACCCAGAGCAGGTGCGGGTGATGGGGGGCGGTGACCACGCGGACCAGGTCCCCGGCCTCCTCCAGCCCGTCCGCGTCGCCGGCCGGGGCGGTCATCACCGCCACCCCGCTATCCTCGTCGGCCCGTGAGCTGGCACCTGACGTGGTGCCGTTCAGGCCGGTGAACGACGGTACCTTGACCGGCATCAGCACCTGGCCCGCCACCGGCCGCCCGACCAGCACCGCGGCCCGCTCGTAGAAGGCGGCCAGGTCCGCGGTGGCCTGCGTCAGCGTGAACCGCGCGTAGGCCATGCCGCGGTGCTTATAGTGCGCGGGTGCCTTCATCCCGGCCAGCGAGTACGCGGTCAGCCTGAGCCGCATGGACGCCATCACCAGCATCCACAGGTCCTCCTTGGACAGCCGCTTGGCGCCCTGCTCGGCCAGGAAGCCGCGCAGGGCCTCGTCGAGCCTGATCCCGGCGGTGGCCGCCGCGGCGCCCGCGTCCGGTGGCTCGTCCCGGGTGCCGAGGGCCCAGTCCACCGATTGGGTCAGGTAGGCGGCACCGCGGCGGAACGCGTCGGCGAGGTCGTCGCCGACTACCGACGCGGCACCCCGCGGCCAGAACAGGACACCGACCACCAGGCTTACCAGGCAGCCGATGGCTACGTCCTCGATGCGCAGCAGGCCCACCCTCCAGCCGGCGGGCGCGAGCAGGTTGAACAGGACCAGCACGACCACGGTGAAGGCGGCCTGGCCGAAGGTGAACGGCAGCGCGCCCGGGGCGTAGGCGGCCACGGCCACCGCGATGGGCAGCGCCGCCCACAGCGCCGGGGTACTGGTGCCGATGCCGAGCAGCAGCAGCGCACCCAGCACGAAGCCGAGCAGGGTGCCGCCGAGCGCGCGCAGCGCGGTGGATTCGGTCGACGCCGCGTTGGTGCGCAGCACCGACAGGGTGCCGAGGACCACCCAGAACCCGTGCTGGACCCCGGATATGTCGGCCACCAGGACCGCCGCGGCCAGCGCCAGCGACCCGCGCAAGCTGTTCAGGAACCAGACGGAACGGAAGCTGGCGTGCCTGGTCAGGACGCCCATCGCGCCGGCGATCGAGGCCGCCCGCCGCTCCGCTGTCGTCCCCTCGGGCTGGGCGCCGTACCAGCCGAGGCGCCGGGCGGCGATCGTCTCCGGGTCGGCCCGGCGGGTGGCGATCAGGGCGTCCGCCGCGATGTTCCTGACGACGAGCGCGATCGCCTGCGCGTGGAAGGCGTGCCGGGCCACGATCTCCACCGCGTCGATGTCCTGGTCGGTGGCCGACTGGTGGTAGGCGGTGCTGGCCTCGCGCTGCCGTTCCATCGCGGCGATGTCCGGTGCCGCGCTGGTCGCGCCGGCCAATAGGTCGCCGGTCTGCCTGAGCACCACGGCGGTCAGGCCGAACAGCTCGCGGTCGGGCTGCGCGGCCTGGTCCAGGTTCGGGTGCCCCTCGGTGGCGTCGGCGACCAGCGCGGTGCACCACTCGAGCAGCTGGACCACGCTGGCCATGCCCTGGTCGGCCGTTGCCAGGCCGACCGGCCGGTACGGCGTGCTGGCGAACGCGGTCATCAGCTGGTGCTTGGCCTCCTGGCAGGCCTGGGTGTCGGCGGCGGTGGCGGTGCCGCGCGCCGAGGCCTCCAGGTGCGCGCCCAGCGTACGGGCCGAGCCCGCCGCGGCCGCGCGCAGCCGGTCTCCCGGGGATGGCGCCGGGATCAGCAGGACGACGGCGGCCGAGACGACGGAGGCCAGCCACCAGCCTGCCAGCCGGTCCGGGATCATGCTGATCGTGCCCGGCGTGGCCACTGGCAGTACGTAGGGGAGCAGCGCGGCGGTGACGCCGGAGGCCGCGTTGGGCCCGGCCACCCCGGCAAAGAAGATCCCGAACGTTACCGGGATCGTGACCAGCACGGCCAGCCAGGCGATCCCGTTGACCGCGGTGCCGATGATCAGCCCGAGGCTGCCGATCACGGCCAGGCCGAGGTGCGCGATGAGCTTGTCCCGCCTGCTGCCGCCGAACGAGGCCATGACCAGGCTGGCGAACCCGCCGAACGCGGCGAACAGGGCCATCTGCAGGTTGCCGAAGCCCTCGAAGGTCAGCGCGAACAGGGACGGGATCACCAGGACCGCCCGCAGCGTGCGCAGCCCGGCCGGTACCGACCAGGTCGGCCACCAGGCGGGCCGGGTTCTTCCGCCCCCGGGCAGGGCCTGGGGGAGGTGGGCCCCCGGCAGGTGGCGCGCAACGCTCAGATCGGGCATTAGCCCAGTCTAAAAAGCGCGACCGCCCGCCTCAACGGCACAGCCTCAACGGCGCCGGCTGACGCCGGGCTGCTGATTAGCTGAACCCTGCCTGAGAGTCCTGATGCCCGGTGTCCGCATGCGCTACATTGCTGCATTCCGCGGGTGGCGCGTTCCCTCCGCGGGGTGACCCGGAGGAGGGAAATATGCAGGATACGGGGGCACAGGCGCCTGCCGAGGCCCTGGACGAGGACGACACAAGGCTGGAGCACCTCGGGTACCGCCCGCAGCTCAACCGCGTACTCGGGCTGTTCGCGAACTTCTCGGTGGCGTTCACCTACCTGTCGCCGATGGTCGGCATCTTCTCCCTGTTCGTGCTCGGCCTGGGCGCCGGCGGGCCGGCCTACATCTGGCTGACCTGGATCCCGGTCGCCGGGATGCTCCTGGTCGCGCTGGTGTTCGGCGAGCTGGCCAGCCACTACCCGGTGGCGGGCGCGCTCTACCAGTACAGCAAGTACACGGTCGGCCGGAGGTTCGGCTGGTTCGTCGGCTGGTTCTACGGGATCGCGCTGCTCGTTACGGTGGCGGCGGTGGACACCGGCGTGGTGCCCTACGTCACCTCCCTGGCCAACCTCTGGCTCGGCTGGCAACTCGACCCGAATAATCACCTAGTCCTCCTGGTCGTCACGCTGGTCCTGCTCGCGCTGCAGACCTCGCTGAACATCATCGGCGCCAAGGTCATGGGCCGGGTCGCGATGTTCGGCGTCTACGTCGAGATCGTCGGTACGTTCGGCGTCGCGGTCGTCCTCGGCATCCACGGCTTCCACCACGGCCTCGGCTTCCTGACCAGCACCCTGGGTGCCCAGCACGCCTCGGCCAACGCGCTCGGCCTGAACTTCGGCGGCAGCTGGCTCGGCGCCGCACTGATCGCCGTGCTCGCCCCCGTCTACATCTTCTACGGCTTCGAGTCGGCCGGGGACATCTCCGAGGAGACCATGAACGCCGGCCGCCAGGTGCCCCGGGCCATGCGGCTATCGCTGCTCGGCGGCGGGATCGCCTCGTTCGTGCTGACCGCCGCCCTGCTGCTGGCCATGCCGGCCGGTCCGGCCTCGGCCAACATCACCGTCCAGAACGGCGGGGTGCCGTACATCTTCAGCCAGCTGCCGCACGGCATGCAGGACGTGCTGCTGATCCTGATCATCTTCGCCTTCTTCTCCTGCGGCTCTGCGGTGCAGGGGGCCGGCAGCAGGCTCGCGTTCTCCTACGCCAGGGACGGCGCGCTGCCCGGGTCGAAGTGGATCTCGGAAGTCAGCCAGCGGTTCAAGACCCCGGCCAATGCCCTGTTCGGCGGCGCGCTGGTCACGGTGGTGTTTATCGGGCTCGCGTTCGCCGCGCCGACCCACGACGTCAAGATCTGGTTCATCACCTACCCGGCCAATACCAACGTGCTGGTTTCGCTGGTGTCGTTCGGGGTCAGCGGGATCTACCTGTCGTTCCTGCTGACGGTGATCGGGTCGATGATCGCCCGGGCCCGCGGCTGGGCGCCGGCCGGCAAGTTCACGATGGGCCGCTGGGCCTGGCCCGTGTCGGTGGTCGCCGGCCTGTACCTGGTTCTGATGCTGGTCAACGTGGTGCTGCCGTCCGGGATTGGCAGCGGGCGTGCCTACTTCAACCTGGACTGGATCACCCTGCTGGTGATGGCGGTCGTGACCGTGGCCGGGATCATCGTGTACTTCGCCGTGCACGGCGGCGGGGAGATCGGCGCGCACATCGTTGACACCGACACGCCGGGCACCGAGGCGGAGACCGTAGCCTCGCCGACGTGACGTGCCGCTGACAGGCGGGCGCGATCGCCTCGCCGTCCGTGGTAATCTGAAACGCTGCCCGGCGACTAGCTGGGTCAGCGGGAGGTTTGCTGCACCCTCATGCGGCTGCCTCACCCCTGATCCCTCTCATTCGGGGAATCAGCCCGTTTCGTGCCAATCCTTAAGGAGACACGTGCCGCTCGACACCGCCGCCAAGAAAGAGATCCTGGCGGAGTACGCGACCAGTGAGGGTGACACCGGCTCGCCGGAGGTCCAGGTCGCGCTGCTGACCAGGCGGATCAATCACCTGACCGAGCACCTGAAGGTGCATAAGCACGACCACCACAGCCGTCGCGGGCTGCTGCTGCTGGTCGGCCGCCGCCGCAGGCTGCTGAAATACCTGGCCAAGAAGGACATCAACCGCTACCGCGCGATTCGGGAGCGGCTCGGCATCCGCCGCTAAGCTCCTCGGGCCAGGAACAACTGAATATCGACAACACTGACATCCCGTAGCCCCCGGCCCCGAGCGCCAGGGCCGGTCCTCGGTAGTGGTCCCCGGGTTGCCAGCCCTCGACGACAGTGCCTTCGACGCACTGTCCTCGAGGCGGCAGCACCCGAGGGCTTCGATCGAAGACCGGCCGGCCGCCTCTTAGGCGAGCCAGCAGGCCACATGCGGCACGGCGGCGGGTGGGTGCGGGATCTACCGCAAGGAGGTCTCACCCGTGGAGGGTGTCCACAACGCTGAAGCCGTTATTGACAACGGCGAATTTGGCGTACACACAATCAGGTTCGAGACGGGCCGCCTGGCCCGTCAGGCTGCCGGCTCCGCCCTGGTGACCCTGGATGGCGAGACCGTGGTGCTTTCCGCGACCACGGCGTCCAAGCAGCCCAAGGAAAACCTGGATTTCTTCCCGCTCACCGTCGACGTGGAAGAGCGGATGTACGCGGTGGGCCGGATTCCCGGCTCGTTTTTCCGTCGGGAGGGCCGTCCGTCCGAGGACGCGATCCTTACCTGCCGCCTCATCGACCGGCCGCTGCGCCCGTCCTTCGTCAAGGGCCTGCGTAACGAGATCCAGATCGTCGAGACCATTCTCGCGCTCGACCCGCAGCACCTGTACGACGTGGTCGCGATCAACGCCGCGTCCATGTCCACCCAGCTGGCGGGCCTGCCGTTCTCCGGGCCCATCGGCGGGGTCCGGGTCGCGCTGATCAAGGGCCAGTGGGTGGCCTTCCCGACCCACGAGCAGCTCGAGCAGGCCACCTTCGACATGGTGGTCGCGGGCCGGGTGCTCCCTGCCGACGACGGCGGGGACGTCGCCATCATGATGGTCGAGGCCGAGTCCACCCCGGGGACGCTCAAGCTGCTCGCCGACGAGACCAGCGGCGCGGTCACGCCGACCGAGGAGACGGTGGCCGAGGGCCTGGAGGCGGCCAAGCCCTTCATCCGCGTGCTGTGCGAGGCGCAGCAGCGGCTCGCCACCGAGGTAGCCAGTGACGGCGCCAAGGCCGCCGAGTATCCGGTCTTCGTCGACTACGCCGAGGACGTGTACGAGGCGGTGGCGCGCGAGGTCTCCGAGGAGCTGGCCACGACGCTGACGATCGCGGGCAAGCACGAGCGCGAGGCCGAGACCGACCGGGTAAAGGCGCTCGCCCAGGCGAAGCTCGCCGAGCAGTTCGAGGGGCGCGAGAAGGAGATCAGCGCCGCGTTCCGCGCGCTGACCAAGAAGCTGGTCCGGGAACGGATCATCTCCGAAGGGCTGCGCATCGACGGCCGCGGCCTGACCGACATCCGGCCGCTGGCCGCGATGACCCACGTGCTGCCCCGGGTGCACGGGTCCGCGCTGTTCGAGCGCGGCGAGACCCAGATCCTCGGCGTGACCACGCTGAACATGCTCCGGATGGAGCAGATGATCGACACGCTCAACCCGGACCGCACCAAGCGCTACATGCACAACTACAACTTCCCGCCGTACTCGACCGGGGAGACGGGCCGGGTCGGCTCGCCGAAGCGCCGCGAGATCGGCCACGGCGCGCTGGCCGAGCGCGCGCTGCTCCCGGAGCTGCCGACGCGGGAGGAATTCCCCTACGCGATCCGGCAGGTGTCGGAGGCGATCAGCTCCAACGGCTCGACCTCGATGGGCTCGGTCTGCGCCTCGACCATGTCGCTGCTCGACGCGGGCGTGCCGCTGAAGGACATGGTCTCCGGCATCGCCATGGGACTGATCCACGAGGACGGCCAGTACGTGACGCTGACCGACATCCTCGGCGCCGAAGACGCCTTCGGTGACATGGACTTCAAGGTGGCGGGCACCGAGCAGGTGGTCACCGCGCTGCAGCTGGACACCAAGCTCGCCGGCATCCCGGCCTCGGTCCTGGCCGCGGCGCTGAAGCAGGCCCGCGCGGCCAGGCTCACCGTCCTGGACGTCATGCGCGGCGCCATCACCGAGCCGGGAGAGATGTCCGCCTACGCCCCGCGGATCATCACGATCAAGGTCCCGGTGGACAAGATCGGCGAGGTCATCGGCCCGAAGGGCAAGATGATCAACTCGATCCAG
>WNGL01001684.1_pt1 | contig 29314 bp, 20 predicted proteins | sample 5400591 | NCBI WGS metagenome assembly WNGL01 (sample SAMN13153377, study PRJNA577476) | soil metagenome | isolation source: 80 cm soil or saprolite under Garry oak tree replicate 1 | place: USA:California | collected 2016-06-15 | reverse complement strand
TGGAGCGAGAGGACGTGGGCCTCCGGGCGGTCGGCGATGTTGACGAGCACGCCGCGGACGATCTCGAGGCCGATGAAGAGCCCCACGAAGCCGAGGCCGGCCACCCGCGCGCTGCGGGAGAGGGCCGAGACCGCCAGCGCGAGCAGGCTGACCGAGAGCGCGATCAGGAAGGACTGAAAGACGACGGCGGGGCCGATCCAGACGAGCTCCCACTTCACGAACAGTTCGGGGGCGAGGGCCAGGCCGATCAGGTAGAGCAGGAGGCTGGGGACGAGGGTGACCGCGAGGTTGAGCCCCATCAGCACTCCCAGCTTGCCGAGCACGTAGTCGCGCCGGGTCAGGGGCCGGGAGAGGTAGGCGAGGATGGCGCCGGTCCGCAGGTCGTTCGCGATCAGGCCCGCGCCGCCGAAGATCGAGAGGAAAACCGTGAAGACGATCTGCTGGTTCAGGAACTCGCCGAAGAGCCGACCGTCCACGGGCAGGACCCGGTTCGCCTCCGGGAACCGGGTGACCACGTAGATCTGGACCACGCGCACCACGAACGGTATCCAGGCCCCGAGGAGGAGAAAGATGAAGACGCGCTTGGCCAGGATCAGCCGCAGCGCCTCGCGGGTGATGGGCCAGAAGCGGAGCGGCCGCAGCGGCGCCCGGGCTTCGTACCTGCGGTAGGCCTGCTCGTAGATCGGCATCAGGCTTGGGTCCCCTCGCCCAGGGCACGGAGGAACACGTCCTCCAGGCTCTCCGCCCCCGGCCGCAGGTGGCGCACCTGCACCCCGCACTCGCGGGCGGTGGTGAAGATCAGCTCCGGCCCGTGGCCATCCGCGAGGAACACGCGATAGCCGTCCTCGCCCTCGCGCCACTCGCACCCCTTGTCCTTGAGGTCGGTCAGGAACGCCGCCGGGTCGCCCTTCACCCGGAGGTCGTAGACCGCGCGCTTGGGCCCCGTCAGGTCCGCGATCGTTCCCGCCGCCGCCACCTGCCCCTGGTTCATGACGACCACGGTCTCGCAGACCCGCTCCACGTCGCGCAGCAGGTGGGAGCAGAGGATCAGGCTCATCTGCCGCCGCCCCGCAACGTCCGCGATCAGGGTCAGCATCTCCTCGCGCCCCTGCGGGTCGAGGCCGTTCGTGGGCTCGTCGAGGAGCAGCAGGTCGGGGTCGTGCACGAGGGCCTGGGCCAGCTTCACCCGCTGTTTCATTCCCGTCGAGTAGGTGTCCACCCTGCGGTAGCGCGCCTCGCCGAGGCCCACGTAGTAGAGCACTTCATGAGCGCGGCTGATGGCCTCGTCGCGGGGAAGGCCCGACAGCTCTCCCGCGAAGGCCACGAAGCTCGCCGCCGTCATCTCCCCGATGTGGCAGTCCGTCTCCGGCATGTAGCCGATGCGCCGCCGCACCTCGAGGGGCTGGGTCGTGGGATCGAGGCCGAACGCGGTCATGCGCCCCCGGTCGGGGGCCAGGAAGCCGAGCAGGGTCTTGAGGAGCGTGGTCTTGCCGGCCCCGTTCGGGCCGAGGAGGCCGGTGGGACCGGCGGGGAAGGCGCCCGAGACACCCGAGAGCGCCTGGACCAGGCCGTAGGAGACCGTCAGGTCCTGGAACTCGACGAGCGGCGACCCCACGTCAGTCACAAACGATGCCTCATGGCGGCGGGTTCCCCTTATTCTCGCCCGGCCGGAAGCGCAGGATCACTGCCCCCTCGACGGCCAGGGACAGGTCCTGGAAGGTCTCGCCCGTGCCGCCAACCGTGTAGCGTGGCTCGAGGGGCAGATCGATCACGGCCCCCGCGGGACGGGCCACGATCGGCGGCCGGCCGTGGATCTGCAGCCGCCCCTCGCCGCCCAGCACCACGCGCACCGACGCGATCGGTGCGGCCGAGCGCACGAGTACGTCCACCGCGCCGGGGCGCAGCCTGGCCTCGTCTTCGCGGACCGTGACCGGCCCGGATACGAAGGCGGTGACGCCGGGCTCGACCTCGATCGCATCGCCGAAGCGGGGAGCGGTCGCGGCCGTGGGCCAGGGCTCGAGCAGGAGGCCCGCGGCCAGGAGCGCGGCCACCACGCCCCCGAGAGCGCGCAGCGGCGAGCGGCCGGCCTGGCCGTCGGCCGAGCGCTTCATCCAGAACGACAGCCCCGCCGCCGCCGCGAGCCACGCGAGTATCCGAGCGACCAGGCCCGGTGCGCCGTCGCTCCAGCGGCGGAGGAACAGGTTCGGGATGTACTGATTCCCGTCCGCGAACGTGCTCTTGGCCAGCAGCACCCAGCCATCGTTTGCCGCGTGCGGGTCGAGGTAAAGTGCGAGGGCCAGCGCGCCCGTCCATCCCGCCAGCATCACCGCCACCGCCACCGCGCCCCGGCGCTCGCCCATCCGAGCCAGGGCCATTCCCACCAGGGCGACCGCTAGTGGCGCCACCGGCATGCAGTAGCGGCCGAGGTTGCAGACGGCGCCCGCCCAGTTGTCGGCCGAGGCCACGGTCAGGTAGTACGCGAGGGCCGCGGGCAGCACGAGCGCGAAACGTCGGGCGCCGCCGAGCACGAGGCCCGTCCCCGCGAGCAGGTAGAGCGGGGCGTAGGGCAGGATGCCGTAGCGCGCGTCGAGCAGAAGGCCCAGCAGCCCCTGGCCCATCCGCGCCGTGGTCACCCCGCCGGGGCCCCAGGCCAGGAACAGCGCGTCCGGCCGCACGCTCCCCGCGATCGAGAAGTTGTAGAGCGCGGTCAGGTACACGGTCACGGCCTGGGGTGCCAGCAGACCCGCGAGCACCGGCCGCGGCGCCTTCTCCCTGACGGAGAGCCACGCCGCCGTCGCCACGAGCACGAGCCAGACCGGCAGGAACTTCTGGTGCAGCCACGGCAGCGTCGCCAGGAGGGCGCCGAAGAGCCAAGCGCCGGCCGTGCCCCATCGCGGTCGGAACAGCACGCGGTGAACCACGACGGCCAGGACCAGCGCGGCCGGCATCTCCGGGTAGAACTGGTAGCCGTAGAACAGGAACGGCGGCACGACCGCGAAGCCCAGGGCGACGAGCGCCGCCAGGCCGGGCCGGCCGGTCGCGTCGCGCCCGAGAAGGAAGAGCGCCACCACCAGCCCCGCCGCCAGCGCGTTCCACGCCAGGACGGACAAGGCCAGGCGCCCCTCCACGCCCCGCGCGCGGTTCAGCGCCCGGTCGAGGCGCAGGGTCGGCGCGAGCAGCACCGACGGTCCGGGGGCCAGGACGTAGTAGACGCCGCCCTCCTTCCCCTGGATGGTCTGGCGGGTGATGCGCGTGGCCGTGATCGACTCGCGGCCGATCCCTGCGCCTTCGGCGAGAGCGCCGAGCATGCGGAGCGATTCGCGGGCGAGCGACTCCATCGCCCTGCCCGCCGATTCGAGGAGCGGCCGCGGCTCGAGCTCCTCCATGGGCGCGCTCACGCCCTCCGCGTCCAGGGTCAGCTCGTGGCCGATCGCCACCGCCATCCGCAGATACTTCGGCTCGTTGCCGGGATGCCCCTCCCACTGCCGCGCCCACTCCGGCGTGAGGAGCGCGTAGGCCAGGAACGATACAAAGAAGATAGCCGCCGGGCGGGGCGGGGGCAGCCGGACCGCGGGAGCCCGAAAGGCCACCAGCGTGGCCAGAGCCGCCAAATCCTGGCCGAACGCCCAGTCCTGGCTCAGAGCCACCGGCAGGGTGAAGGCGTAGGGGAAGGAGGGGCGCAGGGCCAGCGAAGCCAGGGCCAGGAGGGTCACGAGGGGGCGCAGGTAGAGGGGCGCGAACGACGCGGCTTCCCGACCAAGGGCCGCGGCTATGCCTTGACCCTCTTCGCGAGCTCGGATGGCGGCCAGGGCCAGCCACGAGAGGCCACCGGCCGCGGCCCAGAGGGCCACTCGGCCGGCCAGAGCCGCCCCTGACGAGGCGAGCACCCCGACCACCTCGGCAACGACCGAGGCCGGGGGAGCCGTGGCCCGTAACAGCAGGCCCATCGCCGCGTCCGTCTCCCGGGCGAGGCCGTGCAGCGCGAACGGGAGGAGCGCGAGGAAGGCCCGCCGGAGGTGTGGCACGAGAAAGGCGATTCTAGCGCGCGAACGGTCTGCGGCTGCGCGCTGTCTAGGCGCCCTCCTCGCACACGTCCTGGAAGGCCTCGATCGTGTAGAGCGTCTCGAAGCTCGACCCGGCCTCCCGGATCACGTTGCCGTAGGCGTCCTGCTCGACCAGGTCTCCGTTCGAAGCCTGCGCGATCCGCCGAACGTCGTCGTAGACGATCGTGAGCGGCGCCTTCCCGCCGTCCTTCTCGACCTCGCCCTGCGTCGGACGGCCCGGGCGATCCCACGCCGTGTAGCTGACGATGTCGATCGTTCCCCCGCCTCCGAGGCTGTGGCTCCACGATCGCTCGCGCCGGACGAGCCGGCGCTGGGCATCGTAGTCGTACTTGACGACGCTGGTGTTGCAACCCGTCGTCGCGAACGAGCCGCAGCCCACGGTCGTCTGGCCCAGAGCCAGGATCCGATTCGGCACGTCGGCTTCGTGAACGAAATCGAACTGGCTTCGGTAGCTCCACGTGATCTCGAGATTGGTGGGAAACGCAGAGCAGCTTGGTGTCGTTGAGGGAAGCGCCTTGCAATTGAAGGTTCTTCGGTCGGTCGTGTAACGAAGGGGCCACTTCCGGCAAGGGCGGCTGGGAGCCGTGGGCTCGTGCGAGCAGCCCACGAGCGCGGTCAAGGCCAGCCCCAGCATCAGAGTAAGGGTCCTCATGGTCCTCCTTCGCGACCAGGAACTGCAAAGGTGATGCCCGGTGTCTCGACGACTCCTTCGCCGGAGGGCTCAACAAGGAGAATCGGGCCTGGCGAGTGGTTGTTCGAGCGCCGAACGAGCGTCCGAAATGCGTACGAACGCCCGCCCGTTGGCGGCTAGGGAGTCGCGGCGTCGATCCGATCCCTCACGGCACGCATCCCCTCTCCGAGGCTGGTTCCGTGGGTGGTGCCCCGCATGCCCGGCCGGTCCAGGAAGGGGCCGTCGGTCTCGACCCTGGCGACTCCCGGATCGGCCTTCATGTTCTCGACCTTCGTCCAGTGCCGGAAAGCGAAGGCCGCCGGCGCCCTGCCCTCCACCGACTCTTCCTTCAGCCAGAGGGGTTTCTGAACGTCACTCATCGGGCGTCGGCCAGGGCACGGAGCTTCAAGACGGTGTTCCAGTTGCGACCCGTGGCCCGCGTGCCGAGCTTCTTCTCGATGACCGCGTTGGTCAGGCGCGAGCGTCCGATGCCGGCCGGGTAGACCACGTAGGCCTGCCTCCCTTCCGCGTGAACGATCTCCGGGCCCGTGATCGCGCCCCGCAGCGCCTCGACCTGCCGGCCGTCCGGTGCCTCTTTCAGGAACAGGACGAGGAGGTGACCGGGATCCCGCCGGGCGGCTTCCGGGAAGGGGTTGTGGGCGACGACCGCCTTCCATTCCTCTGCGCTTCGGACGAAGAAGTCCGTCTCCAGAGCGAGTCGCTTCTTGGCTTCCGCTTCCAACCGGCGTTCCAGTCGCGCCCCCGACCGCCCCTTGCTTCGGAAAGCCAGGTTGCCGCTCTGGAGGATCGAGCGTGCGTCGAGGTAGCCCAGTTGCGTGAGTAGATCGCGCAGGTCAGCCATGGCGACCTGCTTGTGGCCGGCGAGATTGATGGCCCGGAGGAGGGCCAGGTAGGTCGTCACCGCGCCCGGTCGCCTGGTCAGGCTCCCGGCGCCCGGTAGTTGATCGACTTCCTGGTCGCGGCGTCGATCTCCTCCGGCGTGAGGAGCACGGTCGTCTTCAGTTGAACCGCTCCGCTGGCATTGACCGCGAGGCTCGGCGCCACCGCCGTCGTCTGGTCCGGGATCTCCGCGATCACGTAGACGTCGTCCTCGCCCAGCGCGTAGTAGATCGCGTGGAGCTTCCCCCCCGCCTGCTCCACCAGCTTCTGGACGACAGCCCGCCGCTTGGTGCCTCCGTCCTTCAGCAAACCCTTCGTCCCCTCGGCCGTGTAGGTGCCGCGCAACATGTAAAGAGCCACTGGGCCTCCTTTGCTTCCCTCACCCTAGCCCATCGAGAGGCAGGACCGCCAGCCGCCCGGGTGAGGTCGACCGGCCCCGCGGGCGCGTCTCGGGGAAGGGCCTCAGACGATCACGACCTCCACGTTGCGGGCGCGCAGCGCGGTCACGATCTCGGGGGTCACCCCGGAATCGGTGATGACCTTGTGCACCGCTTCCACCCGGGCGATCACGGACAGGCTGCGCCGCTGGAACTTGGTGGAGTCGGCCACCACCACTACCTCGCGCGAGACCTGGATCATGACCGCGTTCAGCTGCGCCTCCAGCACGTCCGGGGTCATGAGCCCGATCTCGGGGTCGAGCCCGTCCACCCCCAGGAAGAGCCGATCTGCGTAGAGGCCCTTCAGGGCCTGCTCGGCGTGGGGACCCGAGAGGGAGTAGGACATCTGGCGCAGGATCCCCCCGATCATGATGAGCCGCACGTGAGGCAGGCTGGTCAGCTCCATGGCCACGTTGAGCGCGTTGGTGATGACGTTGAGCGCCTTCACCTTGAGGAACTTGATCTGGCGGGCGATCTCCATGGTGGTGGTGCCGGAGTCGAACATGATGGTCTCGCCGTCCCTGATCATGTGGGCGGCGGCGTGGCCGATCCGCACCTTCTCCGCGTGGTGCAGGGTCTCCTTGACCGTGATCGGCACGTCCTCGGGGGCGTCGATGCGCTTCAGCGCCCCCCCGTGGGAGCGGATCACGGCTCCCGCCTCGGCGAGGGCGTCGAGGTCGCCGCGGATGGTGACCGCGGAGACCCCGAAGCGGCCCACCAGCTCCTCGACCGTGACCCGCTCCTGATCTTCCAGGATCTCGAGGATCCGGCGGCGCCTCTCCTCGACGAGCATCCGCGGCTTCCTGGCCGCCTTCGTCACGGCGCGGTCCCTGAGGCCCGGGCGTAGGCCTCGGTCACCTCCCGGATCCGGAGACGGATGAGGGCTCGCGGCTCGTTCGGCTGGGCGCCGGAGCGCACGGCTTCGAGCGCCCAGGGCAGGTACTGGCTCAACAGGGTGAGGGGCGCGGGCCGCTGGGTGAGGTTGGCGAGGAGGCGGGCGAGGGCCTCCTGGACCTCGGGCACCGGCCAGTAGTAGCGAACCCGGTCGCTGAAGCTGAAGGCGCGAGCGAGCCCCAGCGCCGCCTCGTCGCCGTGGTAGTACTTGCGCCAGTGCTCCGGCCGCGCGAGCATGGCCCGCTCGAGGACCTCACGGATCGCCGAGAGGCTGACGCCGCGGCCGCCCAGCCATTCCTCCTCCACATGAGCGAGGGCGAAGACGGCTTCGCGGAAGGCGAAGGTCAGCGCGGGGCCGACCTTGAGGATCGCGAAGTGGTCCTCCACCAGCCGGCGCAGCGCCCCGGGGGTCTGGTAGTCCGTGGAGTGGGCCTCGTAGACCACGCCGGGCACGCCCTCGATCGCCTCCTTGAGCGCCCGAGCCTTGCTCCGGTCGTAGGCGTGCACCGTGTCGTCGCCGAACTCCACGCCCGGCTGCACCACGAGCGCGATCACCCGCTCCCAGGCGCGCTCCTGGCCCCTGGCCTCGAAGGCACCGCGGACCAGGGCGAGGAAGCGGAGGGCGGCTTCCGGCCGCGTGACCGCAAGCTCCGAAACCGTCTCCTGCTCGCCGCCCGGGGTGGGCACCTCGGTGCCCACGACGTACACCGGCCCGGCGCCTTCGCGCTCGGCCGCCGCCGCCTCGGCCACCACCGCCAGCTCCGCGGTGCGCTCCGCGACCGTCCGCTCGTCGAGGGGCCCGCCCGCGCCCCCCGGGTCGTCGGCGCAGGCCATGCTCGCGTCGAGGTGGATCTTCTCGTACCCGGCGAGCACGCACTGCCGCACCAGCTCCCGCGACTTGGCGAGAGCGCTCGCCGCGGGCTCGCCCTGCCAGGGGAAGGGGCCGAGGTGATCGCCGCCGAGGATGAGGCGGTCCACCGGGAAGCCGGCGCTCTCCGCGGTCGCGGCCAGAGACCGCGCGAAGTCGGCCGGGGTCTGCCCCGTGTACCCGCCCTCCGGGTTCACCTGGTTCGAGGTGGCCTCGACGAGCAACGCGCCGCCCTCCGCGCGCGCCTCCTCCATCGCCGCTTCGAGCACGAAGGGGTTCGCGGAGCAGACCGACCAGATGCCGCGCGCCTCGCCGCGCTTCTGGTCGCGGACCATGTCGCGCAGCGCCCCACTGCCGGTCACTTCAGCCACTCCTGCAAGTGCTCGGCCACGAACGCGTCGTCGGTCAGCTCGGGGTAGGCCGAGGTCACCCGGTCGATCTCCTCGGCCTGGCCCGGCGAGAGGTCTTCCTTCGGGTCCAGGCAGTGCCGGGTGGCGAGCAGCCCCTGCCGGCGCAGGACCTCGTTCACGCCCGCGATGCAGCCGGCGAACGCGTTGCGGGCGTCGAAGAGCGCGGCGTTGGCGTCGGTGAGGCGCTGGCCAAGGGCGAGCAGGTCGAGGGCGCCCTCGCCCCCCTGTCGCCGGCACCGCTTCACCGCGTCGAGCATCTCGACCGCGCGGCGGGTCCAGACGGCCCACTGGCCGAGGAGCCCTCCGCTGAACCGGACCGCCGGCCGCGCGACGCCCGCGGCGGAAGCGGGAGGGGCGAAGCCGGACAGCAGGTCGACCAGGATCGCGTCGTCGTTCCCGGTGTAGAGCGCGACCTCGCCCGCCCGCCCGCTCTCGGCCAGGGCCCGCACCACCTCGAGCGTCTGGTAGCGGTTGAACGGCGCGACCTTGATCGCGACCACGTTCTCGATCTCCAGGAACCCGCGCCAGAACGAGTGCGGCAAGGGCTGGCCCCCGACCGCGGTCTGCAGGTAGAAGCCGAAGAGGGGCAGGACCTCGGCCACGCGCCGGCAATGGGCCAGCAGCTCCGGGCCGCGGGCGTCGCGCAGGGCGGCGAGGCCGAGCAGCACCGCGTCGTAGCCCAGCCGGCGGGCCAGCTCCGCCTCGGCCAAGGCCTGGGCCGTGGCACCCACGGCGCCCGCCACGCGGACCAGGCGCCGTCCCGTCCGCCGCTCGTGATCGCCCATCGCCTGGGACGCCAGGCGCAGCACCGGCTCGAAGAGACCGGCGGCGCGGATCGCGAACTGGGTGGTGTGCACGCCCACCGCGACCCCGCCCGCGCCCGCGTCGCCGTAGTAGCGCGTGAGCGCCACCTGTCGCCGCTCGTCGAGACGGCGCTCCGCGCCCAGGGCCAGGGGATGGGCGGGGATGACGAGGCCGTCCAGGAGGGCGGCGGCGAGCGCGCGGCGGGCGTCAGAACCGGCCATCGGTCGCCTCGAAATGCGTGGGCTTGTCGAGGCTGCGACCGCCCCGCGCCACCCAGCCCGCCGTCCACTCCACGAGCCGGTCGAGCGACACCTCGGGCGGACCCAGGAGGGAGACGCAAAGCGCGGGGTCGCCCAGCAGGGCCTCCCGCCCCTCCTCGCCCTCGAAACGGGCCGGCCGGCCGAAGATCTCGCCGAAGCGCTCCCCTACCCGGCGCACGTCGACGGGCTCGGGGCCCGTCACGACCAACGGCCGGGCGGGGGCCGCGCACAGAGCGAGGCTGCGAAACGCGTACGAGTTCGCATCGCCCTGCCAGATCGCGTTGACCCGGCTCACCCGCAGGTCCACAGGCTCGCCTGCGAACACGCGGCGAGCCACGTCCACCAGGGTGCCGTAGCGCAGATCCACCGCATAGAAGAGGCGGAAGAGCAGGCAGGCCGTCCCCCGCTCCCGCGAGAAATACTCGAAGACCCGCTCGCGGCCGAGGGAGGACCAGGCGTACTCGCCCACGGGGCCGGGCGGATCCGCCTCGGTCGAGCCCGCGGAGGACGGGCCCACCGGCGGGTAGACGTTGCCGCTCGAGAAGACCACGACCCGCCCGCCCGCGAAGCGGCGCGCCACCTGCCCGGGGACCACCGTGTTGTGCACCCAGGTCTGGTCCGGGCGGTCCGTGGAGCCGAACTTGCGGCCGGCCAGGTAGAGAACGTTCCCCACCTTCGGCAGCCGCTCGATCTGGTCCGGCTCGAGCAGGTCGCAGGCCACCGCCTCGATCCCGTCGCGTTCGAGGGCGGCCGCGAGGCCGGGCTCGGAGAAGCGCGAGGCGGCCACCACGCGGTGCTTCACCCCCGCGGCGGCGATGGCCCGCCGCACGCGCCGCGCGAGCGAGGGGCCCATCTTCCCGCCCGCCCCGAGCACCAGCACGTCCTCGGAGAGGGTTCGGGCGAAAGCCACGTCGGCGGCCGAGGGACGGGAGAGCAGTTCTTCGAGCCGGGCTTCGTCTTCGATCGTTGCCGGGAGGGACGACTCGATCATCGGTCCATCGCGGAGAAAGCGTCGCGGGGAAGGACGTGGCCCCCGCAGGCCGCCCGCGGGGGCCACGCTATCACGTTACCGGCGGCTAGAACGTGGCTCTTATCCCCAACCGGAAGACCCGTCCCGGCGCGAAGCCCTCCACGTTCGCTATGGCGCCCGCGCCGAGAACTCCGGTGACGCCGTTGTCGGTCACCCCGTCGTTGAAGAAGTCGCTCAGGTTGGAGAAGTCGTCGTTGTAGCCGGTGAAGAACTGGGGATGGTTGAAGGCGTTGTCCAGCAGGGCCGAGAGCTGCAGCCGGAAATGTTGCCGGGCGATCACGTCCTTGTAGAACGCGAAGTTCACGACCCAGGTGCCCGGGCCCTTCAGGCTGCCATTCTTGACGTTGCCGTACTGGCCGGGACCCGGCAGGGCGTAGGCCGCCAGGTTGAAGAAATGGTCGCGCGACCCTCCCGACTGCGGATTCCCCACCTGATCGGGCTTCCAGCAGTCCGCGAAGCAGTTGCCCAGGGCGTCCAGTGCGTGGGCCGTGTTCCAGGGGTTCGTCGTGTAGTAGCCGCTGAAGAAGGGCGTCAGGTTGGGACCGCTGCGCGCCTGGAAGATGGTCGAGACCGTCCAGCCCCCGAAGAGCGCGTTGGCCCACCCCGGCATGTTGGCGCCGTGCTTGCGGCCGTGGCCCACCGGGATGTCCCAGGTGCCGTTGGCCACGATCCGGTGCTTGACCACGTTGGGGTCCGGGCCCCGAGCCTTCTCGATGTCGAAGGCGTCGTACTGCACGACCCCCAGGCTGCTGTTGCCCGAGTCCGGGACGTTGCTGCTGGAGTGGGCCAGCGTGTAGGCGACGTTCAGGGCCAGGCCGTTCCTCCAGGCCCTCTGCAGCTCGATCTGCCCCGCGTGGAGCTGGCCGCTGCCCAGGTTGTAGGTGAGGTTGGTGAAGAGGTTCACGTACGGAAAGACCGGCAGGCGCGCGAGGTCGTCCGGGTTCTCCGGGTCCCAGGGCGTGGTGCTGGCGGGCAGCTCGTTCTCGAACCGGTTGACGAGCAGCTTCCGCATCGTGGAGCCGATGTAGCTCACGCGGAGGCCGACGTTTCCCGGCAGCGTCCGCTCGAGGGTGAGGTTGTACTGGTAGATGTCCGGGCTCTGGATGTTGGGGTCGACCCCCTCGCTGCCGTAGTCGCCGGGATCCTGGAAGAGGGTTCCCGTCGAGAAGCCGTGGGCGAGGCTGACTCCGCGCCGGGTGTTCGTGTAGCGGAACTCGTTGGTGGCCAGGAGATCGCGCACGCCCTGCACGGCCACCGTCGGGTGGAAGATGCCGAAGCCGCCCCGCAGCACCGTCTTGTCGTCGCCGCCCAGCCGCCAGGCGAAGCCCACCCGGGGGCTGACGTTGTCCTTGTCGGTGTTGATGAGGGCGTCGGAGAGGCCCTGCGAGTCGGCCAGCAGCGTCCGGTTGAACGCGATCACCGCCGGCGGCAGCTTGCCCGCGACCGTCGCGTTGGGAACGATGTGATGACCGCCGTCGGGGAGGATCACGAAGTTGGCCAGGGTCCCGCCCTTCTCGTGCCAGACCCCGACGATCTCGTAGCGCACGCCGAGGTAGATGGTCAGGCTCTTGCTCGCCTTCCAGTCGTCCTGCGCGTAGGCGGCGAAGTCGCTGGAGTGCCCGTCCATGGGCCCGCGATTGACCACCTGGTCCAGCGAATCGAAGGGGCGTCCGAGCAGGAAATCGGTGAAGGCGTTGCCCGAGAACGTGCCCCGGAACCGATACCGGCCGCCGTAGTTGATGCCGGTGCCGAAGCCGTCCCGCGCCAGGTTGCGGTTGAAGAGCGCGCCCGCCTTCAGGGAGTGCGCGCCCGTGATCCAGGAGAAGTTGTCGGCCACGGAAAGGGAGTTCTGGATGACGGTGCGGTCCACCGCGCGGCCGGTGTCCACGATGTTGGTCGGGCGGTTCGCCCCCGCGGTGAACTGGAAGGACGGGTAGCCGAGGCGGCCGGGCGAGATGCTGGGCGGGGTCTCGAGGCCGAGCTGGGCCGTGACCTCGGCGTTGCTGTAGACGCTCTGCCGGGAGGTCTTGTCGTAGTTGTAGCCCACGCGGAACTCGTTCACGATCGTGCTCGACACGATCTTCGTCCAGCCCCCGACCGCGGAGGCGGTGTCGAGCTTCCGGTTCTGGATCTTCAGGTTCGTGAGCGCCTTGCCCCCCTCGAACGTGATCGCGTTGGGGTCGAAGTGCTGGTAGCCGCCGCGCAGGAAGATCGAGTCGTTCTTGGTCGCCTCGTGGTCGAAGCGGACGTCGGCCCGGTTGCGGTTCCGGGTCTCGGGGAGGAACTGCTGGTAGATGCCGTACCCGTTCGAGATGGTGCCGCGGTTGGGGAGCGGATAGAAGAAGTCCATGATCTTGACGGCCGTGGGATCGATCCGGTTGGCGGGGATCACCTGGCCCGGGAACGGCTGGCCCGTGACCGGGTCGCGCGGGTTGATGGCGGTCCCCCGGAAGTCGCCGCCCCGCATGGCCGCCGTGGGCACGGTGGCCCGGCCGCCTCCGAAAATGGCCTTGTCGTTGGAGCCCTCGTAGTTCGCGTAGAAGAAGGTCTTGCCGCTGGTGATCGGTCCGCCGATGCTGAACCCCCAGCGGTGTTCGTGGGTGTCGGAGTTGGGATCGTCGCGAAGCCCCGCCAGCTCCTCCGCGTCCAGCCCCAGCTTCTGGTTGTAGGTGAGGGCGTTGAGGCCGTTCGAGTTGAAGTCGTAGAAAGCGGTGCCGCGATAGCCGTTGCCGCCGCGCTTGGTGGTCACGAGCACCCCCGCCAGGCCGCCGTACTCCGCGCTGTAGGAGTTGGAGAGGACCTGGATCTCGGCGATCGCGTCCAGGCCGGGGGCCGAGTTCCCGACCGTGCCGAAGATGGCGTTGGTCGAGGCCTGGCCGTCCTGGATGTACGAGACCCCGTAGGTGCGGCCGCCCAGGAACTGGATGTCGTCGAAGCCGCCCAGTACGTTCGGGTTCAGGAGCAGGAACGACTGGATGTCCCGGCTGTTTCGCGGGAGGTCGTGGAGCTGCTGCTCGTCGAGACCGCGGGCGATGGATCCGCTGTCGAGGGTGATGTTGTTGAGGGCTTCCGCGGAGACCGTCACCGACTCGGTCACCGAGCCCAGCTCCAGCTTCGCGTCCACGAGGGCCGTGCTCGCGGCCCGCAGGACGACTCCCGGCCGCTCGAACTTCTTGAACTTGGCGGTGGTCACCTCGATGCGGTAGGTCCCCGGGCGCAGGTTGACGGCCTCGTAGCGGCCCTCGGAGTCGGTGTCCACCGCGCGGGGAATCCCCGTGGCCTCGTCCACGACGAGCACGGCTGCCCCGGACACGGCCGCTCCCTGCGGATCCGTGACCGTCCCGCGGATCGTCCCCAGGAAGGACTGGGCCAGGACCGGAGCGGATACGGCGACGGCAAGAAGGAGCGAAAGCGCCAAGCGCGACGGGACCGAGCGCGCCGCGGCCCCGGCTACGAACGCGTGATCTCGCATCTCAATCCTCCTCGGCATCCTGCCGATCACCGGACCTCGTGGCCCCCGAGCCGCCTGAGATCCGATTCCGGGCGCTCGAGGCCCCGCCGAGCGCCAGGGACTCCTCGATCCCGCTCGAGTCAAAAATCGCAAGCAAACGATAGTCGATTGCACTTTCTAGTCCTTTTCTTTTGGGGTGTCAAGCCCTTTTCCCTCGGCCGGAGGGCTTGAGGGCTTCTCGTCGTTTTGGATAACCTTCCGGCGGCCCATGATCTCCCTCCACACCGTGGCCCCCCACGCCCTCGCGCTACTCGCGGCCCCGGGGCTCCTGGCCCTCGGATGCGCGAGGGCTCCGCTAGCGCCTCCGGGCAGGCCCAACGTCCTCCTGGTCACGATCGACACGCTGCGGGCGGATCACCTCGGCTGCTATGGCCATCCAGGATCGGCCACCCTCGTCCTCGACGGCCTCGCCTCCCGTGGGATCCGTTTCGGAACCGCGATCGCGCACGTGCCGCTGACCGCGCCCTCGCACGCCTCGATCCTGACCGGCCGCACGCCCCTCGGCCACGGGTTGCGCGACAACGGCGGATTCGCCCTGCCGGACGGGGCCAGGAGCCTGGCCGAGGACTTTCGCCGGGCGGGCTACCGCACGGCGGCCTTCATCTCGGGCTTCCCCCTCGACCGGCGCTTCGGCTTCGACCGCGGGTTCCAGACCTACGACGACCACCTGCCGCGCGGCAACGACCCTCGGCGGACGCCCTACGTCGAGCGGACCGCCGACCGAACCACCGAGGCCGTCCTCAGGTGGCTGGAGGCGGCGCCCAGCGTCGCCGCCCCCTTCTTCCTCTGGGTGCATTACTACGATCCGCACGCGCCGTACGAGCCACCGGCGGAGTATTTGGCCCGGTTCCCCTCCTCGCCCTACGACGGGGAGATCGCGTTCGTCGACGCCCAGCTCGGGCGGCTGCTGCGCCGACTCGACGAGCTCTCTTCGGGGACGGTCGTCCTCGTGACCGCGGACCACGGCGAGAGCCTGGGCGAGCACGGCGAGGAGACCCACGGCCTGTTCGTCTACGACGCGACCCTGCGGGTGCCGTGGATCATGGCAGGACCGGGCTTGCCTTCCGGGCGCGTCGCGGGCGTGGTGGCCCGGGGCATCGACGTCGCACCGACCCTGTTGGACTACGCCGGTCTTCCTGCCCGCGCCGATGTCGAAGGCCGCTCGCTCCGGGCCGCGGCCGACGGAAGGGATCAAGGCGACGCGCCCGCCTACGTCGAGTCGCTCTTCCCCCAACTCCAGTACGGCTGGGCGCCGCTCCACGCCTGGCGGACCGCCCGCTTCAAGCTCATCGACGCCCCGCGGCCCGAGCTGTACGACCTCGGAGCGGACGGCGGCGAGACCCGGGACCGCGCACGGGAGGAGCCGGGGCGGGTCGACGAGATGCGTGGCCACCTTCGCGCGGCGATGTCCACCCGGACGCCGAGCGCGGTGAAGGAGATGGACGCGGAGACGGCCGAGCGCCTGGGCGCCCTGGGCTACCTGGGCGGCGGCGGCGCACGCGCCACCGGGGCAGCCCCTCGCGATCCCAAAGATGGCGTCCGGCTCGTGGCGCGCCTTGGCCGGGGCATGGAGGCGGCTCGCACGGACCCCGCCGTGGCCATCCGTGAGCTGACTGCGGTCCTCGACGAAGACCCCGGGATGCTCGTGGCCCGGCGCACGCGAGCGGTCGCCTATGCCGCGGCCGGCCAGCACGACGCGGCCATCGCCGACCTGCGACGGCTCGAGAAGGATGGGCGGCTCAGCGCCGAAGACGCGATCGTCCTCGGCGACAACCTGCGCTTCTCGGGCCGCCTGAAGGACGCGGTGGCGGTGCTCGAGCGCACGGCCCGGGAGAACCCGAAGTTCGCGCAGCCCTGGCTCTCCCTCGCGGAGGTCAAGGTCAAGGAAGGGAAGAACGCGGAGGCGGCCGCCGCCTACGAGCGCGTGCTCCGCCTCGTCCCCGACCACATCGAGGCCCTGCGCGGCCTGGGCGATCTCGCGCTTCTCGAGGGCCAGGCCGAGGACGCGGCCGCCCGGTACGGCCGCGTCCTCGAGGTGGACCCCGCCGACGCCGGCGCGATGACCAAGCTCGGGGTCGTCCGCATGCGGGCGGGCCGCGCCGAAGAGGCGACCGCCCTCTTCCGGAAGGCGGTGGAGCGCGAGCCGGCGAACGGCGAGGCCCTGCTCTACCTGGCGGGAGCCCTCGCCTCGAACGGGCGGCCGGCCGAGGCCCTGCCGTTTTTCGAGAGAGCGCTTCGGGCGGGACCGCGGTCGAGCATGGCCTTGAACGGCCTGGGGCTGACGCGGCTCGCGGTGGGCGACCGGCCGGGAGCCGCCGCCGCCTTCCGAGAGTCGCTGCGCCTCGACCCCAAGCAGCCGGACGTCGCGCGCACGCTCAGGGAGATGGGAGGACGGAGATGACGCGAGATCGAGACGGGTTCACGCGACGCGAGTTCTTGCAGGTCACGGGGGTCGGGGTGGCCGCCCTAGCCGGGGCGGCCTCCCGGGTCGCGGCCCAGGTGCCCGACGTGCCCCTGCCCCCCCTTCCCGGCCGCAAGGTCGGGTGGGCGATCGTGGGCCTCGGCAACCTGGCCATCAACCAGATCCTGCCCGCGTTCGCGAAATGCCAGCGGGCCAAGCTGGTCGGCTTCGTGAGCGGGAGGCCCGAGAAGGCGAACCACCTCGCGCAGGTCTACGGGGTCGAGACCCGGAACATCTACACCTACGACGAGTACGACAAGCTGGCCGGCAACCCCGCGATCGACGTCGTCTACGTCGTGCTGCCGAACAGCATGCACGCGGAGTACACGGTGCGGGCCTCGAAGGCGGGCAAGCACGTGCTGTGCGAGAAGCCCATGGCGACCACCCCGCAGGAGTGCGAGCAGATGATCGCGGCCGCGAAGGCCGCCCGCCGCAAGCTCATGATCGGGTATCGCCTGCGCTACGAGCCGTTCAACCAGGCCCTCATCAAGATGGCGCAGGACGCGGCGGAGATGGGGCCCACCCGGGTCATCCTGGCGGAAGCGGGGTTCTCCATCGGGGACCCGAAGCAGTGGCGGCTCCGCCGGCCGATGGCCGGCGGAGGGTCCCTCATGGACATCGGGATCTACGCCCTGAACGCCACGCGCTACCTCTCGGGGGAAGAGCCCGTCGAGGTCAACGCGATGATGTACTCGACCCCCGGCGACCCGCGCTTCGTCGAAGTGGAGGAGAACGTGACCTTTGAGCTCCGCTTCCCGGGGGGCGTGCTCGCCAACTGCACCTCGAGCTACAGCGCGGGCCTCAACCGCTTCCGGGTCTTCAAGCCGCGCGGCTCGTTCGAGCTGGAGCCGGCCCTGAGCTACTCGGGTCTCAAGATGCGCGTGTTGCGCGGGGGCGCGGTGGAGGAGCGGAGCCAGCCCGTGCGCGACCACTTCGCATCGGAGATGGACCACTTCTCCGAGTGCGTGATGAGCGACACCGAGCCCCTCACCCCCGGCGAGGAAGGCCTCCGGGACCTCAAGGTGATGACGGCCATCTACGAGGCCGCGCGGGCGGGACGGACGGTCAAGCTCTGACCCGCAGGAACGCCGGCGCGGGAGCCCGCGCGGAGGGTAGAATGCGCGGGCGGAAGTCGGTCCCATGCCCAGGGAGACCCAAATGAAGAGCCTGCTCCAAGTCTCGATGCTCCTGGCCGTGGGCGGCGTGCTGGCGGCCGTCCAGGCCCCTCAGCTCCCGCCGCCCTTCCACACGGAGTCGGTGAACAACGGCCCTGTCGTCATCGCGCGGCCCGAGGGCGTGCAGCTCAAGCTGCCCCAGGGCTTCAAGATCGAGGTGGCGGCAGAGGGCTTCGAGGTCCCCCGCTTCATGCTGCGCGGGCCGAGCGGCGAGATCCTGCTCTCGGACAGCGCGCGGGAGGGGGCGGGGGCGGTCTACGTGCTCAACGGCCCCGACCGCGAGGGCCGGTTCGACCAGAAGACGAAGATCATCGAGAAGCTGAACCGTCCCTACGGCCTCGCCCTCTGGAAGGACTACCTCTACGTCGGCGAGCCCGAGTCGGTGAAGCGCTACAAGTACGACGCCAAGGCCCGGAAGGTGGCGGGGCCGGGCGAGGAGGTCGTCTCCCTCAAGGGCCAGGGCCAGGGGCACTGGACGCGCACGGTCCTCTTCGATGGCAAGGCCGAGAAGATGTACGTGACCGTGGGGTCCGGCTCCAACGTCGATGCCGGAGAGGAGCCGCGCCGGGCCGCCATCAACCGCTTCAACCCCGACGGCACCGGCCACGAGATCCTGGCCTCGGGGATGCGCAACGTCATCGGCCTGCGTTTCCTCCCGGGGACGGACACCCTCTGGGCGGCCACCCAGGAGCGCGACGGGCTGGGCGACGACCTCGTCCCGGATTACTACACCGAGGTGAAGCCGGGGGCTTTCTACGGCTGGCCCTACGCCTACATCGGCCCCAACGAGGACCCCCGGCGGAAGGGCGAGCGGCCCGACCTCGTGCAGAAGACGGTAGTCCCCGACGTGCTGCTCGGCGCGCACGTGGCGGTCCTGGACTTCGTCTTCTACGGAGGCAAGAGCTTCCCGAAGGAATACCAGGGCGGCGCCTTCCTGGCCGAGCACGGCTCCTGGAATCGCTCGAAGCGCGTGGGCTACGGCGTGGTCTTCATCCCCTTCAAGGACGGCCGGCCCGCCGGCCCGCCGCAGGAGTTCCTGACCGGGTTCATGCTGGCCCCCGAGAAGCGCGAGGTGTGGGGGCGCCCGGTGGGGCTCCTCGAGCTGCCCGACGGCTCGCTGCTCCTGACCGACGACGGAGGGAAGAAGGTCTGGCGCATCTCCTACGGCGGATAGTCCCGGCCGCGGCCGCGCTCTCCGCGCTCGTGGGCGCCGCCCTTCCCGGGCGGTCCGAGGCGCGGGCCGCGCCCTCCGGGCCCTTCTCCCACCAGCGTCACCTCGCGCAGCCCGAGGTGACGTGTGACGTCTGCCACGCCTCGATACACGGGAGCACCGCCGCCACGGACGACAACCGTCCGGGCGGCGAGGCCTGCCTGCGCTGCCACGACCAGACCTACGCGGGCCTGGCGCGGGCGGAGCCACCGCGGGCGCGAAACTTCCGCTTCAACCACAAGCTCCATCTCGGCCTCGGCAACCTATCGCCCATTTTCGCCGCCGCCATCGACGGAGGCGCCTATCTCGGCGACGGCGCCGCGGTGCGGCCTCAGCTCCCGGGCGCGGACCGCTGCGGGGCCTGCCACCGCGGGATCACGCAGGCCGACCACATCACCTCCGCGAACCTGCCCCGGATGGCGGACTGCCTCGTCTGCCACTCGCGCATCGAGCCGCCCACCAGCTGCGCCTTCTGTCACGCGCGGGACGCCGTCCTCAAGCCTCCGTCGCACACGGCGCCGTTCGCCGACCGGCACTCGAGCCGCGAAGTCGGCAAGACCGACTGCAAGGTCTGCCACGGCACGAGGTTCACCTGCATGGGGTGCCACTGAGGGACGCGCCGGGGCGGCGGAAAGGGGCCCCGGCCGCCCGCCCGCATCAGGGACTTCTCGGGTCTTCTCAAGCCTCGGACGCCGGTCTGCGAACCGTCGGGCGGCGGGTTGCAGGAGCTCGCGGCGGAGCCGGACCGTCTCGGGTTCGGGCTCGACGCCCAGCTCGCCGCGGAGCACGCCCACGCAGGCGTGGTACTGGCGCAGCGCCTCCGCCCTCCGGCCCTGTCGCGTGTAGAGGCGGATCAGCGTGCGATGCACGACCTCCTGCGTGCGGTCGAGCCGCAGCAGCCGCAGCGCGGTCTGGATGGCGGGCTCGACCGCGCTCGACCGGCGCTGGTGCTGCAGCAGGCGGGCCAACGCTTCCACGGCCAGCTCCCTCAGGCGTTCCCGCTCCCCGCCGACCCAGTCCTGGAACGCCACCTCGTTGACGTGGAGATCCTCCAGGAACTCGCCGCGATAGAGCGCCGCGGCCTCTTCCAGTGAGCCGGCCGATCCCTCCGACACCCGGCGCGCGAAGGCGGCCACGTCCACCTCCGCGGCTTCGAGAGAAAGCATCTGCCCTTCGGCCCGGACCAGGGCAGGGGAGATCTCGGCCAGTGACCGGCGGAGCATGAGCAGCGCCTGGCGAAGGCTGTGGCGCGCCTGCTCGGGAGCCCCGTCGCCCCAGAGCAGGTCCGCGAGCCGGTCGCGGGAGCAGGCCTGGTTGGGCCGCGTCGCGAGATAGGCGAGGAGCCCCGCCGTCTTCTTCGGCAGTTGGAGCGTGATGGGGTGCACCCCTACCCACGTCTCGAAGCCGCCCAGCAGACAGATCCGGAATCGGTCCATGGCTTTCTCCGGGGCTTCGGATCCGAGGAGCCTGCCCGTGAGAGGCTCGTGGGCCCGGGACACGTTCTATTCGTTGAGCCCGAAACTATCGTCCCCGAGTCTGGTGTTGTCAAGAGTCAATTTTTGACCCACTTTTGACGATCGCAGGGACGGCGGCATGACGGGCGGGTTCCACACTGTTTTCCCGCGCAAGGAGTCGCTCACGGCCGGCGGTGCTCGCATCTCGCCCGAGGCATTCCATTGCGCGCCATTGCGCGCCCGAACCCCACTGAAGGGACAGGGAATCCGAAAGGGGCAAACGAATGAGATCATACCGGTGGCCTCTCACCTTGCCACTCGTCCTCGTCGTCGCAGCGTCCTACGGCGCCGAGGAGAAAGGCGGCACCCAGGCGGGCAATCCCAGCCCAATGCCCGCCCACGGGCAGGCCGTCAAGTTTGACAACTCGCCGCCGCTGCGACTCATCAGGCCCCCGGCCCCCACCGTGGCCGAGCCGCGCGAGGTCCCCATCCACCGGCTCGACGTCCTGACGAAGCGCGCCCAGCCGTCGCCGATCGCCGCGGACCCGTTGCTCGGGCTTAGCCAGCTTGGTCCGCTGGCGCCGATGCCGCCCCCGCTGCTGACGTTCGAGGGCACCTCGGACCTCGACAACCAAAACCTGGTCGGCTTCCGCGTCGTGCCTCCCGACACCAACGGTGACGTGGGCCCGAACCACTACGTCCAGTGGAACAACCTGGTCTTCGAGGTTTTCGACAAGAGCGGCGTTCCCGTGCTTGGACCACTGCCGGGCAACACGCTGTTCGCCGGCTTCGGCGGCCCCTGCGAGACCAACAACGACGGCGACCCGGTCGTCGTGTACGACCAGCTCGCCGACCGCTGGGTGCTGAGCCAGTTCTCGATCGGCCAGGGCACCCAGTGCGTCGCGGTGTCGCAGACCGGCGACCCCACCGGCGCCTACTTCCGATACGCTTTCGTCGTCACGCCCGGTGCCGAGAACGACTACCCCAAGATCGGGGTGTGGCCGGACGGCTACTACCTCACCTTCCGCAAGTTCCCGAACTTCCAGATGGTGGCCGCCGCCTTCGAGCGGGACAAGATGCTCCAGGGCCTGCCGGCCCAGCAGGTCCTCTTCCCCATCCCCGCGCCGGCGGGACCGGGCTGCACGGGGCCAGGAGACTGCTACGAGGGCGTGCTGCCCTCCCACCTGGAGGGCCGGACGCCTCCCCCGGCGGGCTCTCCCAACTACTTCCTGATGTCCTTCGACGACGAGGCCTTCAGCACCACGCCGGTGCCGGGCATGGACTCCTACAAGCTGTGGAAGTTCCACGTGGACTGGACCACCCCGGCAAACTCGACATTCATCGGACCAACGACGATACCGACCGCGGAGATGGACATCAACCTGTGCGGCTTCGGCCCCTGCGTGCCGCAGCAGGGCTCGAGCGAGCTGCTGGACCACTTGAGCTTCTTCACGATGTACCGGCTCGTGTACCGCAACTTCGGCGACCACGAGTCGCTGTGGGCCAACAACACCGTGAACCTGGGCGGCAACCGCGCCGGCATCCGCTGGGCCGAGATCCGCGACCCCAACGGCGCACCGGCCGTCTTCCAGGAAGGCACTCACGGGCCGAACGACGGCCTGCACCGCTGGATGGGCAGCCTCGCGGTGGACAAGGACGGCAACATGGCCCTCGGCTACAGCACGTCCGGCACGTCGCTCTTCCCGTCGATCCGCTACGTCGGCCGGCTCGCGGGCGACCCGGCGGGCACGCTGCCCCAGACCGAGACCGAGATGTTCGCGGGAACGGGCTCCCAGGTCGGCAGCTTCAGCCGCTGGGGCGACTACTCGGCGATGAGCGTCGACGAAAGCGACGAGTGCACCTTCTGGTACACCCAGGAGTACTACCAGACGACCGGCAGCTTCGACTTCCACACCCGCGTCGGCGCCTTCAAGTTCCCGAGCTGCACGCCGGCGCCCCACGGGACGCTGACCGGCGCCGTGACCAACGCCAGTAGCAGCGCCCCGATCCCCGGCGCCTCGGTCCAGGCCGGCGTGTTCTCGACGATCACCAACGCCAGCGGTGTCTACACGTTCGCCTCCCTGCCCGTCGGCACCTACAACGTGACCGCCAGCGCGTTCGGGTTCGCGAGCCAGACCGCGTCCGGCGTTCCCATCACCGCCGGCAACACGACGGTCCAGAACTTCGCCCTCACCCCCGCGCCCTCGCACCTGGTGTCCGGCCACGTTAGCAACGCCGACACCACGCCGATCCCGAACGCGATGGTCACCATCCTCGGCACGCCGATCCCGCCCGCGACGACGGACGCCAGCGGGTTCTACAGCTTCGCCAGCGTGCCGGAGGGCGAGTACGACGTCCGGGCCGAGGCCGGACGCTGCAACAGCCCGCAGACGCAGCACCTCGTCGTCAACGGCGACGAGACCCTCGACTTCACGCTGCCCCAACGGCACGACAACTTCGGTTACACCTGCGAGCTCGTCCCCGTCAGCTACGTCGACGGCGATACCCCGCTGGCGCTCTCCGGCGACGACAACGTGACGACGCTCAGCCTGCCCTTCTCGTTCACCTTCTACGGGAACAGCTACTCGACCGCGTTCGTGGCCACGAACGGGTACCTCAACTTCCTGGCGCCCAGCAGCGTCTTCTCCAACAGCGCCATCCCCAGCAGTTTCGCGCCCAACGGCGCGATCTACCCGTTCTGGGACGACCTCTTCTTGGACGGGGCATCCACGGCGTGGACGAAGCTGACCGGCGCGGCGCCCAACCGTCAGTTCACGATCGAGTGGCGGAACGCCGCCTTCTTCGCCGACTTCTCGCACCGGGTGAACTTCGAGGTCACCCTCAACGAGAACGGCCGCATCCTGACGCAGTACAGGGACGTCGGCGCCTTCGGACGAGAGCAGGGCGACTCGGCCACGATCGGGATCGAGAACGCCGCCGGCAACGATGCCTTGCAGTACTCGTTCAACGAGGCGGTAATCACGCCGCCGGAGATAGCGATCCTGTACCGGCTGCCGCCCTCCGGCTTCATCGAGGGCCACGTGACCGATGCGAACGACCACCTGGCCCTCGCCGGCGCGACGGTGAAGGTGATCCAGGGCGGTCAGGCGGTCCGCCAGGTGACGACGGACGCGACCGGCTTCTACCGCACGCAGGTTGTCGTCGGGAGCTACATGGTCGAGGCCTCCGCGCCGAACTACCAGACCGCATCAGCGTCGGTGAACGTAACCGAGGACCACACCACCACCCAGGACTTCGCGCTCATGACACCGCGCGCCGAGGTGAGCCCGACCTCGTTCCAGTTCATCGTCCCCGCAAACCAAAGGCGGACTAGGACCCTGAGGCTGTCGAATACGGGTTCGTTGCCGCTCAACTGGGAGATAAGGGAAAGCGGCGGCGCCGCCGCGCCGGTGGGAGCGTTCGGCGGTGAGCTGTCCGGCGGAGAAAAGAGCAAGGGCTACGACGCCAACGCCATGAGCACGGAAGGACTGTACGTCAACGGCACCCCGGCCGGCTGGACGCCCCAGTCGCCCGGCCAGGTGATCCGCTCCTGGCCGGCCAGCGGGCTCAACCTCGCCTGGGGCGTCGGTTACACCGGTCACGTCTGGATCTCCGACCCGCTGGCCGGCGGAGGCCTGTGCGGGCCCTCCGGGACGTGCCACGACAAGGAGTTCGATGTCTTCGGCGCCGCGACCGGGCGCGACTGGCCCGCGCCGTGGGCTGGAGCGTGGAACGGCGACATGGCGTACGACGCTGGCCGCCATGCGATGTGCCAGGTCAACGTCGGCGGCGACAACGGCATCTACTGCTGGGATCCGAACACCGGCCAGACGGTCGGCTCGATCACGTCCGGGCCCTGGACGGGCATCTCCCAGCGCGGCCTCGCCTACCGGCCCGACGATGACAGCTTCTACATCGGCGGCTGGAACGAGGGCATCCTGTACCACATCAAGGGCCTGTCCTATCCGGACAAGGGAGCCGTCATCTCCCAATGCAACCCGCCCGACGGCAACATCTCCGGCCTGGCCTGGAACCCGGCCTTCAGCATCGTCTGGGCGGCCACCAACAGCCCGACCGACACCATCTACGAGCTCAACCCCGCCACCTGCCAGGTGATCACGACACTCCCCCACCCGAACCCCGGCTTCAACGGCGCCGGGCTCGAGATGGCCGAGGACGGGAACCTCTGGATGATCAGCCAAGGCGCGAACACGGCCTACCTCGTCGACAGCGGCGTCCCGGCGTTCCAGGACGTGCCGTGGATCTCAGAGAGCCCGGCGAGCGGCACCCTCGCCGCCGGCGCCTCGCAGAACATCATGGTGACGGTGGACACGCACGGGCTCACTCCGGGCGTCTACAACGCCACACTGTTCATTCAGTCGAACAGCGGCCGCAACCCGTCGCTGCACGTCCCGGTGAAGCTGATCGTGCCTGCGTACCAGCAGGGCGTCGACGTCGCCGCCATGAGCCCCTACACCGACGGCCTCGCCGACCCGTGGGCGCCCGACCAGGCGTACACCGCGGGATCCTGGGGCTACATCTATCGCGGCAACGAGGCCAGCACGCGCCACGCGATCGCGGGCACCGACGACGACCCGCTCTACCAGACCGCGCGGCGGGGCCAGACCGAGTACCGCTTCGACGGGCTGCCGTCAGGCGTGTACCAGGTCGAGCTCCGGTTCGCGGAGATCCTGAACCGGAAGCCGAACCAGCGGCTCTTCGACGTTCTCATCGAGGGCAACCTCGTCCTGTACGCGTTCGACATCGCAGGCGAGGTCGGGCAGGACACCGCGGACGACAAGAGCTTCTTCGTCCCGGTGACGGACGGCCAGATGAACATCCGCTTCGTCACGCGGCAGGCCGACAAGGAGCCGCTCTTCAACGCCATCCGCGTGACTCACCGCCCGGACCGCTAGCCGCCGACCGGGCTCCACCAAGGACGGCGGCCCCGCGAAAGCGGGGCCGTCGTCCCTCATTCCCGAAAATGCCCCTAACGGTGAGGGGACAAGCCCCCTCCGAGCGAGCGTTCCTGTGTCCGAGACCCGTCCGGGAGGGTCTGATCAGCCGAACTCGGGGCCGAGGATGGCAAAACGCTGCCGGGGGTCGCCCGGGCTCGGCGCATCCCCCAGGATCATCCGGCGGAACGGCCGCTGCTCGCGGAAGCCGAGGATGCGAAGGCGCTCCCGCCACGCGGGGCGGTCGGGGATGTCGATGGTGAAGGCACGGCCGGGAACCGCCGCGAGGATCGCGGTCAGCAGGCGCGCCGCCGTCTCCTCGTCGTCGGCCACCAGCGGACCGAGGTGCTCGGTGCGGTGCCCGTGACGCCCCAGGACGTAACCGGCGGGTTCCTCCCTGGCGCCGGTGCTCCAAGCGTATTCGGGAGCCTGCTCGCGCGCCCAGGCCAGGACCGCCGAACGATCGGCGCCGAACACGGCCCCGTCCCGGGCGGCCAACCCAACGAGGTCGGGAGCCGTGAGCGGGCGCGGCACGGTCGGCCCCTGCTCCGCGCGGACCGGCTCTGCGTCCGCGGGCCGCTCCATTCGGGCGAAGCCGCCGCGGTCCGTGAAGCCGAGGCCGCCGTACACGGGCGCACCCTGGGGCGTCGCCTCGAGCCCCACGACCTCGACCGCCTTCAGCCGCGCCAACGCGTCCCGCATGAGACGCGTCGCGATCCCCTGCCGGCGCGCGTCGGGGTCGACCAGGATCATGGCCACCCAGGCGAGCCGCCGACCGTACACGACCGCGCCGCCCGAGCCGACCACCGTGGCGTCGCGCACGGCCACGCGGAAGAAGCCGTTCGCGAGCAAGGGCTGCCAGTCCTCCGTCCGCTGGTTCCAGCCCGCGAGCCGGCAAAGGCGCAGGACGGCGGGCACGTCCTCCGGCGTCATGTCGCGGAAGACGAGCCCCGCCGGCGCACCTCCTGCGGTCACTGCATTCATCGACCCCCTAACCGATCGTTCATCGACCCCCCCTCCTATCCTCCCCCACGTAGGGGGGAGGGAGCGCCAGGGCATGCACGGCTCCGCGCCTTATCGACCCCCCACCCTATCCCTCCCGAACACGAAGTCGCGGAACGCGGCGGGGACGTGAAAGCTCGGCTGGCCGGGAGGCGACCAGGCGGCGAAAACCGCGTCCTTCTCCGGCTCCCCCTTGCCGTGCGGGCGCTCGATGCGGAACACGTTGAAGCGCCACCGGTCGCCCGGCTTCGGGGGCAGCCGGGCCGCGCGGGCCGAGGGCAGCGTCCGGAAGCCGCTCCACGGGAAGAAGGCGGCGGCCGTCCAGCCGGTGGTCTTGCCCTGGGCGTCGCGCCGGAGATGGACGCGGCTCTCCAGCCCTTCGAGGTTCCAGGACAGGTCCGACTCCTTGTTCGGCGAGGGCGTGACCATGCGCACGTCGCAGATCACGTTCGCGGGGCTGACCTCGACCTCGGCGTAGTCCTTGCCCGAGCGGTCGAGGTCGAGGAAGATCTCGACCACCTCCTCCTCCCAGAGATGCTCGTCCTTCCGGGTCATGGTGGACCACGGATCGGGGTCGCGCGCGTCGAACCGCACGTAGAGCCCGCTCTCGTCCCAGAGCGCACGGAAGGCGGTCTCGTACTTCTCCGGCCCCCAGGCGATGCGCTCCGCCTTCGACCAGGCCTCCTCCCCGGGCCCGAGCAGGGTCGCCCGGGGCGCCTCCGCACGGCCCACCGTGTAGGTACACCTTCGCGAGGATGGCGTCGGGAAGGCCGAGGCCGTAGATCCGCCAGCGCCCCTGGGGCGGGACGGGGGCGGGCGCGTAGTCGAAGTACTCGTCCTCGGTCTCGAGGAACCGGTAGTAGATCTCGTAGAGCTCGTCCTTGAAGACCTGCTGCGGGTAATGCTCGCCGTCGGGAGGCGGCACGGCGTCGGTCCCGAAGAGGATACGGTCCTGGTATCTCTCGAAGAACTTCCGCGCAGTGCGCGGCTGGCGGCCCAGCTCCCCGATGCGCGCCCCCAGCTCCACGGTCATGTTGGGGAGCTTGTCGAGGGAGGCGGACACGAAGGCCAGGTTCTCGGCGTTGTGGCCCACGTGGAGGGCCACGAAGGACGTCTTGGGGTGGCGCGCGAACACGCGGTCGCGGGCCTCCATGATCGCCCGGTGGCTGGGAAAGTCCTTCCCGTGGAACGACCAGTCGGGGTGGTGTCCGAGCTCGTCCCAGCGCTCGTTCGTGCAGTCGATGGGCAGGAAGAACGCCTCGGGGTCGGAGACGTGGATGAAGACGGGCAGGCGGTGGGCCGCGCACGCCTCCCACATCGGGTCGAAGCGTGGATCGTCCACCTTCACCAGGGGGCCTTCGGTGATCCGCTCCCGCAGGAAGAGCCCGAGGGTCTTGAGGACCTTGAGCCCCCGGGCCCCCGCCCGGGCCGCCTTCTCGATCGCGTCCGCCTGGATCTGCGGATAGCGCGGGTCCAGCAGCTCCCCGTACGAGGGCTCGGTGCAGGTGAAGAAGCGGCCCGGGTGGGCCTGGTCGAAGGCCGCGATCGTCCGCGCGAGCCCCTTCCCGGTGCCGCCGGTCAGATTCAGCATCGCGCGGATGCCCTTCCGGTCCATGACCGCGAGGGCGTCCTTCGGCGTGGTGTTGAAGGTGACCTCCTCTCCCGTGGAGACCCCTTTCGCGGCGTGGGTCGTCCAGGTGAGGTGGGAATGGACGTCGATCACGGGATGGCGCGGCTCCTGCACGCGCGTCTCCGCGACCTGGAGCATGCTCCGGGGCCGGAAGTCCTGGAGCAGGAGCTTGCCGTCCTTGGGCGCGCACACCGCGTCGTCCGCCGCCCCGGCGGCGCGCGTCACTCCCAGGCCGAGCACCCCGAGTCCGGCGTTCCTCAGCCATTGCCTGCGGTCGAAGCCGTGCATGTCGTGACCTCGTTCGTTCATCGACCCCCCGGCTCCGCGCATTCAGCGTGGGTAGCGGGCCATGACCTGGTGGACCACGGCCCGCCGAGCGTACCACCCGGCGCACGCGGGCGGGACCATCCTCGCGCAGCGAGCGATGGGGCTCGGGGGTGCGATCGCGGTCGGGGGTCGGCTCGTGGAGCTTCACCACGTCCGCTCTTCGCCGTGGGCAACCGACAGCGAAGCCAGCGAGAGCCGCTCCATTTTTGCTTGACTCTTTCGTTTCATTGCGATAGTTTTCGCTTGCTTGTTTTTATAGTCAACGCTCGCCCGTAATGTCAACCTTCTCTCCCTTCGTGGGAGCCTCACGATGAGCAACGGGACTTCGAGCGAGCGCGCGCCGTCCGTGGATCGGCTCCGGGGATCCGTCGACGACTGGCTCTCCGGCCTCGGCACGGCCCAGGAGATCGGCCGGCTCCTGGCTCGACCGCCCAAGGAACAGCAGGCACGAGGATACGCCCACACCCTGCGCGAGATCGCGCAGCAGCCGGTGACTTGGCTGGGGACCGCGGCGGCGGTCGCGTCGGATCGGGTCCGCCTGGACGAGGTCCTGGAGCGCGCGGGGATCCACGCGTGCACGGGATCGCTCGTCCTCACCGGCTCGGGCAGCTCGCTCTACGCCGGTGAGTGTCTCGCGCTCCCCCTGCAGGCGGCCCTCCGCGTCCCGGCCCAGGCCTTGCCCGCGGGGCTGCTGCTCACCCACCCCGAATGCCTGCCCCCGACCGGGCCCTACCTCGTGGTCTCCTTCGCCCGCTCCGGCAACAGCCCCGAGAGCCGGGCGGTCCTCGACTCGCTCCTCGCCGGCGACGTGCGCGGCCGGCACCTCGTCATCACCTGCAACCGCGCGGGCGCCCTGGCGACGGCCTCCGCGGGCAACCCGCGGGTGGACGCGGTGGTGCTCGACGAGCAGACCGAGGACCAGAGCCTGGTGATGACGAGCAGCTTCACGAACATGGTCCTGGCGGGGAGCTTCCTCACCGCCACCCGCCGCGCGGACGTCTACGCGCGCCGGGCGGAGGCGGTGGCGCGCGCCGCGGCGCGCCTCCTCGAGCACGAAGGCGACACCCTGGCCCGCCTCGCCCGGGGCGGCTTCCGCTCCGCGGTTTACCTCGGCAGCGGCTGCCGGGCCGGATCCGCCCACGAGGCCGGTCTCAAGATGCTGGAGATGACGGCGGGCCGGGTGCCCACCCTGACGGAGTCGTTCCTGGGCCTGCGCCACGGGCCGATGTCCGCCGTGCACGACCACACGCTG
>WNGL01001888.1_pt1 | contig 29320 bp, 27 predicted proteins | sample 5400591 | NCBI WGS metagenome assembly WNGL01 (sample SAMN13153377, study PRJNA577476) | soil metagenome | isolation source: 80 cm soil or saprolite under Garry oak tree replicate 1 | place: USA:California | collected 2016-06-15 | reverse complement strand
ATCGGGTCCACCATCGCCCCGCGGAGCTGTCCGGAGGCCAGCAGCAGCGCGTCGCCATCGCGCGTGCGCTGGTCAACGAACCGGATCTCCTGCTCGCCGACGAGCCGACGGGGAACCTCGACGCCCGGTCGGCGCTCGAGGTGATGGCCATCTTTCAGGACCTGAACCGGGCCGGCCACACCATCGTGCTCGTGACCCACGACGCGGCGCTCGCGGCGCACTGCCGGCGCATCGCCCGCGTCGAGCAGGGCCGCATCGTCGCCGACGATCCGAACCCCCACCCGAAGGACGCGGCCGAGGCGCTCCGGCCCCTGGCCGCCGCACCCGCCACCGAGGAGGCGCGATGAAGCCCTCACGACTCGTCGCATCGAGCCTGCGCGCCATGGCCCGCCGGAAGGTGCGCACGGCCTTCATGATGCTGGGGTGCCTGGTGGGCGTCGCGGCCCTGACGCTGGTCGTGTCGGTCGGCCAGGGCGCCGAGCGGAAGATCCTGGACACGGTCCGACGGACCTTCGGACCATCCTCCATCCTCGTGGCGAGCGGAGGGGGCCTCATGATGGGTGGACCGCGGGGTGACGCCGCGCGGCTCACCCTCGACGACATGGCGGCGGTCGTCGCGGCGCTGCCGGAGGTGGAGACATGGGATCCCCAGCAGTCGCTCGACGGCGCGCAGGTGCGCTCTGGTGACGCCACGACCACGGCCCGCGTGCTGGGTACCTCGGAGCGTGCCCCGCGCGTCTGGGAACGCGGGCTGTCGCGCGGCGAGCCCTTCGACGCGGGGGCCATCGCTCGCTCGGAGCGGATCGCGCTCGTCGGCGAGACCGTCGCGCGTGCGCTCTTCGGCGACGAGGATCCGCTCGGCGCGGAGATCCTGATCGGCGGCGTCTCGCTGCGCGTGGCCGGGGTCCTGGAACCGCTCGGGACGGACGCCCATGGCATGGATCGCGACGGCGAGATCGTCGTCCCCATCTCCACGCTGATGCGCCGCCTTGCGAACGTCGACACCATCGGCATGGCCAAGCTGCTGGTTCGGGATCCCGCCCAGGTCTCCGATGCCGCGCGCGAGGCCGAGCGGATCCTCCGGGAGCGGCACGGCATCGCCGCGGGCCAACCTTCCGACTTTCACGTGGTGACGCCGGTCGAGGTGCAGGCCAAGGTCTCGCGCGTGGAGCGGGTCCTCTTCGTCTTCCTGCCGCTCGCCGCCCTCGTGATCATGGTCGTGGGCGGGACCGTCACGGCGAGCCTCATGCTCATGTCCGTGAGCGAGCGCGTCGGGGAGATCGGACTTCGACGAGCGGTTGGCGCGCGCCAGCGGGATATCGCCCTGCAGCTCCTGGTCGAGACCGTCGTCATCACGGTGATCGCGGGCTGTGCCGGCGTTCTCGTGGGCTGGGCCGGGTCGCTTGCGGTCGCGAGCCGGCTCGGGCTCGCAGGTCCCGTCTCATGGACGGCGGCGCTCCTCGGCGTGGCCCTCTCGGCCGCGATCGGCCTCGCCGCCGGCGTCGTTCCGGCCCGGCGCGCGGCCCGACTCGACCCCGTCGACGCATTGCGATGAAGGTCGTCCGCACCCTCCGGACCTCGATCCGTGCGCTCCTGGCGCACCGGACGAGGAGCGTTCTCGCCGCGGGCGGGGTGACCGTCGGCATCGCGGCCGCCCTGCTCACCGCGGCGATCGGGGCGGGGGCGCGGGCCGCCGTGCTGCGAGAGCTGTCGAGCACGGGGATGCAGGTCCTGACGGTGCGGCCGGCGCAGGCGAAGCGATCCGCCGCTCGCCCCGGGATCCAGGGAGCCGCGACGAGCTTCACGCTCGAGGACTGCCTGGCCATCGGCGATGCTTCGGCGGTGGCCGCGGCCGTCCCCGTGGTGCAGGGGAGGCGCGGTGTGCGCTCCGACGCGGGCTCCCTCACTGTATCGGTGCTCGGGACGACGCGGGAGTTCGTCCGGGTGCGCAACTTCGAGCTGGGCGCCGGGCGGTTCTTCGACGGGGAGGAAGACGCGGCGTCGGCCCGGGTCGCCGTGCTGGGGGCGAGGGTCGGCGAACGCTTGTTCGAGGGGAACGATCCGGTCGGCCGCCCCGTCCGGATCGATGGCGTGCCGTTCGAGGTGATCGGCGTGCTGCGGCCGAAGGGCCTGTCCTTCGAGGGGGCAGACCAGGACTCGGGCGTGTACGTGCCACTGCAGACCGCACGGCGTCGCGTCTTCAATCAGCAATGGCTAACTATGGTCTTCGTGGAGCTGGCGGACGGACGCCCGGTGAGCTCCACGGCGAACGAGCTCCGCGAGCTCCTGCGCGAGCGCCACCGGATCGCGCGGCGCGGCAGCACGGACGACTTCGAGGTCCAGGACCCCGCGAAGCTGCTCGCCCTGCGAGCGGAGGCGACCCGGACGCTGTCGATCGTCTCCTCCGGGCTCGGTGCGATCTCGCTCCTCGTGGGCGGGACGGGTATCCTGGCGCTCATGCTGCTCTCCGTCCGGGAGCGCACCGGCGAGATCGGCCTGCGCAGGGCGCTCGGCGCGCGCACGACAGACATCCTCCTCCAGTTCCTGGCCGAGGCGACGGCACTCGCCCTCTCGGGCGGTCTTTCGGGCATGGTCCTCGGTGCGCTGGGGGTCTGGATCGTCTCGGCGACCACCGGGTGGGAGGCGCGCGTCTCGCTCCAGGAGGCGCTCGTGTCGCTCGGAGCCGCCGCCGGGATCGGGCTGGCCTTCGGGGTCGTTCCGGCGGTGCGGGCTGCGCGCCTCACGCCCATCCAGGCGCTCGGGCGCGAGTGAGGGACGAGCCCATGCCGACCCGCCCGCACGGACCGAAGGTCCTCGTCATCGACGACGACGAGCAGCTGAACGCGCTCCTCACGGAGTACCTGGGGCGATTCGGGTTCGCCGTCGCGACAGCCGTCGACGGCCGGGAGGGCCTCCGGTCTTTCCGGGCGGACCCACCCGACGTGCTCGTCCTCGACGTGATGCTCCCGGGAAAGGACGGCTTCGCCATCTGCCGCGAGGTACGGGAGACGAGCGGCGTTCCGATCGTCATGCTCACCGCGCGCGGAGAGGTCGCGGACCGGGTCATGGGGCTCGAGCTCGGCGCGGACGACTACCTTCCGAAGCCCTTCGAGCCGCGCGAGCTGGTGGCGCGTCTCAACGCCGTGCTGCGCCGGGGCGCGCCGGGCGCAACCGAGGGAATGCTTCGGATCGGCGCCCTCGAGCTGGACCGAGCGAGCCGAACCGCGCGCCTCGGGGGGCGGCTCCTCGACCTCACCACGGCGGAGTTCGAGCTCCTCTCTCTCCTCGCGCGCCACCGCGGCCGCGTCCTGTCGCGAGATCGCATCCTGGACGAGACCCGGGGGCTCGACTTCGAGGCCTTCGATCGGTCCATCGACGTCCTCGTGAGCCGGCTTCGCCACAAGCTCGGTGACGACGCGCGACGTCCGGTGTTCATCAGGACCATCTGGGGTCGAGGATACCGCTTCGCGGGCGATGACGATGAGTGAGCTACGGCCTCACGCGGGCCCGCGCCGATCGGTGTACGCGAAGCTCGTCGCCGTGATGGTGGCGATGGGGTTCTTCATCCCGCTCCTCGTGGCGGGCTTCTTCGTGCTCTCCGTGGGGCCGGGGCTGGGCCGCCCGCTCGAGCGGCTCATGGCGGACCACTCCGAGCTTCTCGCCGCCTCGGCGCTGGACGCCGAGACGGCGAGGCGCGCGGCGGCGCGGCTCGAGGTGGGCACCTGTTCGCCTGGAAGCTCCACCAGCGGGCCAGGGCCGCCCACGACCGGTTGCTGCTCCTCCTCCTGGGCCTCCTCGTGGCGGTCGTGGCAGCGGCCTACGCCTTCCTTCGACGGATCCTGCGGCCGCTCGGGTGGCTGCGCGATGCGGTAGCGCGGCTGAGCGAGGGCGACCTCGACGTCGAGGTGGGGCGCCGGACCTCGGACGAGTTCGGGGACCTCGCCGACGGGTTCGACCGGATGGTCGGCCGGGTGCGCGAGATGGTGAGATCGCGCGATCGGCTCCTGCTCGACGTCAGCCACGAGCTGCGATCGCCGCTCACCCGCATGAAGGTCGCGCTCGAGCTCGGCGGAGACGGCGCCATGAAGCACCGCCTCGAGGCGAACGTGGCCGAGATGGAGGCGTTGGTGACGGAGCTGCTCGAGCTGGAGCGGCTTCGGGACGGCCGCGCGCTGAAGCTCGAGGAATGCGATCTCGTCCCCATCGTCGAGGACGCCGCCCGCGCGTTCGAGGACCGCCCCCCGGGCGTCGTGCTCGGCACGCGACCGGCGGAGCTCAGGATGCGGCTCGATCCCGCGAAGGCGCACATGGTGCTCCGGAACGTCCTGGAGAACGCGAGCAAGTACTCCCTCCCCGACAGCGGTCCAGTGCGCGTCTCGATCGACGCAGGCGCCTCCAGCGTGGCGGTGCGCGTCGAGGACGACGGCCCGGGTATCCCGGAGAAGGACCTCGAGCGCCTGTTCGAGCCCTTCTTCCGCGTCGACCCGTCGCGCTCGCGACGCACGGGCGGCTACGGCCTCGGGCTCAGCCTGTGCAAGCGGATCATGGAGGCCCACGGCGGCAGCATCGTCGCGAGCAACCGGCCCGGTCGAGGAGCGTCGTTCAGCATCACGTTCTCACGAAGCCCGTGATAGGGTTGACCGTCTCCACGGTAGCCCCTACCGTCGCTCCGCCATCTCAAATGCCATATGTAGGAGGATCTATTCGCACGGCAACCATGCTCGCCTTCGCCCTGGGGACGCTCGCCATCGCCGGTCCGGCCCGCGCCGCGCCCGCCTCTCACTCGGCAATCGCCTCGCCGCTCGGCTCCATGAATGGCGAGCTCTCGATCTTCGTCATCACGAGCCCGTACGGCGGGTATGCCTCGGCGGGAACCGGCGTCGGCCTGGGCGGTCGTTACCAGATGACCCTCGTCCCCGCAGGCGTCCTGAGGAACACCAGGGTGCGGGACGACATCGGGCTCGAGTTTGGGCTCGATTGGGACCACTACAGCTGGAGCGCAAACTACCCGTATTATGGCAACATCAGCTGGACCTTCAACGAAGTCGCGCCGGTCGTGGGCGGGGTGTGGAACTTCTGGATCACGAAGCAGTTCGCGGTCTATCCGAAGGTCGACCTCCTTTATCGGATCGGCTGGTGGTCCACGAGCGTGCCGGGTGCCCAGAGCCCCGGTGGCTTCGGTGGGTTCGATGCTCAGTTCGCAGCGGGCGTCGTCTATAAGCTCGACAAGGTCGCACTGCGCGCCGAGATCGGTTCGTACAGCATCCGGCTGGGCGTGGGATTCTAGAAAGCGAGATCAGGGCGCCGCTGGAGTTGCCCAGCCTGATGCCCACACGTCCCCCCACCCTGTCGGAAGAGCGCGAGTGTCTCGCTCGGGAGATCCGCGCCCTCGTCGCCCCCTACGCTCACCACCGCACGTTCGAGGCGGGGAGCCTCCTGTGGCGCGAGGGCGACGCCGCCGGGATCCTCGTCGCGCTGGAATCCGGACGCGTGAAGCTCTTCCGCGCCTTGCCGACCGGAAAGGCGGTCACGATCTACCTCTTCGGCCCCGGCGACGTGTTCGGGTTCATGCCTTTCCTCGACGGCAAGCCTTATCCGGCAAGCGCGCAGGCGCTCGACGAGGCCTCCGCGCTCGTCGTGTCCCGGACCGATCTTCGGGCCGCGTTCGAGCGCGATCCGCAGGTCGCGCTCGCGCTCGTGAAGGTCCTCGCGACCCGGCTCCGCGAGGCGTGCGACCGGATCGAGCGGTCGTCGGTGCCCGAGGTCCTCCCGCGCGTCGCGGCGGCGCTCACCTCGTTGCTCCCGGAGGGCCCGGACGCGGGACCGCTCGTCGTGATCGAGCTGCCGGTGCGGGCGCGAGAGTTCGCGGCCGCCATCGGGGTCGTACCGGAGAGCCTCTCCCGTGCGCTCACGAAGCTCGTCGAGGCCGGGGTGCTCCACCGCCTCGGTCCGCGCAAGTTCCAGGTCCTGGACACGAGTGCACTGCGTCATGCTGCGCGAGCGCCAGGCTGACACATCCCTCGGCTCACACCCGCTCCTCGGCCGTCTTCGGCAGCTCGATCGCGATGGACAGCTTCGAAGACACTTGCCGCCATAGCGTCGGCTCACTGGCCACACCGTTGTTCACGTGTGCCACTTCGCCGTTCGAGCCGATCACATAGGTGCTGGGCACCGTGGTGACGCCCCACTCGCGCGCGGCCTCCGTCTTCTCGGTCACATCGACCGCGACCAGCTGCACTTTGTCCCCACCCACCCGAGCGAGCAGCTTCTCGAGTATGGGCTTCTGGCTGGTTCGGCACACACCGCAGGATGGGGAATGAAAGTACACGATCGAGACCTTCCCGGTTTCTGGCACCAGGAGTGAACGTGCTCGACGAGCCTTGCGCTTCTGCCAATGCTTGAGCGCCGCAACCGCAAGCGCCAGGGCGAGCAGGATCGTCACCGCGTGGATGCTCCGCTCCGCGATCGGGCCCATGTTCACCGCCCTCCGTTTTTCGGCGGACGGACGCCGGGGAAGGCGGTGCCATCGACCGGAGCACGCCTGAAGAACCCGCCCGCGCCGAAGCGGTTGATGACGTAGTACATGAAGCAGCCGGCGCACCAGCCGAAGAAGGCAATTCCACCGAGGATCGCCACCATCCAGGCGAGCGTCCAGCCCGCGGCCGCGTGACCCTTCGCCAGGAGATAGGCCGCGACGGCGAGCACCGCGAACCCGAAGAGGGCGGCGAAGCGGTGGGGCTCCGGATTGTCGACGCGCAGGTCCGGCTCGAGGACACGAAGAGGCTTGAGCACCCATCGGTACAGCAGGGCATACGGCCCAAGGGTGTCATGCAGCGCCGCGAGGAGCAGGAACCCGCCTTGCGCTGCGACCAGCCGCCAATCGTCGAGGACATAGGCCGCCACCAGCAACAGCGGGCCCAATGCTTGCTGGGTGCGGATCTCGCTCTGGTCGAGCCAGCGCGTGCTCGCGTCGGTGTTCCGGTGCATTTCTACTCCCGTGTCGAGTGAGGGATCCCGAAGGTGCCCGGACAGGGGCACCCAAGGGAGAAGATCGGGTGTCATGCGGCAGTGCGATTCTTGGTTCCACGCACGAGCGCAGCGCGGCTGGCTCCCGCGACCGTCGTCGGGGAGATGGGCGCGCGCTCGCGAACGAGCCGCTCGATCCTGGTTGCGCCCGCGAAGGCGGCCACCGCGAGGAAGGCGATGATGACCGCGAGCAGCGGGCGCGGCACGTGGACCCACTGGTAGAGGAAGAAGCCGCCCAGCTTGCCCGAGTTCTGGAACCCGCCCATCGCGGGCTCCACCTCGGCGTAGACGATCGTCCCCAGCACCACCCCGAGAACGGTGACGAGGCCGTCGAGCTTGCCCGACGCCGCGGCCACGAACGAGGTCCCGGGGCAGTAGCCCGAGACGATGAAGCCCACCCCCAGCACCAGCCCTCCCACGATCATGGGCCAGAGGAAGGTCGGGTAATTGAACTCCACCGCGCGCAGGTCGAGGAGCCCGAGGCCGGAGAGCACCACGGTCCCGAGCATCGCCGTCACGATGGCGGTGAACATGGCCTTGAAGACGGTCATGTCGTACCCGTAGAACTGGCCGACCAGCTTCTGGGCGCGGCCGAACCCGGTGCGCTCCTGCACGAAACCGAACGCGATCCCCACCACCACTGCGACGCCGAGCCCGAGGGCGCGGCGCTCGTCAGAGAGTGACTCGAACGGGAAAGTCATCGCCACTGCCTCCTCACGAAGTAGGCCATGCCGTAGCCACCGGCGAAGACCGAGAGCATGAAAGCCCAGGAACCGACCGACATGAGCGCACCGCCCGAGAGCCCCTGGCCCGAGGTGCAGCCCCGCGCCAGCTTGGCGGCGAAGCCCATGAGAAGGCCGCCGGCGAGCGCCAGCGCGAGACGTCCGCCTGCGCCGAACGTGGGCCCCTTCGACACCTCGCGCCCGATCCGGCCCGACGTCGCTGCTCCGATGAGCCCTCCGACGATGACGCCGAGCACCTCGAAGACGAGCCAGTCGTCGAGCGGGTTGCCGTCCTCGAGCGTGGACGCCATCACCGGTACCGACTCGGCGTGCTTCGGCGCGATCGCGTGGACGATGGCGACGCCGGCGCGGAAGCTCGCGCCGGAAGCGCCGAGCCCCTTGCCCATCGTCGCGTACGTCGCGAGCAGCACCAGGCCGAGGGCCGCGCCACCGACGTACGGGTTCCAGAACTTCGCTTGGTCTCTATCCATGGCTCCTCTTCGTCGTTCGAAGCGTCCCGAATCGGTCCGCGATGGTATGTGCCACCATTGGCACCACTCGGTGCCGCCAAACGAGCGCTCGTTGAGCGCGATCAACGGGAAGGGCGGGACGCTCGCTCGGAGCGCCCCGCGGCCAGGTCGTCCAGGATCGGACAGTCGGGCCGCGTGTCGCCGTGGCAGCCGTGCGCCAGGTGATCCAGCGTGCGCTTCATGGCTTGCATCTCGTCGATGCGCCGCTGCAGGTCGGCAGCATGGGCTGCTGCAATGCGCTTCACATCTGCGCTTGCGCGGCGGCGGTTGCGCCACAGGCCGAGCAGCTTGTCGATCTCCTTGATGCCAAAGCCGAGGTCACGTGCGCGGCGAACGAAGCGCAGCGTGTGGACGGCGGCCTCGTCGTACTGCCGATAGCCCCCATCGCTGCGCGACGCCTTGGGTAGCAACCCGAGGCTTTCGTAGTGGCGAATCATCTTGGCCGACACGTCCGACAGACGCGCCGCTTCACCGATGTTCATGGCCTCGACCTCCGCAGCTCGTTCTCCGGCTGCCAGCGCTTGAGCAGCAGCGCGTTGGTGATCACGCTCACGCTCGACAACGCCATCGCCGCGCCCGCCACCACCGGACTCAGCAGCCCCAGCGCAGCCAGCGGAATGCCCACCACGTTGTAGGCAAAGGCCCAGAACAGGTTCTGGTGGATCTTGGCCGTGGTGCGGCGCGAGATGTCCAAGGCCGCCCCGACCAGCGTCAGGTCGCCGCGCATCAGCGTGATGCCTGCCGTGGCCATGGCCACGTCGGTTCCCGTGCTCATCGCGATGCCGACGTCTGCGGCGGCCAGCGCTGGGGCGTCGTTGACGCCGTCACCCACCATCGCCACCTTCTCGCCGGGCGAAAGACCCAGGCGCAAGGCCGAGATCACGTCCGCCTTGTCGCCGGGCAGCACCTCGGCGCGCACGTCGTCGATGCCGAGCTCCTGCGCCACCGCCTGCGCGCTGCCCCGGTTGTCGCCGCTGACCAGCACGGTGCGGATGCCTCGAGCCTGGAGATCGGCGATGGCCGACGCCGCGCCGCGCTTGACGATGTCACCGAACGCCAGCAGGCCGATCAGTCGCGGCGTCCCATCGGTCCCCGCCAGCCACGATACCGTTCGGCCCTGAGTCCGGAGCGCCTCGGCGCGTTCGGCCAGCGGCAGCGTGTCCACACCCAGCTCCAGCATCCAGCGGCTGCTCCCGAGAGCCAACCTCTCGCCATTCCACGCACCCGCCACCCCTCGACCCGCCACGCTGCGCACGTCTCTTGCGGCCATCGCCGACACGCCTTCGCGCTGCGCAACGGCCAACACAGCGCGGGCCAGCGGGTGCTCACTGCCGGCCTGCAAGGCGGCGGCTCGCGTCAGCAGCCCGGCGCGGCTCACGCCCAGCGCGACGGCTTCCACCAGCACCGGCTTGCCTTCGGTGAGCGTGCCGGTCTTGTCGAAGGCGACCACCTTCACCGCCCGCATCACCTCCAGCGCCAGCGAATCCTGGATCAAGATGCCGTGGCGGGCGGCCGCGCCGGTGCCGACCATGATGGCCGCCGGGGTCGCCAGCCCCAGCGCGCAAGGGCAGGCGATCACCAGCACCGCCACCGCATGCAGGATCGCGACCGACACCTCACCACGCGACCACCAAGCCAGGAAGGTGACGATGGCCATCAGCACCACGACCGGCACGAACACTGCGCTCACCTGATCGACCATGCGCTGGATCGGCGCCTTGGTGGCCTGGGCCGACTCCACCAGCCGCACGATGCGCGACAATGCGGTTTCGGCGCCCACCGCCGTGGTGCGCACCACCAGCAGACCGTCGGAGTTGACCGCGCCGCCCGTCACCCGGTCGCCCGCCGTCTTGGCCACCGGCAGGCTCTCGCCGGTCAGCAGCGATTCGTCCATGTGGCTCTCGCCTTCGAGCACGGCGCCGTCGACCGGCGCGCGTTCACCGGGGCGAATGAGCACCTCGTCGCCCACGCGCACGTCAGCCAGCGGCACCGTCTCCTCCGTGCCCTGGCGGCGCACCCGAGCCGTGTCGGGCCGCAGCCCCTGCAGCGCGCGCAGCGCCTCGGTGGTGTGACGCTTGGCGCGGGCCTCGAGCCATTTGCCGAGCATCACCAGCGTGATGACCACCGCAGCCGATTCGAAGTACAGCGCCGGCATGGCGGACCGGTCGGTCACCAGCACCCAGACGCTCAACCCGTAGGCCGCGCTGGTGCCGAGCGCGACGAGCAGGTCCATGTTGCCGGCGCCGGCCCGCAGCGCCTTCCAGCCGGCACGATAGAAGCGCGCACCGAGCCAGAACTGCACCGGGGTCGCGAGCAGGAGCTGCACCCCACCAGGCAGCATCCAGTGACCCACCAGGCCGCTCATGCCTGGGATATGGCCGAGCAGATCCCCCACCATCGGCAACACGAGCGGCGCCGAAAGCGCCGCGGCCAGCGCCACCCGCCAGCCCTCCCCCGCGCTCGGGCGCGCAGGCGCAGCCGGCTGAGACAGGTCGCGCCCCGTGTAACCCGACCGCTGCACCGCGGCCAGCAGGTCGGCCGTGCCGGCGCTGCCCTTCAGGCGGCTCACCGTCACCTGCTCCGTAGCGAGGTTGACGCTGGCCGAGAGCACGCCCGGCACGAGCTGCAAGGCTTTCTCGACCCGACCGACGCAAGAGGCGCAGGTCATGCCGTCGACGGCCAGCACCACCTCGTCGCTGGTCATGCCTTCGACCGGAAGCTGCAGGGTGGGCAGGGCGGGGGAGTTTGCGTTCATGTGTCGAGCATCGACCTTGCCATGATGGGAAGGTCAACCAAGCTCGAGGTTCTTGACCTTGCCATGGTGGGAAGGTCGATGACCATCTCATGATCGAGCTGATCCTGCCCACCATGACCTGTGGCCACTGTGTCCGCACGGTGACCAAAGCCGTGCAGAACGTCGATGCCGCCGCAACACTGATCGTCCACCTGCCCGAGCACAAGGTGCAGATCGAATCACAGCGCCCGGCCGAGGCTTTCCGCGCCGCACTGACTGAAGTAGGCTTCGCTCCGGCGTGAACCTGCAACAGCCCAAGCGCAGCAGCACCTGAACCAGGAGATGACAACAATGAAGAAGCTCGTAGCCGCCTGCATCCTCGCCGTCGCCCTCGCCACGGGTACCGTGGCCCGCGCCGAGGAGGTCCTCGGGACGGTCACCAAGATCGACATCTCCGGCCCGGGCGCGAAGGTCGCCACCGCCACGCTCCTGGACGCATCTTCCAGCAAGGCCGTGGACCTCACCATCCTCGACGCCCTGACCCTCGACAAGTTCAAGGATCACCGCATCAACGTCGGCGACGAGATCAAGGCGCGGTACGAGAAGAAGGGCGGGAAGAACGTCTCGAAGTTCTTCAAGAAGCCGGGCGGTTGCTAGCGCCCCGGACCGCCTCCCGGGGCGGTCTCCGGCCTCGTGGCCGCGGCGCGCCGCCTCCGGCGCCGCGGCTTTTTTCTCGTCTGCCTGGCGTATTGCCCATGGTGAATGAATGAGCCCCACGACCCACCTCATTTCCCTGGCCGCCGCTCCCGCGGCCGGGCCGGCCGAGGCGAGCGGGTTCGACGGCTTGGTGGGCGAGAGCCCGCGGATGCGCGAGGCCTGCACGCTCCTCGCGAAGGCCGCCGGCCTCGACATCACCGTGCTCGTCCTGGGCGAGACCGGGACCGGGAAGGAGCTCGCCGCCCGGGCGATCCACGACCGCTCCGCCCGCCGGGAACGGCGGTTCGTTCCGGTGAACTGCGGCGCGCTCCCGGGTGAGCTGGTCGAGAGCGAGCTCTTCGGCCACGCCCGCGGCGCCTTCACCGGAGCGGTCACCGCGAAGCCGGGCCTGTTCGAGGAGGCGCAGGGCGGGACGATCTTCCTCGACGAGGTGGGCGAGCTGCCGCTCGCGGCCCAGGTGAAGCTCAACCGCGCCCTCCAGGAAAGGGAGATCCGGCCTCTCGGCGACACTCAGCCGGTGAAGGTCGACGTCCGGGTGATCGCCGCCACCCACCGCGACCTCCGCGAGGAGGCGAGGGCGGGCCGCTTCCGGGAGGACCTCTTCTACCGGCTGCACGTCTTCCCGGTGACGCTCCCGCCGCTGCGCGAGCGGCCGGGGGACGTCCCGCTCCTCGCCGCGCACTTCCTCGAGAAGCACGCCCGGGGGCACCGGCGGGGCCTCGGCGGGTTCGAGCCGGAGGCGCTTCGGCGGCTCGCGGCCCACGCCTGGCCGGGCAACGTGCGAGAGCTCGAGAACGCGGTCGAGCGGGCGGTGGCGGTGGCCGCCGCGGAGCGGATCGGGGCCGCCGACCTCCCGCCCGAAGTCGCCCCTGCCCAGGCGAGCGCGCTTCATCCCGTGGCGCTCGCCAGGCTCCCCTACCGCGAGGCGCTGGCCGGGGCGCGCGATCGGGTCGCGCGCGAGTACCTGGTCGCCCTCCTGGCGGAGTTCGGCGGGAACGTGACCCTTGCCGCGGGGCGGGCCGGGGTGGAGCGAGAGAGCCTCCACCGGCTGCTCCGGAGGCATCGGCTCCGCCCCGACGACTTCAGAGAATGGCCAGGCCATTCGAGTGCGCTCGGTCGCTAGCGATCGGCGATCGCGAGGAACACCGGGTACACCCGCGCCCCGGCGGCGGTCGTCTTCGTGATCTCGGCCACCGTCTCGAACCGCACCTCCCGGAAGCCGCTGCGCTCGAGCTGAGCCCGAAGCTCCGCCCTGGCGAACCCGTTGTGTCCCGAGAACCCCGGCCCGTGGAACGAGCCGTCCTCCTGGTCCAGATCGGCGATGCACACCACCCCGCCCTTCGCGAGGAGGCGATGGAACGACTTCAGGATGCCGTCCGTATCCGAGATGTGGTGGAGGGTCAGGAGCGTGCAGACGAGATCGAACTGGACGTCCGGCGCCGGCCCCGCGGCGAGGTCGAGGAGGAGCGTCGTCGCGTTCGAGATGCCGCTCGCCGCGAGCTTCTCCTGCGCGACCGCGAGCATTTCCCGCGAGCTGTCCGCGAGCGTCACATGGGCGACGAGTGGCTGCAGCGCCAGCCCGAGCAGGCCCGTCCCGCAGCCATACTCGAGCACGGCCTTCGTCGAGAGGGACGGCAGGCGGGCGGCGATCACGTCGGCGACACGCTGGGCACGAGCGGCCTTGGATCGGTCGACATCCCACGTCCTCGCCCGCGCGTCGAAGTCAGTTTCGGTGTCGGTCACTGGGGTCCCTCTGTACCGAGCTCAGCAGGTTCCGTCCACGTCCCAGACCGAGTTCGACGCGACGAGCACCCCGCGCCCATAGCGCTGCTCCACCGCGATCCGAAGTCCCACGATCAGAGACACCTGTACCTTCTCCGCCACGAACGGGATTCCGGCCGCTTCCATCACCACGTCATCGTCGCTCGCCGACTCGTCCAGAGCCAGCCCATAGGACCAGCCCCCTCAACCGTGGCCGACGCGGACCCGGATGTATCGGGCGCCGCCGCCCTCCGCGAGGGCTGCTGCGAGGAGCGTGCGAGCCTCCGTGCTGACCTCGATCGCAGGGTTTCCGTCGGTCATGGTGTCTCCGGCCCGAGAATGGGTGGGAGCCGCGGCGGCCACGGAGGGTTCAGTCGGCGCCGCCCTGTCCACTCCGGGAAGCGGTGTGCCGGCGGCGCTTCACGCGCGCGCTCGCGGAAACGAGCTCGCAGTCGGCGAGCCCGAGACCACCGGGAGCCCGGCGCTGGCACCGTTCCTCCTGGGCGAGCTCACGCCCCCGGAGACGGCGCCGCCCTGCTGATTCACCTTGAACGAGCTCACCATCGAGGCGAGCTCCTCCGACTGGCTCGCGAGCTCCTGCGCCGCCGAGGACGATTGCTCCGAGTTGGCGGCATTCTGCTGCGTGACCTTGTTCATCTGCGACATGGCGTCGCTGACGTGCGCGATCCCGGCTTCCTGCTCCTTGGCCGTCGATGCGATCTCGGCCACGATGTCGGTGACCTTGCTGATCCCCAGCGCGATCTCGGCGAGCTGGTCGTTGACCTGCCTCGACGTGACGGCGCCCGACTCCGTCTCCTTCACGGATTGGCGGATCAGCTCCTCGGTCTTCTGGGCCGCCTCCTTCGAGCGCAGCGCCAGCGAACGCACCTCCTCCGCCACGACCGCGAAGCCGCGCCCCGCCTCGCCGGCCCGGGCCGCCTCCACCGCCGCGTTCAACGCGAGCAGGTTCGTCTGGAACGTGATCTCGTTGATGTCCTTGATGATCTGCGAGGTGGCCTCGGCCGAGGCGCGGATCTTGCCCATGGCCGACACCATCCGTTCCACGGCCGCCGAGCCGCCCTCGGTCGCGCTGCGGGCCGTCTGGGCCAGCGCGCTCGCTTGCTGCGCGTTGCCCGCCGACTGCTTGGTCAGGCCAGCCATGGACTCCAGCCGGGAGGCGGTCTCCTCGAGCGATTGGGCCTGCTCGGTCGCGCCGCTCGCGACGGCCTGGCTGGACGACGCGATCTGGCCGGAAGCCGACGAGACCTGGGTGGCGGCCTCGGCCACCTTCGTGAGGAGGTCGTTCAGCGCCTTCGCCGTCGCGGCGAGCGAGTCCCTCAGCTTGCCGAAGTTGGCGCGCGCCTCGGCCGTGTGCTGGTCGCCGGCGGCCACCTGGAGGTCGAGGTTCATGTCGCCCGCGGCCAGGCGCGACAGGTTGGCCGACAGGCGGTCGACTTCACCATGCGTGTAGTCTCGAACCCGGATGAGCGGGGTCAGGTCCGAGACGACCTCCACGTAGCCGATCTTGTGTCCCTTCTTGTCGAGCACGGCGGCGGTGTCCTGCTTGCAGCCCATGCCGCACCAATCGAAGAAGCTCTCCTTCACGCCCTTCTGGAGCTGCCGGATGCCACAGCCCTCGGTCTTGCAGATGTTGGCCGAGGCGTTGCTGCAGTCCATTCCCACGGCATGCTTCCGGTCCTTGACGCGCCCCTCCCTCACCATGAGCGCCTCGAAGGCCTTGTTCATGAAGGTCCACTTCATGTCGGCGTCGGTGACGTGGATGGGGAACGGCACGGCGTCGATCACCGCCACTTGCCACGCCACCTTGTCCTCCGTCGCCTCGAGCAGGGCGTTCATCGCGCCGGTGATCGGCTTGAACTCCGACGGGAGCCCCGCGTCGTCGGCGCGGGTCTCGAGGTCCCCCGCCTGGAAGGCCTTCCGGACGCGCTCGAGCTCCCGCTGGACGAGCTCGATCGGGCGCACGACCGACCGCACCAGCTCGATGGCTGCGGCGATGGTCCCGACGAACATGAACCCCATGACCGACCCGATGAGCCACCGCGCCCACGCGGCCGATGGGTTGCTGGCCGACCAGAGCCCGATGCCGCCCAGGGTGAGGGAGCCGAGCGCGGCCACAGCTGCGACCACATAGAGCTTGATGCGAAAGTTCACCGTATTCGACATGCCAATCCTCGCATCGCTAGATGTGGTCGGCGGCGAGCACAGTCACGTCGGACTGCGCTACACGGCCTCGAGCCCAACGCCGGGGCGCTCGGATAGGCCATTGCCCGAACCATGCCAAGCTCGGTCCCGACGCCGCGCCCGAGGGCACTCCCAACGAGATCGCGGCGATCCGTCACAGCTCCGGCACATTGCACGCTCGACCTGGCGGTCGGCCGGGTAGCAGCGGACCCGCAGCCAGGCGAAATGTCACCGCTTTCGCTGGGCCTTGGCTCGGCACCCAGGGACTCGAGCGACCCGGCGTCACCGCGGACCCCCTCGACCCTCACCGCGTGCTCCGGCGTTCGCGGGACCTCGTCGCCGTTATCGCCACAAGTGCCATTAGCGTCACAATTCATTCATCGCGCCCAACTCAATAGCCCGCTCTTGGCGCGTGACTCGACTGGCCGCGAAGGGTTCAATCGCGGTTGCACGGAGGAGCTCACATGACGCCCGCGGAGACCCTGCACCACCTGGACGAGCGCCACGGCGCGAAACCGCAGCCCGGCAAGGCGCCGACACGCGCCGAGGGCCCCCGGCTCTGGCGCTTTCTCCTGACGGCCTTCGTCGGGGTGGCGCTGTACCTGCTCCTGCCGCGCTACGCGCCCCTTCCCGACGCGAGCTCGTTCTCGGGCAGCGTGGCGGCGAAGGCCTCCTCGACGGGAACCGCGAAAGCGGTGAAGCCGGCCGCCGCCGCGCCGGCCAGGCCCGCCGCGGCGTCGGTGGCTCCGCCGGCGACCGAGGAGGGCAGGGCGAAGGCGGAGAGGAAGCGCCAGGACGAGTGGGTCAAGGCGCTGCGGCTGTTCTCGGTCTTCGTCGCCACCATCGTCGGCATCATCGCGCGGCCCCTGCCGATGGGCGCGGTGACGCTCATCGGCGTGACGGTCGTCGCCTTGACGGGAACGCTCCCGCTCTCCGACGCGCTGAGCGGATTCTCGGAGAAGACGCTCTGGCTCATCATCGTCGCCTTCATGTTCGCGCGCGGGTTCGTCAAGACCGGGCTGGGGAACAGGATCGCCTTCACGTTCATGAGGCTCCTCGGCAGGAAGACGCTCGGTCTCGCCTACGGCCTCTCGGCCACCGAGCTCGTCCTCGCCCCGCTCATCCCGAGCAACACCGGGCGTGCGGCGGGCGTCATCATGCCGGTGATGGACTCGCTCTCCCGCGCCTTCGGCAGCAGCCCGGAGCAGGGCACGAGCCGCAAGATGGGATCGTTCCTGACGCTGAGCGTCTTCCAGTCCGACGTCGTCATCAGCGCCATGTTCCTCACCGCCATGGCGGCGAACCCGCTGGCCCAGAAGTTCGCGGCCGACCTGGGCGTGACCATCACCTGGAGCACGTGGGCCATCGCCGCATCGGTGCCCGGTCTGCTGAGCCTCGCCGTCATCCCTTGGCTGCTGTTCAAGCTCCACCGGCCGGAGATCACGGAGACGCCCGAGGCCGTGCAACTCGCGCGCGCCAGGCTCGCCCAGCTCGGGCCCATGTCGAGGGCGGAGTGGACCCTCGCCGTCGTGTTCAGCCTCGTGCTCGTCCTTTGGATGTTCGGAGACGCCCTCGGCGTGGACGCCACGACGGCAGCCCTGGTGGCGCTCGGCGCGCTCCTGGTGACCGGGGTCCTGGACTGGAAGGACGTCCTCTCCGAACACAACGCCTGGGATGTCCTCGTCTGGACGGGCGCGCTCATCATGATGGCGGGTTTCCTGAACAAGCTCGGCCTCATCCCGTGGTTCAGCCGGACGGTCGGGGCGTCGGCGTCGGGGCTGAGGTGGGAGCTCGGCTTCCTCGCGCTCGGGCTGGCCTACTTCTACGCCCACTACTTCTTCGCCAGCATGACCGCCCACGTCAGCTCGATGTACGCCGCCTTCCTCGCGGTCGCGATCACCCTGGGGGCGCCGCCGCTGCTGGCCGCCCTGGTCCTCGCCTTCTTCTCGAACCTGCACGCCAGCATGACGCACTACGGGACCGGTCCGGCGGCCGCCATCTTCGGGCTGGGCTACGTCTCGATCGGAACGTGGTGGCGCCTCGGACTCCTCGTCAGCGTCGTGAACATCGCGATCTGGCTGGGCGTGGGCGGGCTGTGGTGGAAGCTCCTCGGCATCTGGTGAGCGCGTGTCGCCCGCTGGACGGTCGGCCCCCTCGGGAGAGATGCTACCGAGGGGGGCAGGCCTTCCGTCCCGGGAACGACGCCATGACGCTGCGCACGAAGCTCACATGGCTCGTCGCCTTGAACACGCTCATCGTCGTGGCGCTGGTGATCATCGCGTCCTCCCATCTGATCAGGGTGGCGGCCTTCGAGGAGACCGGTGAGCGTGCGCTGGCGGTCGCCAGGTCGGTGGCGGCGTTGCCGGCCATCGTCGAAGCCTTCCGCGCCCCGGAGCCCGCCGCCACCATCCAGCCTCTCGTGGAGAGCATCCGCAGGACCACCCAGGCGGAGTTCGTCGTCGTCGGGAACATGAATCTCATCCGCTACAGCCATCCCAACCCGGCCGAGATCGGCAGGCACATGGTCGGCGAGGACAACGATCTGGTGCTGAGCGGTCGAGAGAGCATCACCCGGGCGCGAGGTACGCTCGGCCCTTCCGTCCGGGGGAAGGCACCCGTCTTCGACCGGGATCACCGGCAGGTCGGGGTGGTCTCCACCGGATTCCTGGTCCAGGGTGTCCAGCGTCGCGTCAACCGGATGGTGGTCAACGTGGCGGCCACGGGCGCGGTGGCGCTCCTCCTCGGGCTGCTCGGCTCCTACCTCCTGTCCGGTCACTTCAAGAAGCAGATCCTCGGCATGGAGCCGCTCGAGATCGCCTTCGCGACGCAGGAGCAGGCCGCCATCCTGGAGGCGATCCGGGAGGGCGTGCTGGCGGTCAACGCGGAGAACCGGGTCGTCACTTGCAACCGCGAGGCGAAGAAGATCCTGGGCATGGAAGACGCGGAGCTGGCCGGCAAGGAGATCTCCGCCGTGCTCGCCGCCAGCCGGCTGCCCGAGGTGATGGGCAGCGGGATCCCGCAATACGACCAGCCCATGGTCGTCGGGAGGTCGCTCATCGTCACCAACCGCGTGCCCGTGCTCCTGCGGGGAAGGGTGATCGGCGCCGTCGCCACCTTCCGCGACAAGCTGCACCTCGACGAGATCGAGAGCCGCCTGGCCGACATCGGACGATACGTCGACGAGCTGCGCAGCCAGCGGCACGAGTTCATGAACAAGCTGCACCTCATCCTCGGCCTCATCCACCTGTCGGACTACGACGCCGCCCAGGCGGTGATCGAGCGGGTGAACGAGGAGCACCAGAAGACGCTCGACTTCTACATGGCCCGCATCCGCGACTCGGCCATCGTCGGGATCCTGGTGGGGAAGACGCACCGGGCCGGTGAGCTCGGCGTCGAGCTCACCGTGTCGGCCGACTCGTACGTGTCCAAGGCCTGCCCGCACCGCGACGCCGTCGTCACCATCCTCGGCAACGCCATCGAGAACGCGCTCGAGGCGCACCAATCGCTCTCCGAGAAGCGGGCTCGACCGGAGGTCTGCGTGTCGCTGCGAGAGGAAGCGGAGCGCCTGCTCATCGAGGTGAAGGACAACGGCCCCGGCATCGACCCGGCCACCCGCGAGCGCCTGTTCGACCAGGGGGCGACCACCAAGGGAGAGGGGCGCGGGCTCGGCCTTGCGATCGTCGCCAGGCTGGTGGACGCCGCGGGCGGATCGGTGGCCTGCGAGAGCGCCGCCGGGGGGGCGGTGTTCCGCGTCACCCTCCCGAAGGAAGTCGCGTGATGAAGGGCGACGCCCTCCAGGTGCTGGTCGTCGACGACGACTTCATGATCGCGCAGCTGCACGCGAGGTGCGTCGAGCAGCAGGACGGCTACCGGCTCGTCGGCAGCGCCCACACCTGCAAGCAGGCCCTCTCGATGGCGAAGGAGCTGCGGCCGGATCTGATCGTGCTCGACGTGTACCTGCCCGACCGGTCGGGGATCGAGCTGGTGCGTGCCGTCCGTGCGGCGAAGCTCCCCTGCGATTTCATCCTCATCACGGCGGCCAAAGAGCTCGAGATCATCGAGGAGGCGTTCCGGCTCGGCATCTTCGACTACCTGATCAAGCCCTCCGGGCTCGATCTGCTCGAGGACGCGCTCCGCAAGTACCAGCTCTTCCGCGCGCACCTGCACTCGTCCAAGGAGCCCGACCAGGGCTTCGTCGAGGGGCTGAAGAACCTGCGGGCGCCGAGAGCGTCCCCGCAGGCGCAGGGTCAGAAGGGGATCGACGCGCGCACGCTCGAGCTCATCGGCCAGATCCTGAAGGATGCCCAGGAGCCCCGCAGCGCCGAGCAGATCGCCGGGCTGGCCGGGGTCAGCCGCTCCACCGCGCGCGGGTACCTCCATCACCTCGTCCAGCAAGGCGCGGCCGACGAGTTCCTGCAGTACGGGACGGTCGGTCGCCCCCAGATCCTCTTCCGGGCCAAGCGCTAGGACCGTCCGGCGAGCCGGCGCCACGACCTACGGTGATCGACGCCTGTCTAACCAACCCAGTACATCCGGGTCCAGCCGGCCATGAGCAGCGTCTGCATGACGACGCCGACGACCAGGTAGGCACGGTCGAACGCCTGGTTCCTCCCGGCGCGCGCGAGCAGGAAGAAGATGGGGAACGCGCACAGGACGTAGCGCCCCGCCGAGTTGAGGGTACCGGTGAAGATGAAGGACCCGACGCAAAGGAGCGTGTAGAGCCCGTAGCTCCGCGACGGCAGCTTCCAGAACATCGAGACGCCGAGGACCAGGGCGAGCAACGTGAGCGCGCCGTCCAGGGGCGTCACGTACACATTGTTGAGCCTCGGGTGGAAGAGCGTCGTCCACGGGGCGGACAGCGACCTCAGCCAGTACGCCTGCACGTGCAGCACCGAGAGCGGGTCTCCGGTGAGCTTCCAGCAGTAGAGCGCGTATCCGGCGAGCGCGCCTGGAATGAGGAGCAGCCAGGCCGCGTGCCGCATGGTGTGCCTGCCCCCGGCACGCGCGCTCTCGATCGCCATCCAGGCCAGGGCCGGAAAGAGCAGCACGCCGGTGGAGCGGGTGAGGGCGGCGAGTCCGCCGAGCAGCCCGCCCAACCACCATCGGCCGCGCCGCGCCGAATGGAACGCGGAGATCGCGAGCATCAGGAACAGGGACTCGGTGTAGAAGCACGACAGGAAGAACGCCGTCGGGAACACGAGCACGTACTGCACGGCGCGTGCGGCCGAAGCCTCGTCCTCGAGGTCGCGCGCGTGGCGGTACAAGAACGTCAACGCCACGATCGCGCTCACGTTCGAGAGGGTGATGCCGATCGAGAGCAACGCTCCCGTTCCCTGCCATGCGTGCGGCAGCAGCCGTTCGAGGGCGCCCACGATGGTGGGATACGCCGGGTAGAAGGCGATCCGGCTCTCGCCCGTGAGCGGGCCGGGAGCGTACCCATATTGTGCGATCGCGAGATACCAGCCCGAGTCCCAGCGCGCCCACATGTCCAGCGCTCGCGAGGGGTGGACGAGCCAGCCCCGGCCGGCTGCGTCGGGGGGCGCGCGGTGCCATGGCTGGAGGTATCGGGAGAACCAGCCCACGAGCAGCAGGGCGGCCCGCGAGACGACGAAGGGGAAGAAGACGCTTCGCCAGAACCAACCCGCTCTGGCCACACGGCCTGCCAGTGCACGGAAGCTGGACACCGGCCGAGCTTATAGCAGGAAATGCACCGGAGGCCCGACGTTGGGATCGCCCTCACTTCACGAGGACGGGTATCGCCTCGCTCGTCGTCGTGTTGCCCGCGGCATCCATCGCGACGGCGGCGAGGAGGTGCGCCCCGCGCGCCACCTTTCGCACGTCGAGCGTGGCCGTGTACGGCGCCGCCTCGTCGGACGCGACCACCGCGCCGTCCAGGAGGAACAGGACCCGCTGCACCCCCGCGTTGTCCGAAGCCGACGCGGTGAGCGTCGCGGACTTGAAGAGCACCGAGCCCGCTGCGGGCGAGGTGAGCGCGACCGACGGTGGCGTCGTGTCACGCACGGTGACCCTCACGGGGTCGCTCGCGCCGAGGTTGCCGGCGGCGTCCTGGGCGACCGCCACCAGCGTCACCGTTGTTCCCTGGAGCGGCGCGGTGTCCCAGGTGACGGCGTAGGGTGCGGCGCTGGCGCCGCCGCGCAGCGTCCCGTTGGCGTAGTACTCGACGCGCGTCACCGCGACGTCGTCCCAGGCCTTGGCCTGCAGGACGACGGGGCCGCCCAGCACCGCGCCCGGTGCCGGAGCCGTCAGCGCGACGTTTGGCGGGGTCTGGTCGAGGACGTGCACGACCGCCGCGCTCGCGACGCACAGGCCCAACCCATCGCAGACGCGCGCCTCCGCCCGATGATCGCCGGGCGGCAGCGACATGGGCGTCCAGACGTACTCGATGATCGCCGGCTGCCCCGGGCCGGGGCCCACGAAGGCAGCCACCACCTGGCCATCGGCGAGGAACTCGACCTTGGTCGGAGTGAGATCGTCGCCGACCTCGGCGACGAAGTCGATGGACCCTGTGGCCGGCTCGCCGTCCACCGGGCGGATGAGCCGCAGCATCGGCGGCTGGTCGACCAGGACCGAAAGGTCGGCCTCGAACCGCAGCCCGACGCGGTCGACCGCCACCGCGCGCAGCAGGTGCGGCCCCGACGCGAACGCGGTCGTATCCCAGGCGAGGTCCCAGCGAGGCCAGCCGCTCGGCTCCCATTCCGTGGGCGCGGTCAGCGTGCCGATGAGGCGCTCGCCGGTCCACAGCTCGACGCGCTCGGCGGCGCGGGGCGCTCCCATCCCGGGATCGACGGCATACACGGACAGCGTCACCGTGCCCTGGATCACCGCCCCCTGGTCCGGCGCGCCCCAGTACGCCGCGGGAGGGGTGACGTCGACCGTCACCGGCACCACGGCGCTCTCGCCGACGTTTCCGGCGTCGTCTCGCGCCTCGGCCATGAGCGACAGCTCCCCCTCGGGCAACTGGATCGAGAGCTCGTACGGCGCCGCGTAGACGGTGCCCACGGCCTGGTCGCCGACGCGGAAGGTGACCGACTCGACCCGACCCGCGTCGCGCGCAGTCGCCCGCAGCACGACCGGGTTCGTCAGGACGGCGCCGGGGCGCGGCACCTCGAGCCCGAGGACCGGCGGAGTGCGGTCTGGCGCAGCGAACGCGAGGGTCTCTTCATCGTTCGCGCCACCGTTCAGGACGACTGCCATCAGGTACTGGAGTCCGACCGGGTCGCCGCGGACGAGCGGCGGTCCGATCGTGAAGTCGATCCCCACGCGCTGGCCGAGGGCGATGGCCTCGTTCACGTTCTGGGCGATCCCGAGGAGCTGCGAAGTGCCGGTCACCGCCAGGTCCACTGCGATGAAGGCGACGTCCATGGGCGGCCCGCCCAGCACACCGCCCAATTCCGCCTCGACGCGCGCAGGGACGCCGGGTGCGAGTGGTTGGCCATCGCGCGACCGCACGAGGATCCGCTCGATGGTGGGTCCGGTGGGATCCACGGGCGGAGTGCCGCCGCAAGATGGCTCGCCGGGCGCGCGCGCCCCCTCCATCAGCCGAGCGCTGCCGCAGGCGGCCGACGGCGCCGAGCAGGTCGGCCGGCCCCAGCTCGCGTCCCAGGTGGCCGCCGCCGCGAGGCGAAGCGAGACCTGCCCCAGGGACCGCGTGTCGTCACACGCGCCGGAACCCACCCAGAATGCGCTCGCGCGCGCGGTCACGGATCGACCCGGGCCCGCTTCCGGCGCGAGCGCCGTCGAGTCCCACACCGCCGGGAAGAAGGGCGGCTCGCTGCCCACCAGCACCTCCGAGACACCGTCGATGACGTACTCGACCCGACACATCGACGCGTCGGGTTGCTGTAACGCGAGCCGGACGAGGCCGGTCACGACCGTCCCGTCCTCGGGCGAGAGCGCCGACGAGAGCTCCTGCGGCGGCGCAGCCACCAAGAACGCGAGATCGTCGGTGTCGACGGCCCCGGGGCACAGCTCGGGGGCGGGTGGACCCACGATGGCGCGGACCGCGTGCGCCCCAGACTGATCGGGCCAAAACCGTGCGTGCACGGCGGGGCTCGGCGAGGCCGGGTAGACGTAAGGATCGTCGAGCGGAATGGGCCGCCACTGCAGTGCTTGCGGCCACTCAGCGGACGCGGTGTACCAGAGCTGGACCAGCCCGACCTCGTCCGGCGGCGTGCTCACGGTCACCTCGACGTCGATCGGGCGCCACTGCTGCATCGTCGCCCCCTGCGGTGTCGAGACGGTGATGCCCTGGACGGCGTAGCGGGCGTCCGCAGGAGCGATGTCGGGGCACCATGCTGGGTCGAGCGTGTTGGGAGCATTGAGCTCAGGGCCAGTTGCATCGGGGCCGGCGAGGAGCAGCCCGGAGCTGCACCCCGGAGCCTCTTCGAGACAGGCCGGCGCCGCGAACCCTGGCACCGTCTCCGCCGCGAGCCGGCGAGCGCTCGTCCGTGCTGGATCGCGCCCATCGTGGCTGCTGCAAGCGAGGGCCAATACCGCAGACGAGACGACGAGACGTAGCGCGAAGCGCTGCATGGTGCCCCCTGCCCCGGGCGACGGGCCCGGCGCTGGCACGGTAGGCTGGCACACTGGTATGGGGTTCAGTCCTCGCGGGTCGGGGCGAAACGCCGCGGTTTCTTCCCTCTGGCGCTCGCTCGTTCGTATCGGACCCCGAGGGGCCTGCGAGGTGCCCCCTGGGGGTCGCCGCATTAACTAAATGACGGGCTCTCACGAGGCCCCTCCCATGTCGTCGCAGAACGCGGGCGCACGGCGCAGCACACCACTCGCGGCGGGCGCCGACGCGGAGATCCTCATCGCCCTTGCGGAGGAGCTCAACCAGGACGTCGATCTGGCCCAGGTGATCGCGACCGCTTTGAAACGCGGCGTCGAGCTCCTCGGAGGCGTCGAAGGGGCGCTCTTCCTGCTGGAACGGGACCCTCGGATCCTCCGCGGCGCCCAGGAGCTCTGGCCGAAGGGACGCGCCGGCGCCGTCCTGGAGCTGGAGCGGCTCCCCACCACCGCGACCGCGCTCGAGGCGGAGACGCCGCGCTTCTGCACGCGCGCCGAGGCGGGCGGGGACGAAGCGGCCTGGATGGACGCGGTCGGCGTATGCGCCTCGCTCGTCGTGCCGATGCTGGTCGAGCGCGACTGCGCCGGATTCATCTTCGTCAACTACTCGGATCCGCTCCGGCGCCCTTCCGCCGACGAATTGCGCCTCGCCCGGTACATCGGCGGCCAGTGCGGCCTCGCGATCGCGCGCGCACAGGTCTACGACGCCGAGCGCGTCGCTCGCGCTCGCGCCGAGGCGCTCGAGCGCGAGGCCCAGCTCGCGACCGCGCGCGTCTCCAGGCTCCAGGACTTCACCGCCGCGCTGTCGTCCGCGGCGACGATGAAGGACGTGGCCAGGGTCCTGTTCGAGCAGGGTCTCGAGCAGCTCGGGGCGAAGGCGTTGGGGATCGTCTGGATGATGCGCCCCGGCGAGCTGCAGCTCGTGTTCGGCCACGGCGTGAGCGAGCCGGAGTTCCGGTTCCTCGACGCGGCGGCACGCGCGGGGAAGCGCCTCCCGATCCGCGACGCGATCCTCGGGCGACGCGCCGTCTGGCTCGAGAGCCCCGACGAGATCAGGGCCCAGTATCCTGCTCTGGAGTCGCTCCGGGCGCGGCGCGGAGAATCCGGCTGCGCCGTCGTGCCGCTGGTCGTGGGCGCCCACTGTCCCGGCGTGATCGCGTTCACGTTCGCGCAGGGCCGCCGCCTCTCTTCCGCCGAGCGCACCTTCGTCGAGATCCTGGCGCAGCTCAGCGCGCAAGCCTTCCACCGAGCGCGGCTCTTCGAGGCGGAGCAGGAGGCGCGTGGCGAGGCGGAGCGCATCGGCCATCTCCAGGAGCAGCTCATGGCGGTCGTGGGTCATGACCTGCGCACCCCGCTGTCGGCGATTCGAATGGGGGCGGGGCTCATGCTGGAGGGCGGCGGGGTCTCGGCGTCACAGGCCGCGACGCTCGCCCGCATCAGCAACAGCGCTGAACGCATGAGCGCGATCGTTCGCGACCTGCTCGACGTCAGTCGGGCGAGGCAGGGCCTCGGCATCGCCATCCGGTGTGAGCCTGCCGATCTGGGAGAGATCGCGCGCCGCGCGCTGCTGGAGTTCTCGGGCGCCGAGCACGACGGGGGGCTCCAGCTCGCCGTCACGGGCGATGCGACGGTCGAGGGCGACGGCGCGCGACTGCTGCAGGTCATCTCGAACCTGGTCGGGAACGCGCTCCAGCACGGCGCGGGCGCGCCCGTGCTGATCGCGATCGACGGCGGCGAGGCCGACGTGCGCCTCCGGGTCCACAACGGCGGCCCGCCGATTCCGGCCAGCGCGCTGCCCCGCATCTTCGAGCCCTTCACGAGGGGCCACGAGCACCGCGCGTGCCATGCTCACGCTGGGAGTATCGGGCTCGGCCTCTTCATCGTGCGCGAGGTCGTCCTCGCCCACGGCGGCACGGTGAGCGTGCAGTCGCACGAGGGCCAGGGGACGACGTTCACCGTCGCTCTGCCGCGCCGGCGCGGGACTCGGGCCGGCTCCAGGCGCGGCGATCTCGGAACGCCTGGCCTGCGCGGTCCGCTGATCTTCTAGGGTGGGGCTGCACGAGTCCTGCACGATCTCTCCACGGGCTCTCGACTTCGCCGCCCTCGGGGCGCCTTGCCCGCCCGCTAGCCTCCTCCCCGTCGCCCCACCCCGCGGGCGGCCTGGGGGTGGTCATGCTGAAGGTGCTGCGTTTCTTCCTCGTCGAGCCCATCCGCTTCCACTTCTGGGGAAGCCTCGCGATCGTCCTGCTGGTCACCGGGGTGCTCGCCTTCCGCATCACCGACCGGCGAGGCTTCGCCGACAGCGAGCTTCACCGCGACGTCATGGAGCGCTGGGGCGCCCCGATCCACCAGCCGATGCCCTCGGTCCGGTACGTCCCCACCGGCACGGTCTTCAACGCGCTCGAACCGCTGCCGCTGACGCGCCAGGCGGTGACGGTCGACGCCGCGATGAACTACCGCAAGCGCGGCCTCGTCTACTTCTCCGGCTTCGACTTCCGGTTCACGGGAGACTTCGCCACCGAGAACCCGCTCGACCGCGACGTCGACGTGGCCTTCGTCTTCCCGATCGGCCTCGAGAAGAACAAGGTCCTCCTCTCCGAGCTCGCCTTCACGGTGAACGGCGTCGCCGCGCCGGTCGAGCTCGGCAAGGACGGCGACAAGCTCCTCTGGACCGGACGGCTGAAGCCCGGCGAGAAGCTCGCGTTCCGGGTCGCCTTCCAGGGGCGCGGCCTCGACGGCTTCACCTACGTGATGGACCCGGCCGCGGCGGTCCGCAACGTCGCGCTCACGGTCGACATCCGTGGCGGCGACAACTTCGACTACGCCGACGGGGTCGTGCCGGCCACGCACGTCGAGCGGCGCGGCGACACGACGCGGCTCGCCTGGCGCTTCGATTCGCTCGAGTCGGGGATCCCGATGGGCGTCATCCTCCCGTCGGAGAAGTCCTTCGACGCGATCATCGCCACCTTCGTCGCGCGGAGCTGGGCTGGGTTCCTGCTCTTCTTCGCCGGGCTCGTCGCGCTCCGCCTCCACCACGGGCGCCCGCCGAGACCCTTCGAGAGCTACCTCTTCGCCTCGGCCTACGCGCTCTTCTTCGTCCTCGTCGCCTACCTCGCGGCCTACGTCCATTTCTACGTCGCGTGGGCGCTATCCCTCACGGTGATTGGCGGGCTCCTCTGTGGCTATGCGGCGCTGCTGTTGCCGCGCGGCGCGTGGAAGGCCGTCGTGGGGCTCGTGATCGGGTCCATCGCGGTCCCCACGCTGGCGGTGATCCTGCAGGGCTACACCGGTCTCATCTACACGTTCGAGGCGCTCGCGCTCCTGGCCGCCCTCATGGTGGCATCCGCGCGGCCCGAAGGGCGCCACGTCCTCGCCGCGCTTGGCCCCGCCGAGCCGAAGGGAGCCGACCATGTCGCGTGACCTCCTCCTGCTGATCGCGCTCACCCTCGCCCCGACGGCCGCCCGCGCCGAGCTCGCGCTCGCCGTCCGCCCGACGGCCGTCCGCGCCGCGCCCGCACCGGCGCTCGCGAGCGTCCCCGGCGGTCCCGCTCCAGCGACAGGCACGGTCACCCTCCCGCTCGCCGAGCTGCTCGAGCTGAAGCGGGCGAGCCAGGCCGGGGAGAGCCCGAAGGCGCCGGCGCCACCGGTGCGCGCCACCATCAACAAGCTCGAGATCGCCGGCCGGCTGCTCGATGCCGGGCTCGACGCCGCCGCGCAGGTCGAGGTGACCGTGCTCGGCGACGGATGGGCCACGGTGCCGCTGCTCGAGGTGCGCGAGGGCACCCAGCTCGCGAGCCTCCCCTCCGTCGAGGGGGCGGTCGTCGCGGTGGTCCAGGGGCGGCTCTGCCTCGTCGCCGAGAAGGCCGGCGCCTACGCCTTCACCGTTCGCTGGCTGCAGCGTCCCGCCTCCGGTGGCCGCGCGCGCTCGCTCGACCTGCGGCTCCCCGCCCTCAGCCCGGCGCTGCTGCGGCTCCAGTACGACGAGACCCTGTTCCGCCTCACCTCGGAGGCGCTGCGCGACGACGGTGCCGGCGCGGTGGTCTACCCCGTCGCCGGCCGGATCTCCGTCGCGTGGCAGCAGCGCCCGCGCACCCAGCCGCGCGAGGCGACGCGCCCGCCGGTGGAGCCGGTCGTCACCTCGGCCCACACCTCGGTGGTCGCGACGCTCGACGGCAGGCGGATCACCCGGATCCAGTACCGCCTCCGCTTCGAGGGCGTGCGGCCCTTCGCGGTGACGCTCCCGCCCGGCCAGGCGGTCGAGCGCGTCTTCCTCAACGGGGCCGCGCGCGCGTTCACGCGGGCCGGCGACGAGCTGTCGCTGCCGGTCCAGGCGGCTCGCGCCGGCGATCAGTCGGCCACCGTGGAGATCGTGCTCTCCGAGGCACAGAGCGGCTATCCGCTCTCGGGGACGCTCACCTTCACGCTGCCGAGACCGCACTGGGCGCTCAACGACCTGTTCGTCACCCTCCACCTCCCATCGGTCTTCGAGTACCGCTGGGCGGGTGGGAGCCTGGCGGCGGTCGCGCAGGCGGAGCCGGTCGACTACGCCTGGAATATCCCGACGCCCGGCAAGACGGTGGCGCTCCACCAGCAGCTCGTGTCCTCCTTCGCGAGCGCGCAGGTGGCCTACACGGTGGACCTCGCCCGCAGCTATTACCGATAGACTGCTCCACGCTCGTCCGGACCGGCGGTGACGCACGGATCCAGGACCTGGGGGTGACGGGTGGATCGAATCCTGGTGGCGGACGACGACGGCCACATCCGCGAGGTGGTCCGCTTCGCGCTCTCCCAGGGTGGCTTCGAGGTGGTCGAGGCGCGCGACGGCCGGGAGGCTTGCGAGCGCCTCGAAGGCGGCGGCATCGACCTCGTCGTCCTCGACATCCTGATGCCGGAGGCGGACGGGCTCGAGGTCTGCCGCCGGATCCGCCGCACCACCCAGGTCCCGATCATCTTCCTGTCGAGCAAGGACGACGAGCTCGACCGGGTGCTGGGACTCGAGCTGGGGGCGGACGACTACCTCAGCAAGCCCTTCAGCCCGCGCG
>WNGL01002044.1_pt1 | contig 29340 bp, 25 predicted proteins | sample 5400591 | NCBI WGS metagenome assembly WNGL01 (sample SAMN13153377, study PRJNA577476) | soil metagenome | isolation source: 80 cm soil or saprolite under Garry oak tree replicate 1 | place: USA:California | collected 2016-06-15 | reverse complement strand
CCCACGAGGCCGGAACTGTTGTTCGCCAGGCCGCGCGGATGCTTGTCATTCGCGGAACGCAACAGCAACGCCGACGAGTTCACTGCGCCGCAGGACACCACGACCGCGTCGCCCGTGAAGACGGTTTGCTCGCCTTTCACTTCGGCCACGACGCCGGTGACTACGCGGCCCGACGCGCTCGTGTGGAGGCGCAGCACCTTTGCTTCGGTGACGACCGTGACGTTGGGCTTTTGCATCACAGGCCGGACGGCGATGACGTCGGCGTCCGACTTCGCGCCGACCAGACAAGGATAGCCGTCGCACGTGTCGCAACGGATGCACGGGCTGAGGTGCATCATCGCTTCGTTGATGCGCACGCCCATCGGCGCGGGATACGGCTTCATGCCCCGCGTTTTCAGGATCTCAAAAACCTCTTTGATGCGCGGCTCGTGGCTGATCGGCGGATGTGGATATTCCTTCGAACGCCACGGTTCGGTCGGGTCTTCGCCAGCCTTGCCGTGAACTTCATAAAGTTCCTCCGCCTGCGTGTAATAGTCTTCCCAATCGCGATACTTGATCGGCCACTCCGGTGAAATCCCATCGCGATGCCGGAATTTTTCAAAATCCTTTTCGCGCAGTCGGAATAAGGCCGCACCATAGACTTTCGTGTTGCCGCCGACGAAATAACTGAAGCCCGGCCGGATCTCACCGCCGTCCTTATTGAACATCACCTCGGACGAATAATACTTGAATGAGCCGTGGTAATTCCAATTATCCTTCTCGCGCGGCAGGAACGGCCCCCGTTCCAAAACCAGGATATTCTTTCCGCTCGGCGCGAGGCGATTCAGCAACGTTCCACCGCCGGCCCCGGTTCCAATAATGATTACGTCGTAGTGTTCGGACATACAGCGTTTGGTCGAAAGAAGGCGCTCATCCTTACAAATTAAATTGTTTAATTTAAAGCTATCCGAGTCAGCAGGGCGACGAGAGTCCACAACAGGGGTTGGAGAGCGCCCAATGCAATTCGGGGAACAAAATAAAGAAACCCGACTTCCTTTCGCGAAGCCGGGTTTGGCTTGGTTCGAGCAATTATCGGCTGCTGACTTGCACTGGTTGGCTGAATGCGGCCTCGCCCAGGACGACTTCAGCGTAGGCGCACCAAATCTGCACCTTGCTGATATCCTGCACGTACGTGGGCACACTGATGCTCCTGTTCACTTTGTCGCCCTTGATGCCGAGCTTCTGAAGCAAGTAAGTGTTGCCCTTCGAATCCACCACTTGCCAGTGCGGGTCCGGGGTCCCAGGGACTTTAAAGTCGTCCGAGAGGGTGAGGATGTTTTTACCGTCCTTGACCGTGTGGGTAACAGTCCCGGTGTTTGCTTTTGCACCTTGGAATTTGGTGCTGATGTGGGTTTCGTCCGCAAACGCAGTAGTGGTCACAAGGGCCAGTACGGCGAACGCAGCAATGAGTGTATTTTTCATTTTCGCTTTTTGTAGATGTTTTTTTGGGTTTGTTTGCTTTCTCTCGTGAGGACCGTCTCGCCAAGCGCCATTCGTTTTGCAGCGAGACGAAAACGTGAGTGTAACGGCTTCTGGCGGCAAAGGGCGCGTCGCCGAGCCGTCCTTTCATCTGGGTGCGTCCCGTGATGATGGCCGCGGTCTGATCGAGGCGCACACGATTGTCGGCAGGCTCGATAGCCTCGAACTTGACCTGTTCTGAACCGATGCCCGCAAGGAAGGCCGGCTTCGTGATTTCCGATCCGCTCATCACGTCAATCAGGATGAAGTCGTCAGTCAGAAAGCGAGCCAACGCTTGCGCATCGCCCGCAATAAGCGCATTGAAGAACCGCTTGTCTGCGGCGAGCGGATTCATGCCGCAACCGGCGCCGGTTCTTGAGAACGGGATTTAGCGACGGCCTTGGGCCGCTTGGATGCGGTCGTCTTCTTTTCCGACATATTCCTTGGCTGAAGTAGTTTTGCGACAAGGCCGGTCCAGCCGGTTTGATGGGATGCGCCAACGCCGTGACCGTTGTCGCCGTGGAAGTATTCATGGAATAGCACGTAATCCTTGAAATGCGGATCGGTCGCCAGCTTCGGATGATACTTGAGCACGGGGCGCTGGCCGTCTTCGCCCTTCAAGAACAGTTTCGCCAGCCGATGCGAAAGTTCGTCGGCGACTTCGTTGATGGTCATGAACTGGCCTGAGCCGGTGGGACATTCGACCTTGAAATCGTCGCCGTAGTAGTGATGGAACTTTTGCAACGACTCGATGAGCAGGTAGTTCACCGGCATCCAGATCGGGCCGCGCCAGTTGGAATTGCCGCCGAACAAGCCGGACATGGATTCCGCCGGCCAGTAGCCGACTTCCATCGTGTTGCCGTTGGTGTGGAAACGATACGGCTCGCGTTCGTGAACTTTCGATAGCGCCCGCACGCCGTAGTCGCTCAGGAATTCCGTCTCGTCGAGCATCCGGCGCAGTAGGCATTTCATGCGGTGGCCACGCAGAAGCGAGAGCAGATGCCGCTCGCCCATACCACGATCTTTCCAACGGGATACCAGCTTCGCGAGGTCGGGACGATTGGTGAGCATCCATTCCAATCGTCCGGCGAATCCGGGGAGTTGTTCCAGGAGTTCCGGTTCGAGCGTCTCGACGGCGTAAAGCGGAATTAGGCCGACCATCGAACGGATTTTCAGCGGCGTGCTCTGGCCGTTGGGAAGGTTCAACACGTCGTAGTAGAACTCCTCCTTGTCGCACCACAAGCCGATCCCCTCCTCGCCGATGTTGTTCATTGCCTCGGCGATGTGGAGGAAGTGCTCGAAAAATTTAGTCGCGATGTCCTCATAGACCTTATTGTGCTTGGCCAGCTCAAGCGCGATGCGCATGAGGTTAAGTGAATACATCGCCATCCAGCTCGTGCCATCGGCCTGGTTGATAAAGCCGCCAGTGGGCAGTGGCGCGCTGCGGTCAAAGACGCCGATGTTGTCGAGGCCGAGAAAGCCACCCTGAAAAATGTTTCGCCCCTGCGCGTCTTTGCGATTCACCCACCAGGTGAAATTGAGCATGAGTTTGTGGAACACCCGTTCGAGGAACGCGAGGTCGCCGGAGTCGTTGGGATCGTCGTCGCGGCGTTGCTTGCGATCCATTTGGAAAACCCGCCATGTCGCCCAAGCGTGAACGGGCGGGTTCACATCGCCAAACGCCCACTCGTAAGCGGGCAACTGGCCGTTCGGGTGCATATACCATTCGCGCGTGAGCAAGGTGAGTTGCGACTTGGCGAATTCGGCGTCCACGAGTGCGAGTGGAATGCAATGAAACGCCAAATCCCACGCGGCATACCACGGATACTCCCACTTGTCTGGCATTGAGATGATGTCGGCGTTGTTGAGATGCTGCCAATCGGCGTTGCGACCTTGCTTGCGTTCGGCGGGCGGCGGGAATTGGCCGGCATCGCCTTTGATCCACTCGCCGATGTCGTAATAGAAAAACTGCTTCGACCAAATCATGCCGGCGAACGCTTGCCGCTGAACGTTGCGTGCATCGGCATCCGCGTTGTCCGCCTGCAACTCCGCGTAAAATTCATCGGCCTCGCGCAATCGCGTGGCGAAGATGGCGTCGAAATCAGCGAAGGGCTTCGCGCTCGTGGATTTGCCCAGGCGCAACCGCACACCCATTGAACTCCCCGCCGGAATCGTCAGTTTGTAGAGCACTCCGGCTTTCGTGCCGGTGCGGTTGGGATTCACTGCGGATTGATTCCCGTGAACGATGTATTCGCCAAGGCCGTCCTTGAAGAAGCCTTGGGCGTCAGCCTGACCGTAAAGCCGTCGGGCATTCGTTTCGTTGTCACAAAACAACATCTCTGGCTTGCCGTCACAATTCAGCATATAATCTCCCAGTTCTGCGTGCGTCGCCGAAACGGTGCCGCTCTTGCCAAGGGACAGTTGCGGCTTCTTCGCATCAGGCTTCCACGACCAGGTGTTGCGAAACCACAGTTGCGGCAACAAATGAATCGTCGCCGCTTCCGGCGCGCGATTGTGAACCGTCACCCGCATCAAAATCTCTTCCGGCCCGGCTTTCGCGTATTCGACAAACACATCGAAGTAGCGGTCGTCGTCGAAGATGCCCGTATCGAGCAACTCGAACTCTGGTTTGCTGCTGTCACCTTTGCGGCGCCCGTTCTCATCCACCAGCCGCGCGTAGGGAAATTCCTGCTGCGGATATTTGTAGAGCATTTTCAGGTACGAGTGCGTCGGTGTGGCGTCGAGGTAATAGTAAAGCTCCTTCGCATCCTCGCCGTGATTGCCCTCGCTGTTCGTGAGGCCAAAAATGCGCTCCTTCAGAATTGGGTCTTTGCCGTTCCACAGCGCGAGCGAGAGACAGAGGCGCTGTTGGTCGTCGCTCATCCCCGCGATACCGTCTTCACCCCAACGATACGCGCGGCTGCGCGCGTGGTCGTGCGGGAGATATTCCCAGGCGTTGCCGTGTGGCGAGTAATCCTCGCGCACCGTGCCCCACTGGCGTTCGGAAAGGTATGGGCCGAACCTACGCCAGGGTTCAGTGTTGGCCTTGGCGGCGACGAGTCGGCGGGATTCAGCGGTTTGGTTCATGGGTGGTGAAATGGACGTGGAATTTAAACAGCGACAGCGAGCCGTGGCCGGGTGGCGCGTGGCCTTGTTGAAGGCACTTCACGTTTATTTGGCTGGGCGGTCATGGGAATTTGAGACGTTTTCGTCCTGGGAGCAGTCGAACGGATTGAAGTCCGCGCTTCCTCGCGCTCCGCCAGGACGACTTGATCCAGGCGCAATGCTTCGCCGACGGACCATGCCTGGAATGGGCACCCGCGCGGCGTGTGTGGCCGTTCGGCGTCGGCAATCTCCGAAATGTGGCCGAGGCCGGCGTCCTCAAGGTGGCCGAGGAGCGGGGTGAGAAATTTTTCGCGAGCCTCGCGCTTTACAGCGGGGTTGTTACCGCGCACGCGGACCCACGCCTCGACGAACGCTCCAATCAGCCAGGGCCAGACCGTTCCCTGATGATATGAGCCATCACGCTGCACCACCCCGCCCTGGTAATGTGGTTTGTAATCCGGTTCACCGGGCGCGAGCGACCGCAAGCCGAGCGGTGTAAGCAATTTTTCTTCGACCTGCGCGACAACGTTTCTCGCCTGGTCGCCTTGGAGCAACTGAAACGGCAATCCGCCCACAGCAAAGATTTGATTGGGACGAAAAGCGGCATCCGTTTCACCGGCGCGATGGTTCACGTCAATCACATCGTACAGGCAGCCAGCTTTCTCGTTCCAGAATTTGTGGCGGAAGGATTTCAAACCGCGCTCGAACTGCTCTTGCCAGCCGGCAGAAAACCGCGCGGCGATCTTGAGCGCATTAAGCCAGAGCGCCTGAATCTCCACCGGCTTGCCTGCGCGGGGCGTCACGACCCATTCACCGACTTTCGCGTCCATCCAGGTGAGTTGCACGCCGCGCTCACCAGCGGCCAGCAAGCCGTCGCTGTCCATGCGAATGCCAAAGCGTGTGCCGCCCGAGTAACCATCGAGAATCGCGAGGATGGCGTCCTGGAACGCCCGTTTGTCCTTCGCGGAGACGATACCGCCTTTGCCATCACAGGTGGCGAGCAATTCGTGAACGGCGATGACGTACCAAAGCGAGGCATCCACCGAATTGTATTCGGGCTTTGCGCCGTTATCGGGGAAGAGATTCGGCATCATGCCTTCGGATACGCTATTCGCCCAGGCAAGCAGGATGTCACGAGCATCGCCAAGCCTTCCCGTGGCCAGGCAAAGACCGCGCAACGCAATGAACGTGTCGCGACCCCAATCGGTGAACCACGGATAGCCGGCCATAATGGTTTTACCGTGACGCCCATTGACGATGTAAGCATCGGCAGCGCGTTGGAGAGGCGAGGGAAATTCGGCGCGGCGGAAATGTTCGTTGGCGCGGACAGCTTCAGCGAATTTCACGGCGGACAAATCGCGCTTGAGCGAGAGCGCGGGCGAGCCGGGCGTCGTGAACATCAACACGGCTTCGCCGGACGCGAGGTCGAAGTTGAAAATGCCGGGTGCGGCGAGATCTTCGGTATCATCGAGGCCGCGCGCGGCTTCCTCCGCGTAGCGGAAGTTCTGGTACCAATGCGGCCCGTGCTGATAGTGGCCATTGGAGAGTGCGACGACGGCAGGAACGCCGGGATACGGATTCCAGGTGACGCGCTCGGCATCCACGGCGGCATCGAAGCGGAAGGCGCCGTTTTCCTTGTGCAGACTGTGATAGTCGCGACCGGACAGAAATGGACGAACCAAGAGCCGCACACTCTTGCGCTGACCGAGCAAGCGCCAGCAGATTTGCGTGAGTTGCGATTCGCGCGCGACGAGTATCTCCTGCTCAATGCGCGTGCCGTCCTCGAATTTGAAAATCCAGCGCGGCCACGGCTGGGCGGTGAATTGCTCGATGCGTTGCGCGCCATCGCCGCCGATGACATCGGGCGCATAGTTTTGCGACGTGAGTTCGAAGCAGCCAGAGGGAGTTTCGATCCAAGCATCAAATCCGTTCACCAACACCAGTCGCCCGGTGGGCGGCGTGGTGGCGGTGAGCAGCAGCGCGTGGTAACGACGCGTGCGGATGCCGGTCGAAGTGCCGGAAGCGAAACCGCCGAAGCCATCGGCTTCGAGCCATTCGCGGGAGGAAACAGGAGGGGTCGTCATGGGATTCATTATTGGTTTGGTGTTTGTAGCAGCCGACGTGAGGAGGCTCTGTTCTTCTTTTATGTGCAAATTTGCCGTTTGGTTCGAGAAGTTAGAGCCTCCTTACGTCGGCTGCTACGAAGGTTTAGCCGCCAGTTTCAAAGCCGGGGTATAATGTCATTCCGCCGTCCACGAAAATGCTCGCGCCATGGATGTAATCGGAATCATCGCTGGCGAGCCACACGGCGGCGCGACCGATGTCGTCCGGCTCGCCGATGCGTTTGTACGGAATTAGCTTCATCAATTCGCGATACGCTTCGGGCGTGCCCCAGGCTTCCATGTTGATGGGAGTGCGGACCGCACCGGGACAAACGGAGTTCACGCGGATGCGATGCGGTGCGACTTCCTGCGCGATGCTCTTCATCATCAGCATCACGCCGCCCTTGCTCGCCGCGTAGTTCACATGGCCGGCCCACGGAATGACTTCATGGACGCTGCTCATGCAAATGATTTTTCCGGCGGCGCAACTGACCTCCTTGCGGACGCCGCGCCGCTTGAATTCGCGGATGGCTTCGCGTGAGCAGAGGAACTGGCCGGTGAGATTCACGTCGAGGACGAACTGCCAGTCGGCGAGCGTCATCTGGTCAATGGGTGCGTCCTTCTGGAGACCGGCGTTGTTAACGAGAATGTCAATCGTGCCGAACTCCTGAATCATTTTCTTGAACATCGCCCGCACGTCGTCTTCCTTGGCGACGTTGGCCCTGTGCGCGAAAGCATTGCCGCCGCGACCGCTGATGTCCTCGACAACTTCTTCGGCGGCTTCGGGACGCGAGACGTAATTTACGACCACGTCAGCGCCAGCGTTGGCGAGCGACATTGCTACGGCTTTGCCGATGCCGGAATTCGCGCCGGTTACGAGGGCCTTCTGGCCCTTGAGAACTTTGTTCACCGCCATCGCCGGCATCACGGCTTCGGGCAGGTTCTCGTCGCGAAGATGCTGCTGCATCAACGCCTCGTGTTCCGACGGCATTGACATATTCATGTTCCGGCTGGGCGGTAGCTTGATTTCGGGCATTGAATTCATATTTTCAAATTTGTTTCTGCCGATGGTGCTGCATTGCGTTGGTTGGTCGCCGCACAGAGCCAGCCCTTACAACAATTCTTCCGGAGACTTGCTCGGGTGAGGTAGGGCATTGTGCCCTCACCACGCCACGACGGGCTGATGACCGTTCGTCCCGCCAAGCTGCCGCACAATACCACGCCGGTTGCCAGTTCCAGTGCGCAGGTCGCATGACGAGGCAAACCAGATGCAGCAGCGCGCGGCCAAGGCAGGTCTGGGCAAGTTTGAATATCATGGTTTCCGCTCCCAGGAAGGTTGTCATTCCTTCCTCATTCTCGTTTCACGGTTCATCGCAGTCTGATTCACAGCCGCGAGTCGTGGACCAGACGGAAACCTTACGGTCGGTCACACGGCTCAAACGCCGCTTCGTTGTCTTGTAAGGGTTGCCGCCTCCATGCGACTCATGAGCAAGCAACCATCCGCGCGCTGCTGAAGCCGAGGCGGTCGCTAAGAACAGAACGCGAGACACGAACAACATACCAGGTTTGATTGAGACTCCGTAAAATCGTTGCGCCTTGAGCGAGGGAATGGCTCGCCGATGAACATCGTCAACAAAACGGTAAACCGATTGTGAAACGACTCCGACGCATCCACACTTATCTCGGCTGCTTCTTCGCGCCGCTGCTCTTGTTCTTTTTGCTGTCCGGCTGGTATCAAACCGTCACCCCGAACCGCCAGAAGGGACACGGCGAACTTGGCGATTGGAAGGCGCGGCTCACTTCGGTCCATGTGGATTCGATTTATCCCACGGAATCCGCCAACTCCTACTCGCCGACGCTATTTCGCGCGCTTGTGGTCGTGATGGCCCTGGCGCTCATTGTCACGCTCTTGCTTGGCGTCATCATGGCCGTTCGCTTCACGCCGAAGAAACGGCCAGTCTGGACTTCACTGGCGATGGGCATCGTCATCCCGCTGCTGTTTCTCTGGCTGGGACTGAAACATTGAGTCCGCATGGGCAACATCATTCATCGACCTGAATGGGATTTGCCGGAGCGATTGGTCACAACGGAAATGGCGTTCCAAAATCGCCGACAGTTCTTGCGGCAGCTTGGTTTCACCGGCGCGGGTGTGCTCGCGGCGACGCTCGTGGGCTGCAACCAATCAGAATCCTCCACCCGCAACGCGGCCAGTTCATCCAATGCGCTGCCAGACGCTGCGCCGGTTGTGCTGGTCAAAGGCTTCCCCGCGCAGCGCAACCCGGACTTCAATCCCGGCTGGCGGCTCACGAACGAAAAGGACGCGAGCACCTACAACAATTTCTACGAATTCTCGCTGGCGAAGGACGCCTACCGTTACGTCGGCAAGTTCGTGACCTCGCCGTGGCCGGTGGAAATCACCGGCCTGGTCGAGAAGCCGATGACGCTCGATGCGCAGGAGCTGGCCGGGGTGTTTGGTTTGGAGGAGCGCATCTACCGATTTCGCTGCGTCGAAGCGTGGGCGATGATCGTGCCGTGGACGGGTTTTCAGTTCAGCAAGCTGATTGAGAAAGTCGTGCCGAAGCCGGAAGCGAAGTTCGTTCGCTTCGAGACTTTCAACCGTCCCGACCAAGCGCCCGGCAGGGCGAAGACGCCGAATTATCCGTGGCCGTATCACGAGGGCTTGCGGCTCGACGAAGCGATGAACCCGCTCACGCTGCTGGCAACCGGCATCTACGGCAAGCCGTTGCCGAAACAGCACGGCGCACCCATCCGCCTCGTTGTGCCGTGGAAGTATGGCTACAAGAGCATCAAATCCATCGTGAAAATCGAATTCGTCAAGAACCAGCCGACGACGTTTTGGGAAACGCTGCTGCCGGACGAATATCCGTTCTGGTCAAACGTGAATCCCAAAGTGCCGCACCCGCGCTGGTCGCAGATGACGGAGCGGGTGATTGACACCGGCGACCGCGTGAAGACACAGCCATTCAACGGCTACGCCAGCTACGTCGCCAAGATGTATCCGGCGCTTTGATTCTTGGAAACTTTTGTGAGGGATTCGCCCGGCGGCGTCGTAATAACTCCTGTTGGTCAACAAGCAAATTTGACTGAAAATATGAAATTGCTTAAACACAGCGTTCGTCTGCTCATTGCCGCAACCCTCATCGCCGCGCCGCTGGCCGGTTTAGCCGATGACAAAAAGATGGATGAACCCGCCCTCATGCAGCCGGTCAAATCCGTCTATGACTCCTACTTAAAGATTCAGGCCGAACTCGCGAAGGATTCAATCAAAGACGTTGCCGACAACGCGAACGCCATCGCGAAGGCTGTCAAAGGCGACGAGATGAAGATGCTGTCGTCAGACGTGGCGACACAAGCCGAGGCGCTGGCCAAGGCGAAGGACTTGAAGGCCGCACGCGAGGCGTTCAAGCCGTTGAGCAAGTCGCTGATCAAGTATCTCGCCGACAACAAAGCCGGGAAGGGTGTTTATCACGAGGCGTATTGCCCGATGGTCAAGGCAAGCTGGTTGCAAACTGACAAGAGCATCAAGAATCCCTACATGGGGAAAGCCATGCTAACCTGCGGAGAACTCCAGAATTGAATCGTGCTGACGATCCCGGCGCGGGCAAAACCGCGCCGGAGAATCTTGATTCCCGAACCGCTAGAATCAAGGAAGAGATGTTCCCACGCGCCGGACAATCTGGCAAGGTGTGTAAGGCTTGGCGGTTCAGAACGACCAACTTGAAGCCATGACAACGCGACTCGTGAAGACAGCACTCGTCACTCTGCTGGGATTTCTCCTAGTGGGGCAAGGCGTCTCCAAGGTGTCCGCTGGCAATGGCCCGACCCCATCACACGCCGGGTGCAAGTGTTGCAAATCCGGCTGCGCAAAGTGTCCCACGCCCGCCTGCTGCACCAAACCCGCCGATAATCGCGCGCCTTTTGCGCCTGCCCCTCTCCCCACCTCCTCCAAAAATGAGTGGCACGCGCTGGCGGCGTCAGCAGTATCTTTGCTGACGCTGCCTTTGCCTTCGGCAGACCAATTGCCGATCTCTGCGACTTTCACCGCTTCGATCCCGGCAGTCCCTATTTTCCAACGGGACTGCTCCTATCTGCTCTAAGATTCTCGCTCCCACAGGCGTAGTGTGCGCTCACGCGACGCACTTCGTTTTCTTGTTCGCGGTCCGATTCGTTTCGACAGGTTCAGTGTATGAAAATTTTAACAACCATTTTTCTGATTTGCGGCGGCGTTTTTACCGCGCTGGCGGAGGACAGTTCGCCAGCGGATGCGGGGACCAATGCCGTCGTCATCTCAACCGATTTGATCAACCGGCTCGTCGCAGAGGCGCGCACGAACAATCCGTCGCTCAAAGCCGCGGACTCCCGCGTTCGCTCGGCCACGCTCAATGCGGAGGGGGTTCGCACTTGGGACGACCCGATGGCGATTTTCGGCGGCAGCGTCTACAGCGACAAAGGTTTCATGCCTTCCGAAGATGGCAACCTTGCCTACGGGGTCGAACAAAAGTTGCCGTTATGGGGCAAACCGAAACTCAGCCGCCGCGTCGCCGAAGCCGAGACTTCCACGCGACATGCCGAATCCGAACTACGCGTGCAGGAAATTCGCCGCGACATTGCCAAGGGGTTGCTGGCGACGGCGCTCGCCGAGCGCGTCGTCGAGATTGGCGAGCAAGACCTCGCGTGGCTCGACGCGACCGCCAAGGCAACCGAAAACAAATACCGCGCCGGAGCAGCCGTCCTAGCGGACACACTGCAAATTCAGAATGAAGCAGCGAAGCGCAACGACACTCTGCGCACCGACCGCCGCCGTCTGGCTCACGAGCGCTTCGCCTTGAATCGTCTGGTTAACCGGCCTGCCGATTCACCGTGGCCGTCGCTGCGATTGCCCCCAGTCGGGCCTGCTATTCCGTTAAGCGGGAAGTTGCTGACGCTCGCACTCCAGAGCGAACCAAAGCTCAAAGTCATGGCGCAGGAAATCAAGAAGGCCCAAGCCGCAGCGGAGTTGACCCGCAAGACGCGACTGCCCGACGTGAGCCTCGGCGTCGAAGGCCGACAATACAGTGGCGACGGCGAGTTTCGTTCCGGGATGTTCACGCTGCGCTTCTCATTGCCGTGGTTCAATGGCGACAAATATCGCAAGGACTACGCGCGCGACAAAGAGAAGCAGAAAACCGCCGAGCAGGAGCGTGAGGACCAAGTGTTGATGGTGCGCGAGGAGTTGCACCACCTTTCCGTGGAGATCGAAGCGATGCGCCGCGAAGCGTTGCTCTACGGTGATGAGATTTCCGCGCGAGCGACACAGGCGCTCACGAGCCGTCTCGCCGATTGGGAAGCCGGGCACGGGATGTTCCGCGATGTGCTCGACGCGCGGCGCATGTCGCTCGACAGCGAGTTGATGTCCGCCCGCGCCACGTCCGAACAAAACAAAATGCTCGCCGAACTGCTGCTCTGGACCGGACTGGAAAGCGTAGAGGCGCTTGCTCCGCTGGCGAATGAACCAGCGATTATTCCAGACCACGAAGGACACGACAGAAACCCATGATGAAATCTGATCCTGACAAAGCGAATTCCAAAATCAAGATTCTGGACAAAATTGGTTCGGTCGGCGCGCTGCTATCCGCTGCCGCTTGTCCGGCGTGTTTCCCTTTATTTGCCATCGTCGGGTCGGCTTTGGGACTCGGTGCTCTGCGTCCGTTCGAGGGATATGCGATGTATGCGATGCAAGCCTTCGTCCTGCTCGCACTTTTGGGCAATATCATCGCTTACAGAGCGCACCGGCGGCGTGGCCCGCTGCTGCTCGGCGTTCTTAGCCCATTGCTCGTATTTTTCGCATACCACGTCATGTTCAGCCCACCGCTCATTTATGTGGGACTGTTCGGCCTGCTGGGCGCTGCCGTCTGGAACTTCATCGAAAACAAAAGGTGCGCTCATCGCGGAACGGAAAAGAGCGTAGCGGTCATCCTGAAGTCAGTCATCGCCTGCCCGAACTGCGGGTTTCAGAAGGAGGAAACGATGCCGACGGATGCGTGCCAGTTCTATTACGAGTGTGTTGGTTGCAAGACCTTGCTGAAGCCCAAGCAGGGCGACTGTTGCGTGTTTTGTTCCTATGGCACGGTCAAATGTCCCTCCATCCAGCAGCAGCGGGATTGCTGCAAAACTTGAATGCCGACCAACTTTACAAACCCTCACTATGAATAATTTGAACTCAACCCCTGCGCGCCGCTCCCATTGGATGTCCTTCACGCTCACGGTTGCTACCGTCATTACGTCAATGCTACTCAGTGCGTGTAACAAGCACGATGCGGACGCCAAACCCGCCGACGTGGATTACTACACTTGCACGATGCACCCATCGGTGAAGAAGCAGAACCCCACCGACAAGTGTCCCATCTGTTCGATGGATCTAGTTCCAGTGAAAAGGAAGGATTCCGCAAAAACACCCTCCGACAAATCCGCCGAAAAGATGGGCATGTCCTCGTCCGAACACGCACACATGCAGGAAGGCCGGAAGGGCGGGATGCCAAACATGCCAGGCATGGCGGGCATGGAAGGAATGAAGGGCACGGGGACGATGAAGGAAGAGGCAAAGGAAAGCGAGCCGTCCGAGTTTACTGTGCCCGTGGCGCGCCAGCAGCAAATCGGTGTGACTTACGCGACGATTGAAAAGCGCCCGTTCACGCACACTGTCCGCGCTGTCGGCATGGTTGCTTATGACAAGCAGCGGCATTGGGATTACGTCACGCGCGTCGAGGGCTATGTAAAAAATCTTTCCGTCTTTTCGCGCGGCGAACTCGTCGAGAAGGACGCGCCGATTCTCACGATCTACAGTCCCGACTTGCTCACTACGCAAAGAGAGTTCGTGGACTTGCTCACGATGCGGGACGAAGCACGGACGAAAGGCAGTCGCGCCGTGCTTGAAAGCACCGAGCGGCTTGTCGAATCGGCGAAGCAGCGGTTGCGGCTCTGGAACATCACTGGCGATCAAATTGCGGAGTTGGAAAAAAACCGCAAACCATCCGAAACGCTTACGCTTCATTCGCCGTTCAAAGGCGTCGTGCAAGACCTGGGCGTTGACCAAGGGCGTCGCGTGATGACGGGCGATCATCTCGTGGACATCGCCGACCTCTCGGTCGTTTGGGTGTGGGCGCAATTCTACCAAGACGAATTGCCGATGCTGAAAAAGGGGCTGCTGATCACCATCACGACTTCCTCGTATCCCGGAGAGGAGTTCAACGGGAAGATTTCCGTGGTTGACCCCTTCATCAACGACGCCACGCGCACGGGTCGGGTGCGGATTGATGTCGAGAATCCTGACTTCAAGCTGCGCCCCGATATGTATGTGGACGCCGAGCTGACGATGGACATGGGGGAAGGCATCGCCGTGCCGTTCAGCGCCGTGTTGCCCACGGGAAAGCACAACATCGTTTTCGTCGACAAAGGCGAAGGCAAACTTGAGCCACGCTTCATCGAACTCGGCCGCAAGTACGGCGACTTCTACGAAGTGAAGTCCGGCCTGAACGAAACCGAGCGCGTCGTCACGAGCGCGAATTTCCTCATCGACGCGGAAGCCAAAGTGCAGGGCGCGTTGAAGTCCTGGTAAGCCGGAAGGAACACACTCATGGACACGCCGATTTCGACACCCCCAGCCGAGCAGAGAAAGCCGTTCCTGCTCGAACGCATCATTGACGCAAGCGCGCGGAACGCTTTCCTCGTCATCATCCTCACCGTGTTCGGCATCGCGGGCGGCATCTGGGCGCTGACGCGCACGCCGCTCGACGCCATTCCCGACCTCAGCGACGTGCAGGTCATCGTCTATACCGAATGGGAAGGCCGTTCGCCCGATCTGGTGGAAGACCAAATCACTTATCCTATTTCCACGCGCTTCATCGCCGCGCCCAAAGTGAAGTTCGTGCGCGGTGAGTCCATGTTCGGTAAATCATTCATCTACGTAATTTTCCAGGACGGCACGGACATCTATTGGGCGCGCTCGCGCATCATCGAGTATCTGAGCGCGGTGCGCGGGATGTTGCCGGAGGGCGTCAATCCGCAGATCGGTCCTGACGCGACGGGCGTGGGCTGGGTCTTCGAGTATGCGCTGGTGGACAAGACCGGCAAACACAATCTCGCCGAGCTTCGCTCCTTTCAGGACTGGCATCTGCGTTACGCGCTCGAATCCGTGAAGGGCGTGTCCGAAGTCGCGCCTGTGGGCGGCTTCGTGAAGCAGTATCAGGTTGACCTCGATCCGAACAAACTCGTCGCCTACGGAATTCCCATCAGCGAGGTCGTGAACAAAATCCGCATGTCCAACGGCGACGTGGGTGGAAAGATTTTCGAGGTTGGCTCGACCGAGTTCTACGTGCGCGGTCGCGGCTACATAAAGAGCGTCGAGGACATCGAGAACATCCCGCTCAAGACGCAGAAGGGCACGCCGGTTTACGTTAAGAACGTCGGCACGGTGCATCTCGGCCCGGACATCCGGCGCGGCGTAGCGGAGTTAAATGGCGAAGGCGAAGTGGTTGGCGGTATTATCGTGATGCGTTATGGCGAGAATGCCCTGCGCGTTATCGATGGCGTCAAGAAAAAGCTGGAGGAAATCAAGCCGTCGCTCCCCGAGGGCGTGGAACTCGTCACCACCTACGACCGCAGCCAGCTTATCAAACGTTCCATCGCTACGCTGAAGGAGAAGCTCATTGAGGAAAGCATCGTGGTCGCGCTCGTGTGCCTCGTTTTCCTCTGGCACATCCGCTCGGCGCTGGTCGCCATCTTCACGCTGCCCATCGCCATCATCCTTTCCTTCCTGCCGATGTCTAAACTCGGCGTCACCTCGAACATCATGTCGCTCGGCGGCATCGCCATCGCCATCGGCGCCATGGTGGACGCGGCCATCATCATGGTGGAGAACGCGCACAAGTTCCTCGAACACTTCCGCGAGGACAATGGCCGCGACCCCACGCCCGCCGAGCGCGTGCATGTCATTATCGAAGCCGCCAAGAGCGTCGGCCGCCCGCTGTTCTTCTCGCTGCTTGTCATCACGGTGAGCTTCATCCCGGTGTTCTCGCTCGAAGCGCAGGAGGGCCGCCTGTTCAGCCCGCTGGCGTTCACGAAGACCTTCTCGATGTTCTTCGCGGCGCTCCTCGGCGTGACCCTCGTGCCGGTGCTCATGGTGTGGCTCATCCGTGGCAAGATTACGCCGGAAACGAAGAACCCCGTGAATGGTTTTCTGATTTGGGCTTATCAGCCGTTCGTGAACTGCGTGCTGCGCTTCCGCTGGCTCACGCTCATCGTCGCGTTGCTCATCATGGCCGCGACAGTCTATCCGTTCACCAAACTCGGCAAGGAATTCATGCCTCCGCTCAACGAGGGCGACATCCTGTTCATGCCCACCGCCGTCCCCGGCATCTCCGTCACCGAAGCGATGAAAGTCCTCCAAGTCCAGGGCCGGATGCTGCGGCAGCTTCCCGAAGTCGAAACCGTCTTCGGCAAGGCGGGCCAGTCGGAAACCTCTACCGATCCCGCTCCGCTTTCGATGATTGAAACCGTGGTGAAGCTCAAACCAGCGGAGCAATGGCGACCCGGCATGACGTGGGAAAAGCTGCTCGCCGAGATGAACGAGAAAATCAAGACACCCGGCATGGCGAACATTTTCTGGATGCCGATTCAGACTCGCACCGAGATGTTGACGACCGGATTCCGCTCGATTCTTGGTATCAAAGTTTTCGGCCCTGACCTCGGCAAGATTCAGGACATCGGTGTGCAGATTGAAAAGGCGTTGAGCGACTTTCCCGGCACGCGTAGCGCGTTTGCCGAGCGCACAACGGGTGGTTACTTTCTCGATTTCACCCCTAATCGCAAGGAAGCCGCCCGCTACGGCCTCACCGTAGGCGACGTGAACGACATCATTGAAACCGCCATCGGCGGCAAGACCATCGCCACGACCGTCGAGGGCCGCGAGCGTTATCCCATCAATGTTCGCTACGCCCGCGACTTTCGTGAAGACCTCGACGCTCTCAAACGTGTCCTCGTGCCGCTGCCGATGAGTGGACAAGAGTCCGCGCCGATGCCGCCCGCCTCGTCCGGCGCGATGGGCGCAAGTGCGCAGCCGACCATGTCGAGCGGGAGCGGCGGCGGCAGCCCGATGATGGCGCAGATTCCCATCTCCATGCTTGCTGACATCAGCTACAATACCGGGCCGCCCTCCATCCGCAATGAGAACGGCCAACTCGTCGGCTTCGTTTTCGTGGACATCACCGGCGACGACATCCAGGGCTATGTGGACGCCGCCTCGAAGCGCATCAACGCGCGCGTGCAGTTCCCCGCCGGCTACTACATGCAATGGGCCGGACAATTCGAGTATCTCAAGAGCGCCGAACAGCGCCTCAAAGTCGTCGTCCCGTTCACGCTGCTCATTATTTTCGTGCTCATCTACATGAACACGAAGTCGGCGGTGAAGACCACCATTGTGCTGCTGGCGGTGCCGTTCTCACTGGTCGGCGCGTTCTGGTTTCTCTACCTGCTCGGCTACAACATGAGCGTCGCCGTGTGGGTCGGCCTCATCGCGCTGGCTGGCCTCGACGCCGAGACCGGCGTGGTGATGCTCCTCTACCTCGACCACGCCTGGGACAAATTTCGAGGCGCCGAGCGCATGAACTCCATGTCTGACTTGAACGCCGCCGTCATCGAAGGCGCAGTGCAGCGCATCCGGCCCAAAATCATGACCATCTGCGCCATCCTGTTCGGCCTGCTGCCCATCATGTGGTCGCCCACGACGCAGAGCGGCGCGGACGTGATGAAGCGCATCGCCGCGCCGATGATTGGCGGCGTCATCACATCGGGCATTCTGGAGTTGCTGCTCTACCCGGTGATTTACGTCTTCTGGCGCAAGCGGCACTTGGGTACGGCCCTGGCGCGTTCCGCCGTTGCCGCGTCTGAAACTTTGAGCGTGAGAACGCCTGAACCGGCGCGCGTCGCAGCGAGTCCGAGCGTTGAACCACGCACTTCAACAGCCGCTCCACCCGCCGCTGCCGCGCCTGATGCACCGGGCGCTCCACGCTCCCGACGCTCCACGTTCCTCGTGGCCGCGTTGCTCCTCATCGCCCTCGCGGTCGGCGGCTTCTTCGCACGGGAAAAATTCGGCCACGGCGGCGGCTCCGGCGGCGCCATCTCCGGCCCTCCGTTCACCACGCAAAAGGTGAACGACCTCACCGTGAACTTCATCCACCCGAAGGGCGAACTGCGTCATGCCGACAACGAAGTTCTCATCGAATTCCGCGACACCGCGAGCGGCGACCTCGCGGACGTAGGCACCGTCAAGTTCGACCTCGACATGAACATGGCCGGAATGGTGATGCACGCCGGCTCCGAAATCAAACCCACCGGCACGCCCGGCCAATACCGCGCCAAAGTTACCCCCGACATGGCCGGCGGCTGGACCGCCACGCTCCGGTACGACGGCCCGCGCGGCAAAGGCAACGTGAGCTTCTCCGTGAACGTCAAACCGTGACCTGGCAGAAAAGCCCTTTAACGGGACGCACTGCTCCGAACGCATTTTCTTTGTAAGGAATTGAGTGCAAATCCGACAGAATGGCAGACCGTCGGTGTGCCGAACGGCCGGAGCGACAACGAAAGCGACGCGCAAATGAACAAGACATCATTCTTAATCAGCAGCCGAAGGCGGCGAGGATTTGCTTTTCGCGCATGAACAACCAAACTATTCCCGTGCCAGCCGACAATGTTTCAACCTCGAACCAGGGGCTGCCGGCGGAAAGCGCGAAAGCGACGCCCGCCCTCTCCGACCCGGAGCGGTGGGTGGAGTTGTATGGCGATTACCTGTTCAAATATGCGCTGATGCGTCTGCGGGACGCAGCCAGGGCGGAGGACGCGGTGCAAGAGACGTTCCTCGCGGCGCTCAAGGGCGGCAAGACTTTCGCGGGCCGGTCTGCGGAAAAGAGCTGGCTGGTTGGAATCCTGAAAAACAAAGTGTGCGACTATTACCGCAAAGCCAGCCGGGAGACTTCATTTATAGATATGGAGTTCTACTCGGACGAAGAAGGCGACCGTTTCGTTCCAGAAGGCGCGTTCAAGGATGGCTGGATTCACGAACTCGGCCCGCAAGAATGGACGAGCCCGGGCGCGAGCCTGGACAGCGAGGTGTTTTGGAAAACGTTCCACGATTGCTCAAGCAAGCTGCCGAAGAACGTCTCCGCTGTGTTCAGCCTTCGTGAAGTGGACGGCGTGGAGAGCAAAGAGATTTGCGCGCTGCTCAACATTTCGGAAAACAATTTGTGGGTGATGTTGCATCGCGCCCGCATGGCGCTGCGCCGCTGCCTGGAGACGAATTGGTTTGCGAAACAGAATGTGTCGGGATGAAACTATTCGTAAGGATTTCGGCACACCGCCGACGAACCTGTATTGCGACACCTCATCCAGCACGGGTTCGACAGTGCAACCGGCTCGAATATCGGCAGTTCGCTGTCGGAAACTACAATGAATTGGCTTACTGACACCGCGAAAGCCCTCACCAGAGGGCTGGGCGACCTTTCACCGAGATGCAAGGCGGCAACCCGTTTGCAATCGCAGGCACTCGACCGCAAGCTCCCTTTGCGTCAGCGGTTCGGCCTGGGTCTTCATCTCATGCTCTGTAAATGGTGCCGCCGCTATGGGAAGCAGATCACTTTTCTGCGGGATGCGGCCCACGAGCATCCTGATGAACTGGCGGAACCCGTCCCGCGGAACCTTTCGGCCGAAGCGAGAGAGCGTATCAAGCAGAGACTCCAGGCAGACAAGGAATAAATTGTCTGTAAGGCCCGCCATCCCCGAGCGACTCATGATCAACGATGTCAAAGATGTCTACCCTGGAAACAACGCTCGAAACCGTCCGGTTGGTGGTGAGTTCGCCCATTCACTACGCGACTCGACTGGCTCGAAGTACAGAGGATGTTCGTGCGGCGCAGTCGTTGCGGTTTCAGGTCTTCAATCTCGAACTCAACGAAGGCCTTGAACAATCCTACGCGACCGGCCTGGACGAAGACCCCTTCGATGCGGTCTGCGATCATCTCATCGTTGAACATCTGCCCTCCGCCAATGTCGTTGGCACCTACCGATTGCAAACCGGCCGCAATGCGGCGGAGTATCGTGGCTACTACTGCGCGCAGGAGTTCGAGTTCCAGGTCTTCGAGCCGTTTCGCGCGGAGATGATCGAATTGGGGAGGGCGTGTGTTCATCCGCAGCATCGCAACCTTGTCGTCCTTGGCCTGCTTTGGAAAGGCATCGCCGATTACGCCCGGCAGCATGGCGGGCGCTATCTTTTCGGTTGTAGTTCCATCACGTCGCAAGACGCAGCAGTAGGAGCCGCCGCGTATGCCGATCTGTGCCGCAGGCATCTGGCTCAACCGCAGTGGCGCACCAGTCCGCTTGCCGCCTACGATTGCTCTTTAACCCAACTCGCTCCCGAGCCGGTGAAAATTCCAAAATTGCTCCGTGCTTATCTCACACTCGGTGCAAACATCTGTGGTCCACCTGCGCTCGACCGTCAGTTCAAGACCATTGATTTCTTGACGCTGCTGGACGTGGAGACCATGCCGTTGTTGGCGCGGCAGAGATTTCTGGGCGCGTGAACTCCTGGCTTAACCATCCGCTACGCGTCACTGGGCGATTGTTCTGGCTGGGCGGCGAAATGTTCCTGGCGGCGCTCAACTATGGACTTCACTGCGCATTTTGCTCGCGGGATTCGCTGCCGTCGGCGCGCGCATCCTGGCTGCAAAAGTCATCCCGCCGAGTGCTCCGGGTCTTTCGGATCCAAACACAATTCGACGGCGATATTCCTTCGAGCGGCTTGCTGGTCTGCAATCATTTGAGTTATCTCGACATCCTTGTCCTGGCGGCGCTCGCGCCGTGCGTATTTGTCGCAAAGTCCGAAGTGAAACGTTGGCCGGTGTTTGGTTGGTTTGCAAAGCTGGCGGGAACGGTGTTTGTCCATCGCGAGCAGCGCACGCAAGCTGGCCACGCGGTGAAAGAAATCGAGACCGCGTTGCAAACCGACTCGCTAGTAATCTTGTTTCCTGAGGGAACAAGTTCAGACGGCCACACCGTTTTGCCATTCAAGTCGTCGTTGTTGGAACCAGCCGCCCGACAGGCTCATCCGCTGTCGGCGGGCTTGATTCAATATGCGCTCGGCGACGGCGACGTGGGCGAGGAGGTTTGTTACTGGAAGGACATGACCCTCGTGCCGCATCTCATCAACCTGTGCAGTAAGCGCCCCGTTCAAGCGTCGGTACATTTCAAGCAGTTGCGCGAAGGAAACGCGGATCGCAAGCAACTCGCTCGACAGTTGCACACGGAAATCCTGCGGATGAAACACGCGTTTGCCGTTTGAAACCATGAAAGTTATCGTCACCTGCGGCCCAAGTTACGAACCGATTGATCAGGTTCGTCGGCTAACCAATTTCTCTACCGGAGAACTTGGCGTTCATTTGAGCAATCAACTCACCCGTGCCGGCTTTGAAGTCTTTTGCCTCAAGGGTAGCGGCGCGACGCATCCCGGGCCTGGCGAGCAATGTCATCTGAGCTTGTTCGATAAGAACGATGACTTGCTCGAATTGCTGAAGCAAACCAGCGAGGCGCATGAAATCGCGGCTGTCTTTCACGTCGCCGCGCTCTGCGATTACAAGGTGAGGCCTGTGGAGGATCAATACGGGCAGAGTTGTGATTCACCTAAGATCGCCAGTCGCTCTGGCGCACTCACTGTTCTCCTTGAACCTGCAACCAAGGTAATCTCGCACCTTCGAGATTTGTTTCCACGTAGCATAGTGGTTGGTTGGAAGTACGAATTGGCAGGGACGAGGGCCGACGCGACGGGCAAGGCGGAGAGGCAAATCGCTGAGAATCGCACCCATGGATGCGTCGTGAATGGTCGGGCATTCGGTACCGGCTTTGGCTTTTGCCAGCCAGGGCAAAAGCTCCGCGAACGCGAAACAAAGACCGAACTGGTCCACCTATTAGTGGGGTGGATTCAGGAAATAGTTCTTGATCGCCCTCCTGGTGCATGTGCCTTGATGTGTGCGCACACGTATTCGTCAAATGAATAATACTTCTGTTAAAAGGAGTTCAGGCGAGTGAAGCAAAGCGGGGGAGGCGGGAGTCGGAATCGAACTGACGCTTCGCGCACAGATTCCGGGAAGCCACGAATGAAGAGTTCGATTGTGGATTACCCTCGCGTCCAGTTCACATCTTTATTTTTCAGTCGTCGCAACCGTTGGGCAAACTTCACCATCCAGTTCACAACTTTATTTTCGAAGGCCAAAAAGCCACGCGTTGAAAGTCAACGGTTTGGATCGGTTCTGGTTCAGAACTTTATTTTCAGTACACAGGGATGTTGCGACGTTAAGAGAGGGACTGAAGGGACGGAAATGAGCCAACTGCGCCCTACGTGAATTTCCTGCGTCGCTTTTGTCCTTTACGTCGTTGGCTGGCTTGGACGGTTTCTTGAAATTAAAGGTCGATCCTAAAACTTTCAATAGGACTTCGGAGTGGCTGTGCCGCCGTGATAAGAAAGCCAGTGGATGTCTGCGTCACCCGGCTGAGGGTTGAGTATTCCTGGCATATCGCCGCCGTTGGTGAACAAGACCGCTCTGGCCCTGGGCTTAGAAAGCGACATCCGCCACTTATGGATCTCCGAATGGCCATCGGCGAAGGAAAAGCCGCACGCGCCGTTGTGGTAGGTGGCCGGCATGTCCACCCACTGTGCGCTTCTGGGATTGAAAAAACCCGCGTCGTTGATGCTGTCAGGATGCTCGTCAAGAAACACCCACGTCTGAGCGGCTCCCGGATACAGGAACTCGGAGGCCTTCGTATAGTGCTTGTAGATCGTATCCCAAGGGCCATTTTGTGCGTTGCCGGCACCGACGCCGATATTGCCAGAAAGGCTGCGCACGCGCGCGGCCCATCCCTGATTCCTTTGCTGGGTACTTAGGTAAGAGTCAGCCGGGCATTTGAAAATGTTCTTGGACTTGGCGACGTAAATCGCTAATCTCGCCCATTGGTCATTGATCAGGAAATCAAGGTTGGTATTATCGTATCTTAAGGTCCAATCGAGCCATCCCTCGACCCATCCCTTGCCGAGTACGGGGTCGCCCGCGCCACCCATTGCGCCACCACCGTGGAGGGCAATAACGATTTTATCATTGTTATCGTGAAGATACATTTGCCAGGCCAGCATGAGCTGCTTGGTATTGTTCAGGCAGGAAATACCCTGGGTCTTTTGTTTGGCCTTCGTGAGGGCTGGCAGGAGCATCGCCGCCAGGATGGCGATGATGGCAATAACGACCAGCAGTTCGATCAAAGTGAAGGCGCGGGGGCGCAGCAGGGGTCTTACTGAGTTTGGATTAGTTGAATTCATAGTGTTCATAAAGATAGTCGTGGGCGGCATGGCCTCATAACCGGTGCTATTTCTGTCAAACAATTACCATGTTTTCGCGCATTCTGTCAATACCTATCGCAAGCAACACCAAGCAAGCCACCAGGCCCATAAACCAATGAACCAGCGGCAGATGCGGCATGCCGTCATGTCATTATGTCCATTCTAATCCCGAAGCGCAATGCTGGCAACTGTGCGTTTGAGTGCACAGGGGTGTCGAGTTTTGACCATGCGGGGCAAGAATCGGCGCACATCCGCCCCTGGCCAGGACCCGGTATAAAATCCAAATAAATAGCTTGCAACGGGTTGCGCGTTTTGGTTGCTATTGGCACGGCACGTGCACTACAGTCGCGGCTGCATCGCAAGCGCCGCCTCCAAACCTTTGTATCGCGCGTGCTGTAACCGAGAGACCAAACAACTGAACCAAATCAAAAGAGCATGAAGCATAATCCATGGACGTTGGCTTTAATTGGCGCCGGGCTGGTCAGTCTGCCGGCGGTGACGAACGGGGAAGAACACGTCAGTTCGGTGATGACGGCGCTGTCGGCGACGACACTGAGCGGGTATGTGAGCACGTCGGCGATTTGGGAGCCAGGAACAGCTAAGGCGGGCGTTTTAGGAATTCCGGGGCGCGCGTTCGACGGCCCGCAGTCGAAGCAGGATGGTTTTAACCTGGACGTTGTCTCGCTCACGTTGGCGAAGCCGGTGAGCGAAGGCGACTGGGGTGCGGGCTATTTAGCCCAAATCTGGGCAGGGCCGGATGCGGTCAACTTTAACACCTCCTTCCCCAATGGTTTCGGCAGCGGGGGTGACTTCGGGGTGAAACAGGCCTTCGTGGATCTTCACGCGCCCATCGGCAACGGGCTCGACATTAAGCTCGGCCATTTTAACTATATCGGCGGCTATGAAGTGCCCGACGCTGGCGGCAATCCAAATTTCAGTCGTTCATTTGCCTGGACGCAAGAGCCGGCCAGCCACACCGGATTGCTGCTCACCTACACAGTCAATGACTGGCTAAGTTTAATGGGAGGCGTGGCCAATACGTTTAACAACGGCATCAACTGGCGCGGCACTCGGGCTGGTGCTGCGGCTGGTGCTGCTGCTCCTGCTTCTGAGACCGAGAAGACCTACATGGGGATGATCATGCTAACCGCGCCGACTAACAACTTCGGCTTTCTTGGCGGCGCTACTCTAAGTGCCACGGTTGTGAACGGCCTTAATAGCGCGTCCGAGAACACTGCCAACAGTGCTTTAATGGGCAGTCCAACGCCCGGCCATCAGACGAGTCTCAACGTGAGCGCGACCACGCCGACGCCCTGCACAGACCTTCCTGCAAAGGCTAACTACGCCGACATCTGGACGCTTTACTTGATGTATCAGGCAACCGAGAAGTTGAAGCTCAATGGACGCGCGGAGTACACTTGCGCCAGCGATGGATTCTGGTACACGCCGTCTGCCACCAGCCATAATGGCGAGTTGCTCGGACTGACGGGTACAATTGATTATTCCCTCTGGAAAAATGTGATTACTCGTGCCGAGGTGCGCTGGGACCACAGCTTGACCGGTGATCGACCGTACAACGTGCCTGCTGGCGGTCTCCCTGTTGGCGAGAAGAATGTTGTCACTCTCGCTCTGAACGTCATTTACAATTTTTAAGTTGTCCGTCAGTTCCTCCACGCCCCTTCCGGGTCCGCCGGAAGGGGCGTTTTTCTTCATGGCTTCGGGCATGATATACATCACGACAAAAATGTGCCGCGTGCCCCTTGAGCCTCAAGCTAATTCTCAACGAAGGGGCGACGTGCAAGGACGGCCCTCAATCGCCGAGGAGTTTCTTGAGTGTCTCCCGTGCCTTGGCTTCGCGCGAAACGTCTTCGGTCGGCGGCACGAACTCGCGCCGGCTCAGCTCGAAGAATTCGCAGTAATTGGCGAGGTGTTTTTCGGCGACCGGGTCTGCCCTCGGGTCGCGGCATTGCTGCGCGACGTGCGGGTCGTAACTGACACAATTGAGGCAAACCTTGAGGTCGGAGCCGCATTGGTGGCAAGTTTCTGAACGGCCAGGCGCGCGCGGCAGTTTATACTCCGCGCCGCATTTCCAACAATGCCGTGTCAGAGCCATGCGATGAATTTTACCTTCGAGAGCGGTTTTTTCCAACACCAGATTGCGCCGCCCAAATCCTCCCCAAAGAAAAAGATCAAACCGCGGAATACGCAGAATACGCGGAACAATGGAACGCTTCCGCGTATTTCGTGTATTCCGCGGTCCTCTCGCCTTTCCCATCACCAATCATTGATTACCAGTAGCAGATCATGAACATCGTTGTCCTGGACGGATTCCCTCTGAACCCGGGCGACCTGAGTTGGGACGAACTCAAGGGGCTCGGACCGTGCGAAGTCTATGACCGCACCACTGCGGCGGAGGTGCTGGGCCGCGCGGCGGGCGCGGAGATCCTTTTGACCAACAAGACCGAACTGACCCGGCAGCACATCCAAAGCCTGCCCAGGCTCAAATACATCGGCGTGCTGGCGACGGGCACCAACCCGGTGGACGTGGCTGCGGCCCGCGCGCGAAACATTCCCGTCACCAACGTCCCTGCTTACGGGACAAAATCCGTGGCACAGACGACCCTTGCGCTGCTGCTCGAACTGACCCAACGCGTCGGCCATCATGCCCAGACTGTGCGCGAAGGCCGTTGGTTGGCCAGTGTGGATTGGTGTTACTGGGACTTTCCGCTGATCGAGTTGGATGGGCTGACGATTGGGCTGGTCGGTTTCGGCCACATTGGCCGTGCGGTGGGCGAATTGGCGGCGGCCTTTGGGATGAATGTGCTGGCCAGCAGTCCCACGCCAAAAGCGGCTGCGCCGGGCGTCCGGTTCGTTGGGTTGGAGACACTGTTTGGCCAAAGCGACGTGGTCAGCTTGCATTGCCCGCTGACGCCGCAAACCAACCAGCTCGTCAATGCCCAGCGCATCAGCAGCATGAAACCGACGGCCTTCTTGCTCAACACCAGCCGCGGGGGGCTGGTGGACGAGCCGGCGCTGGCTGAGGCGCTCAACTCCGGCAGACTGGCAGGCGCGGGCCTGGATGTTTTGTCAGTCGAGCCCCCGTTGGCGTCCAACCCTTTGCTCAAAGCCAGGAACTGCCTGATCACCCCGCACCTGGCCTGGGCGACGGGAGCAGCCCGGCGGCGATTGCTGAAAATCGCGGTCGCCAACGTGCGCGCGTTTCTGGATGGAAAACCACAAAACGTGGTGAATTGACCACGGATTTCCCAGAGCGGCAAAGCCGCGACCGAATGCCGCCAAGCGCATGGAGTGGGTGGAGCTTGCTCCCGCTTTTGGGCGTGGTAGGTGCCCCGAAAGCGCCAGCAAGCTGGCCGCACTCCACACGCTTCGCGAGTTTCGCCAGCCGAGCGGCACAGCCGGTCCCGTGGTCCCGTCGTCCTGTAGTCCCGTCGTCCTGTAGTCGGACTCCATTTTGGACCCGTCCGAAATGACTTCAACCCACTGCTCATCAGCGACTTTCGCAACGCCTTCTGCGGCCATTTCAGACTCCCGTCGGTTACCAGAGGGCAGTGTCACACAGGCATCGGGCCGAACGAGACGAAGGACACGAATATGAAATGGCTGCTGTATCTGCGAATTCCGCCGTGGTGTCCCTGTGCACCAGTCATCACACATGTCACCGGGGTGACTTTGGCAATCCTGGTAATTTTTGGCGCCTGCGGCTGTCAGGTCCTGACCTACCACGGACCGACGGGCGAACGTTTCACTCGCAGTTCGCTGGGCGCCAACACCTCCATTTCATCGCTGACGATTGAGTCAGGCACCAACGGCGTGCGGCGGGTCGAGCTGCGCGGCTACCAAAACGACACGGCGCAGGCGCTCGGCACTGTGACAGAGGCGGCGGTCAAGGCCGCGATTCAAAGTGCCAAATGAGGTTACATGGTTACAAGGTTACATGGTTACAAGGTTACAAGGTTACAGCGTTACAACCCGGAGAGGAGCGCAGCCCCGCCCTTTGGCGGAACTGGGGAACAGTTCCCAATTCCCAAGCGCAAGGAGATGACTCAAAACCAGCCGTTAATTCAGCCGTCTGCAGTCCCGTCGAGGGCGGGGCTGCGCTCCCACCGAGGTAACGACGTGGCCCGGTAACCATGCAACTGATGCAACCAATGACCAACGGCAATAACGGATTGCGATGAGCCTGCTTGAAGAAATGACCGCCGCAGCAAGGCACATCAAAGCGGCCAGCAAGCAAGTGGCCGATTGGCGGGTGCGCGACGCGTTGGCGGGGGCGGGCACAGCGGTCGCCTGCGCCATCCTGCTACAGGAGAAAATTGCGACCGGGAAACTGGCGGCAGCGCCCCAACCGCCGCAACGGTCCGGCAACAACGACTAAGAACAACATGATGCTGGCGCAGACAACTACGACGGGCGAGGCGCTGCAGATCGGCTTGTGGGTGATCGCAGCGACGGCGGTGCTCCAGGCGCTGGGGGCAGCAATGGGCATCGCAAAATTCTTCATCAACCGGGCGGAGAAGCGGCAGGTGATGATCAGCCCGGAGGTGGTCGGGCGCCCGGATTTCGACGCGCACGTGTCTGAGAACCGGCACCAACACGAGAACCTCTTTTCCAAACTCGGCGGGATGGAGCGCGGGATCAACGGGTACTTGAACAGCGAATTGAAGACGCTGCGGGAAGAACGACGAGAAGACACTCGGGCACTGCACCAGGAGATCAATGACGTCGCCAGGAAGGTCAGCGGTTTGGAGGCGGCCAATGCGCTGCAGAACCAGCGACTGGCGGAGATCAACGCCAAACTGGATCGGGTAATCGAGCGGCAGGGCCAAAAGCGCGAGAGCCTGAACGCCGCGTGAGGGCACGCGGCCTACAGGGACGAGAGTTTCGTGATTGTAGGCCGCGTGCCCTCACGCGGCGGGTTGTCGTGCTTTCAATCGGAGTGTGAAATATATGCGTTAGAAGCAGTAGAAGAGAGAAATGAATGCGGAACAGAGAGAGTTATTTCGGCTGGCACTGCTGCGGGTGCTGGATGCCAATCATACGCGCTACGGGTTGGGGGTGGCGGCATTGTGCCATCTGGCGGGGCTGTTCGGTTTTCGAGCGGCGCGGACCGACGACGTGGCCGATGACATGGAATATCTGAAGGGCAAGGGTTTGGTTGAGGAAGTGTTCAAGCGGGTAAGCCGTGAGAACCGCGCGTGGCGGATTACCCAGCAGGGAGTGGCCTACCTGGATGAGAGAAGTTGATTCCATTCGAAGCAATGAACCCCCTGAGAAAATCCAGGGCCGACGCCAAGCTCAAGACACTGCCCGAGGAACGGCAGACCGAGATCGTCGAGTATGCTCTGATTCATACGCTGGCCAACACGCGCGAATGGCTGCGGCAGGGCGGGCTTTCGGTCAACATAAAAACGTTGAGGGATTTCCTGTGCTTTTATCGGATCCAGCAGCAGATGGCCCTCAACGAATGCACAGTCAAAACGATGCTCGGAGAATTGGCCAAAAGGCAGCCGACGCAGACGCCGGAGCAGTTAGAGCAGATCGGCCAGGCGTTCTTCACCAAAATGGCTTTGGAGCAACAGGACCAGCGCGGCTGGTTTCTGACGCAGCAACTGGCGTTAAGGAAAGGAAAGCTGGAATTGGACTGGCAGAAGTACCGCGACCAGGTCGCGGAACGGCGCGCGGCGATGGAACGGGCGCTCCAGGCGGCGAAAACATCGGGCGGCCTGAGGCCGGAGACGCTGGAGAAGATCGAGAGGGAGTTGAGGTTGCTGTGAGGGACGGAAGAGACTCAAGGGACGAAAGCAAGCGACAGACAACTGCCCTCTCCGCTCTTCCCTCTTCCACCTATTTTCTGCCCTACCAGGCGACGTGGATCACTGACAGGGGGCATCTAAAGATTTGCGAGAAGGGACGGCAAATCGGGCTGAGCTACGCGGACAGCTATGATTCGGTGCGGAAAGCGGCGGTAGCAAAAAGCGGGCGCGACGTGTGGGTGATGTCGCGCGATGAAATCCAGGCCAAACAATATATCCGCTATTGCAAGCGGTGGGCGCAGGTGCTGAGGTATGCCGCCGAGGAGCACGGGGAAGAACTATTCACCACGACAGCAGGCAAGGCGATCCAGGCGCAGGCGCTGACGTTCAAGAGCGGGGCCAACATTTACGCGCTGTCCTCCAACCCGGATGC